>Ga0131853_10004372_pt1 | contig 25333 bp, 22 predicted proteins | sample TergutLab28metaG_FD_92764 | JGI IMG/M metagenome (GOLD analysis project Ga0131853, IMG submission 92764) | Labiotermes labralis P1 segment gut microbial communities from Petit-Saut dam, French Guiana - Lab288 P1 (version 2) (version 2) | ecosystem: Host-associated > Arthropoda: Insects >... | reverse complement strand
GCTGTATTATATATTTCTAAAAAATATGTTCCGGGTGGTAATATTGGTTGGTTGGGTACATCAGCCATTCTTACCTTGTCTATCTGCTGATAACCGCCTAAATGCGTTGTTCTCCGCGAGTTTGCGTCAGTGGCGGAATCATAAAGTATATTTTCGTTAATATCATAAATCCTAAAACGTAAAGTTTCGGTAGCAAAAGGAATACTCTGTGCAATAGTAATAACAGCATTGCTGTTGGTCGTGGAAAAACGATAATAAACACCTCTATTACGATGCGGTATGAAATTTTCAACAATCATGTTTCCACCGGCACCAAAATGAATGGAACGATGAAGCTCAATAGGCACAGCATTTTCACTTCCGTTTAACAATAGCTCTATACCGTCGATACCCGTATTTATTTTAAAATTGGTTATGCCTGCGTAGTTAGCCGGAAGATTATCTATTACGCTAACCCTTAGAGTATATGTGAGTATCATTGCTTCTCCTGCCGGGCGGGAAAAGGTGTGAAACGCCCTCAATGGTGGCGTATTTGCATTTGCCGGTCTGACAAGAAGCAATGATTGAGTAGTGCCTGTTGGCGGAATAATTTCCAATCTTAGCCCCGAAAAACCATTTGTTCTAAAAAACGCGAGGGAAGGGTTAGGAGTTTGGGCATAATCAATGGTAAGTTCAAAATCACGGACGTAGGCTGCCGAATTTATTGTATCCGAATAACTAATTCCTGGAATAGGTCCAAGTGGAGGGTCATATACCCATGTCGGTGTAACTGTTACGGAAAGACTTCCCGTTCCCGATGGCATGGTAAATTGTATCGTTCTTGCCGTCAAATTTACAACTCCGGGAGTTATGTCTGTTCCCGAAACGGTTAAAGATGTAAGCCTGTAATCGGTACGCTCATCAAGACTAAGCGTTATGGATGAACCGACAGCGACATTGCCACTTGTTGAGCCTTCAGCAAGTGTTCCGTTACCGTAAACCGTTGCAGTCCAATACCGAGCGGCAGGAAGCGGCGGCAGGTCATATAAATTTAAGAACCCTTCACCATTCAGTCCTCTTACTCGTACAGGTAAGTGACTGTTGTTTGTGGTGCCATCGCCCAACATTCCAAATAAATTACTCCCCCAAGAAAAAACCATGCCATCATTTCTCATGGATACGGTAAACGAGGTTCCCGCAGAAAAAATGACCATATTATTTCGGTTTACCATCTGAGTGGGCACGAGTCGTTGTATATCGTGTTGGACGTTATTCCCCAGTTGACCAAAAAGATTATTTCCCCAGCCAAAACCTATGCCATTGCTTCTCCTAATGGCTACAACGTGGTCTCTTCCGGCTGAAATTGTGGTTGCAAAATCAAGATTTTGATGCACTACACGTACAGGTGTGTTACGATTGGTTTGGCTATTGTCGCCTAATCGTCCACTGTTGTTATTTCCCCAAGCCCATACAGTGTCATCATCCCTGATAACAACAGTAAAATCTTGGCCTGCGGATATGGATTTTACATTGCCAAAAATCTGTGTGTTTGCATATCGTACCTGTCTGGGTGTGTGGAAAGCACCTTGAGTGCTGTTTCCCCAAAACCAAACTGTGTTGTCGTCTCTAAGCGCAACATTATGATTCTCTCCTGCTGCAATTGCGGTTATGTTATCGAGGGTTTGCACTTTTACGGGTATATGGCTGTCTTCTGTAGAGCCGTTACCAAGTTGACCGAAAAAATTTCTTCCCCAAGCCCAGACATAGCCATCTTCACAGAGAGCTATCGTATGGCGGTCTCTTGCCGCAATAGCGACTATATTTACACCGTTGAGACTTAATACCTGTTCGGGAGTATGACGGCTTTCTGTAGTGCCATTACCTAATTGGCCATTGCTATTATTTCCCCACGTCCAAATTGTGCCATCATTTTTAATCGCAATGGAATGGGATGATCCTGTAGCAACAGCAGTTACATTATTAAGACCCAGCACTTGCACGGGTGTATGGCTACTGGTTGTGGTGCCGTTGCCCAACTGCCCACTTGCATTACCCCCTCCCCATGAACAAATTGTACCATTGCTTCCAAGTGCTAAAACATGGGAGGATCCCGCCGCAATCATTGGAGTAGTAATAAAATCAACGGTTGAATCAAGAACTAATTGTGCGGCGTTGATTGCATTTTCAAGTTCCGTATGAGCTTCTTGTGTAGCCCAGTATTCGTCTATTGGTATATCTGTACCCGTTTCAGAAACATGGGTGTTTTTAAGAAGTTCCCAAGCATAATCAATGCGTTTCCGGAGTTCAAGTGTGGTTTCGCCTACTGTTTGTGCCGATGCTAACTGCACTAACATGATTGACGCAATCACCATTGCCATAATAAGTATCGGCATAAAAAAGCGTTTTGAATAGTATTTCTTTTTCATCATTAAGTACCCCTACGTATAGTGTTTTAAGCTACCATGATTGGCATAATCACTGATGCCATAATATGTCCCGACAAAAAATAAAAAATATTGTTACCTATAGGCAATTGTCGCTTACGCTACGCGAAACTTATATCACAATTGCACTTTAGTGTCAAGTAATGCAGGGGCAACGCTACAGAAATGAACATGCAAATATATGATATACTCGGGAGACAAAAAAATTGGTAAACTGAAAATTAATTTAAAGCGTATCAAAAAAAGCCGCCGTTATCCCAAAATGAGGGACAAAGGTGGCTTCTTCGATTTTAAAAGTCTTTTCTAATTCGGTTTCATCATACGTTCAGTTCCATAAACACCAACAAGACCGCAAAAAATATTCCGATTGATACGCAAATTCCTCTAAAATTCAAGTCGAGTTCCCTAATGCGCGTAACTGCACGGTCATCCGTTTTGAAAAACTTTTGTACTATCGCAGCAATTAAAAGACTACCGGCAAATATGAAAGCTTTTTCAATATATCCCGAAGTGGAAATAGTTACATCTGAGTCGAATAAAAAGCTTGACAGCCAAACCCCAAAAATGCCCATGAACAAGCACATAAGCCCGAGTATTGCTACGGATAAGTGCTTGTTTTTATCTATTTGAACAGTTTTATTGCTGGTGTCCGACCCAAAGAATATCATTGAGTATTTAACAAATATAATAACCGTGCCAAGATTAATCAAAGTCATAATCCAAAATATGGCTCCGCCGCTTTCGGTCATCATAAGATATTTTGAAATACTGCCATTAAAAAACGGTGCTCCGGCGATTCCGAAAATTGCCATCATTGTGGTGACGGTTAATAATGGCGAACGCTTTCGTAAACCCTTGATTTTGTCGATATCTCTGGTTTTGTACATACGAACAATCATTCCCGCGCTCAAGAACAACGCGGATTTAAAAATGGCATGATTAATAATATGGTACAGGCTACCCGTGACAGCGTATGTCCCTCCCACGTTAAGCCCCACCATTATAAGCCCTATTTGAGCGGTAGAACTGTACGCTAAAATGAGCCTGATATCTTTTTGCGAGAACGCCATAATGATACTTGTAACGGCGGTAAGAATGCCAAGCACTAAGAAGAATTCATTTGCGGCAATCGGGGTAAAGACTACTTGAAGGCGTATAAAAAGAAACAGTGCGCACTTAACATGCAAGGCGGATAAAATCGCGGACACGGCAGACGGAGCGCGAGGTATTCCCTGAACCTTCGGAAGCCAGCTTGCCAAAGGCACAAGAGCGCACTTAAAAGCAATCGCGGTCATGATAAGAACATAGGGAAGAATAAGCTGGGAACGGTCTAAGGTTGCGATAACTTCTCCCGCTCTTTCCATGTCCAAAGTTCCCGTAAGCATATACAAATACCCGATACCGAATAAGTAAAATTGAATAGCTACAGTATTTACCATCAGGAAAATAAGCCCGTCAAACATGGAGCGTTTTTCGCGCACATACATAATAAGTACGGCTACAATCAGAGTAGCAACTTCCAGCAAAACAAATACATTGAAAAAATCTTTGGAATAGAAAACGCCGATAATAAGGCCTTCCCAAATAAACATTAAAAGCCAGTACAGTTTGGAACTCGGCTCTTTAAGGCCGTAAATTGCCGCAACTAAAAATAAAATAGCGGTAACCATTACAAGTGTAGAAGAAACCATATCGGCTTTTAGGGTAATTCCCAAAACGCCCCTGTATCCGCCTACGACCGTAAGGATTTCACCGGAACGGCTTTCCAAAAATTTACTGAATGTAAATAATACAATTACAGCTTGCGCAATAATTGCAATTATTCTGCTTGAACGGCGCGAAGAAAACAAATACAAAAAAACAGCAATCAAAATGGGGGCAATCACAAAATAAGTTAACATTATTCAAAGCCCCCCCGATTGCACCAAAGTTTGAATCTCGGTAAATATCAATAAGACAGCAAAAAATGCTCCTACGGATATGCAAATTCCCCTAAAATTCAAGTCGATTCCACGAATACGCGTTAATACCGGGTTCGTTTGTTTAATAAATCTTAGCGATATAACGGCAATTGAAAGACTTATAAAAAACATAAGGGCTTTTTCCGTATATCCTAAAATCGAGAATTTTACATTTGTGCCGAATAAAAAGTCTACAATCGCAACCCCAAAAACACCCATGAATAAACACATAAATCCAAGCACAGCCACCGATACTTGTTTGTTTGCATCTATCCGCACAGATTTATTGCTGGTGTCTTCGCCAAAGAACATCCCCGAGTATTTAACAAAAGATATAATCGTTCCGAAATTAATTAAAGCCAAAGCCCAAAAAACAACTCCACCGGCTTCATACATCATAAAATATTTAGAAATACTTCCGTTAAAAAATGGTGCGCCGGTTATCCCCAGTATTGCCATTAAAGTTGTGGCGGCTAACAACGGAGAACGCTTTCTCAAACCTCTTATTTTGTAAATATCTCTGGTTTTATACATACGTACAATAATTCCCGCGCTTAAAAACAATGCGGATTTGAAAATAGCATGATTAATAGCATGATACATGCTTCCCGTGAAGGCGTATTCTCCGCCTAAGTTAAGCCCTGTTATTATAAGACCCACCTGAGCGGTAGAGTGATATGCCAATATAAGCCTGATGTCTTTTTGGGAGAACGCCATAATAACGCTTGTTAAGGCGGTGATAATGCCTATTACCAAGAAGAGTTCATTTGATGTAATCGGAGCAAACATTTCTTGAAAGCGTATAAAAAGAATCACCGCACATTTAATATGCAAGCCGGATAAAATCGCAGACACCGCAGAAGGAGCCCTCGGAACGGCTTGAACTTTCGGAAGCCAGCTTGCCAAAGGAATAAGCGCGCACTTAAAAGCAAGCGCAGTCATAATAAGCCCATAGGGAAGAATAAGTTGGGAGCGGTCTAATGTTGCGATAACTTCCCCCGCCGTTTCCATATCCAAAGTTCCCGTAAGCATATATACATACCCGATACCAAATAAATAAAACTGCACAGCCACAGTATTTGCCATCAAAAAAATAAGCCCGTCAAACATAGAGCGTTTTTCGCGCACATACATAATAAGTACGGCTACAATTAAAGTAGCAACTTCCAATAACACAAACACATTGAAAAAATCACGGGAGAAGAAAATGCCGATTAATAATCCTTCCCAAATAAACATTAAAAGCCAATATAGCTTGGAGCTTGGCTCTTTAAGACCGTAAATAGCGGCAAGCAAAAATAAAATAGCCGTAACCATTACGAGGGTGGAGGAAATCATATCGGCTTTTAGGGTAATACCCAAAACACCCCTGTATCCGCCCACGACCGTAAGTATTTCACCTTGCCGGCTTTCAATAAACAAATTAAATGTAAAAATTGCAATTGCGGCTTGCGCGATAATCGCGATTACTCTGCTTGAACGGGTTGAAGAAAACAAATACAAAAAAACAGCAATCAAAATGGGGGCAATCACGAAATAAGTTAACATTATTCCAGACCCCCCGATAATTCCTTGCTTTTTTCTTTAACTACATCCCATTCCGTAGAATTTGTTTCCTTTGTAAGATAAATAACCATGGTAATATCCACAGCGGTAACGGCTAGCCCTATTATAATTGCAGTAATCATAAGGGCTTGCGGCAAAGGGTCTGCGATGTAATTTATGTTTTCCGCCAAATCTGTGCCGATTGGCGGTAAAATGCCGTCACGATGACGTAGTCCCAAGAAAAATACGATTACAGACGCTTCCTTTATAACAAGACAAATTATCGCTTTGATAATATTCCGACTTGTTATTAAACCAAAAAAAGCCAAAAAAAATACGATTACAGGCGCGATTTGAATTAAATCCGGCATTCCACCCACACCTCCTATTGTCTTTCAACTGCAATGAATCTGTAAAACAGCATTATAAAACCGAGTGCAACCTTCGCACCGATTAAAGTGTTCATGGCAAGTAAATAAATAGTTTGAAGAAAGGGTCTGTCGGGGAGATTTTGGTGTGTTCCCAAGAAAATAACAAATACAGATAAAAGAACAATACTTGAAAATACAAGCTTTTCGCCTTTCAACAGACGCTCGAAGGGCAAATCGTGTATGCTATACGTCATGTATCTACACACGAAAAAAGCCGCCAGCGCAACTCCGCCCTGAAAACCGCCGCCCGCTGTTAAATGTCCGTTGGCAATCAAATATATTCCGAAAAGCGGAAACACCGGGCTAATTAAGCGAATAATATATTTCGCTTGGTTTGTCAGTTCTATGTGAGAACTTTTTTTGCGGATTACAGGTGTGTGATGCCAAGATATGTGTGCTATTGCAACAACGGTAATCATAAGCATAAGGGCTTCAAATACGGTATCGTAAAGCCTGTATCCCAAATATATCGACGTTACGGCATTTTCCCCGCCAACGTCTTGAACAAAATATGTGACATACTGCTCCATTAAGTAAGTATTGGCGTCCACCGTGGGAGCCAGACGTAAAAACATAACAATAAGAAATATCGTAAAAATTCCCGGCAGAATATACCGTGTCCATTTGAGTTTTTTGAAAGTGTCAGTAATCGAATAATATTTTTCAAAGCAGGTAACGAAAAATATCGTCGCAAAAATACTTATCGCAGCTTCTGCCAAAGCAACATCCGGCGCGCCGAAAACCAAAAAAATAATAGATGTAATCAAGGAATAAATTCCTAAATAAATTGCCATCCTTAATATTTTCTGCTCAAAAAGAATGGGAAGCGCACTTACAATCCATACAACTGCCAATGCATTTGTCATTTATCCGCTCCCTCTTTCTCGTTATTCTCGCTCATATAAGCCGACCGGGCTACTATATGCGTAGAAAGAGGCCCCAGCAGTAATAAGATTCCAAAAATTAAAACTAAACGCAAAGAAAACACACTCATGCCATGAATCAGAATTATGCCGATAATCACGGTGATTGTGCCGACCGTATCTATTTTGGACGACGAAAGAAGTCTTTGGTAAAAGTTTTTAAATCTGTAAATTCCGATGATTCCAAATGCAACGAAAATTAAGCCTATGACAACAAAAACATGACCTATTATCTCTACGATACTCAATTTTTTTCCTCCCCGTCTTTTTTGTCGCTTTTCAAACGCTCCGCAATAAACGAAGAAATAAATATAGTGCAGACAAAACCCATAAGGCTATAAATAATTGCGAAATCCAGCAGATAATCAATGTCCATTCTTGAGGCATAAACGATAATTATAATTATAATTTTGGTGGAAATAATATTCATGCATAACAATCTATCCCAAAGGGTAGGCCCTATTATGCTTTTTAGTACGCTGACAAGTAAAAAAATTAGCATGATTAACAGGATATAGTACATAAATCAGCCCCCTTATATCTGCGCTTTTATCAATCTTTTTTCCGGCTTGCCCATTACCACATCTGCAACGTCTTCGGTGAGGGGCGGGGCATTTTTTTTCCTTAACAACATTACAGTTATCTTGAATTCATCCCTGTCCAGCACAACAGAGCCGGGAACCATAGTAATAGTGTTGCACAACATTGCCCGCAAAAAATCATTGTGCAGAGCCGTTTCCACCGTAACAACTTCTGTGTGACAGTCCCGGATTATCATTCTAATCACCATAAAACCGGATACATAAACTTGTCCCAGTAAGAAAAACGGGTATAAAACCAATTTAATAAAACGCACACCGGTTATTTTGCTCGGTTTCATAAAGCGAATGGCAAGCCACAAGGATATCGCGCCCACGACAATGCCCCATGCTACATTTATATATGTTAATGTCCCGTTAAGTATAATCCATATAATTGCCAATAATAATAATTTTCGCACAAAATCCCCCTTTACATATCCTTTACATACTCAATAAAAATAATGTAACTATACAATTTTGTCAATTTTTTTTCATTTGGGAATTGCAAGAAATCAAACTTGTCCCAATGCATAGCCAATGCTTGTACGAATTAAAAGATTAACTCTTTCATCAAAAGATGTTTCTGAATTATTTATCAGAACAAGCTTGTCGCCTGTATAATAGTAAATCAGTGATGTTGCGGGATATACACTTAACGATGTTCCTCCAATAATCAGCACATCGGCTTGGGATATATAATTTGCGGCTTGAACTAATATCTCGTGGTTAAGAGACTCCTCGTACAGCACCACATCCGGTTTGACAATGCCTCCGCACTCACATATTGGAATGTCCGCCTCCAAAATAATATCAATGCTGTGTTGTTTTCTGCACTTCATGCAATAGTTGAGGTGAATTGAGCCATGCAGTTCCAGTACATTTTTACTACCTGCCATTTGATGCAAACCATCAATGTTTTGAGTGATTACAGCTCTTAACTTTTTTTCGTGTTCCAATTTTGCCAGCGCTAAATGAGCTTGATTGGGTTTAATTCCTTTGATAATCATTTTATTTCTGTAAAACTTGTAGAAATCCTTGGTGTTATTTTTGAAAAAACCGGATGACAATATTACCTCTGGTGGGTAGTCATATTCTTGGCTATATAATCCATCAACGCTTCGGAAATCAGGAATCCCACTTTCGGTAGAAACTCCTGCTCCGCCAAAAAAAACAATGTTGTCGCTGTCATCAATTATTTTTTTCAATAATTCAATCTCATTCATTCAAATCACCCCGTTGATTTTTTGATTATTATAACAGCAAGGGGCTGCTGCAAAAAGAAAAAAATCCGCGAAAATCCGCGTTAAGAATTTAAAAACTTAACACGGATTTGCATGGATTTTTTTCTTTTATTAACAGCCCTTTAGGTTTTTATTTGTTAACCTGATTCCAAACAACATCACCTATTATGGGGATTTTTGTTGTCGCGCCGGAGTAAGCTTTTACCATAAGGATTATCATACTTGCTAAACTCAGCAGACCAAGAAGTCCGTTGATTGGCCAAATGATAATGCCAAGTATGGTGCCGAGAACAGGTATGCTTGCCAGCGCGCTGAGAATCCAGCTTAGCACCATCAGCATAAGAAACCATAACGTAGATTGCAGCGCATGGAAGCGTACAAATTTATTGTTCTTTTCCATCACAAGCACAACAATGCCGGAAATCGGGCCGAACAAATAACTAAGTGCCGCAACAAGTTTTTCATCTAAATCACCAATAGATTTCATGATTAAACCTCCTACATATTTTTAATTAATTATACGCAAGTTTTTTTAGAAAGTCTAAAAAAATAGAATTTACATTTTGTTCATACGTTTTTTATATATAACTGTTATTATGTAAACCATTCGGAGGTGTTTTGCTGTGAATGATGATTCTAAAAATCTCTATGATTTTTTCGGAATGAATGAAATTGACAAAATTCAAGAAGAAATTGAGAGAGATTTAAGTGATTTAAGCAGGGAAGTTATTGCAGACGTTCCGGCACCGCAGGAAGACTCTGACTTTGCAAACTTTTTTCTTGTTCCGCAGGAAGAAGAAAAGGTTGAAACGAAATTTAACATAGAAAACATAAATTATCCGGCGGCGGGATTTTATCGCGAAACAATCAAGCCTGCGCCAAAGAAATCATGGTTAAAGACGGCTGTGGTTTTATTTTTCGTTTGCACAATCGGAATGGGGACGCTTGGGTTTGGAATCGGTGTGGGTTGGGGGTATGTTCGCGAAAATTCTTCAAATGAAAGTATAGTTTTACAAGAACGAGGCAATAATCCTGATGGCTCGTATTTTACAGGGACTTCCTATGTATTTGAGCCAGTGACGGAAGAACCAATGATTGCAGGGCTTTCGGATGTGGTGGAATTGCTTGCGCCGTCCGTTGTGGGAATCACGACTTATCGTGACGAAAGGGAGTTTCCTTTTAACGCGATAAGTTACGGCTCCGGAATTATTTTTGCCGACACCGACGACCGAATTTTTATCGCTACTAATTTGTACGTTGTGCGTTTGGGATATCGCTGGGATGTTAGCATAGCGGGAAGCAAACCGATTTCCGCACGTCCGGTAAACTCCAACAGTCATTTCGATTTGGCGGTCGTATATGTTTACAAAGAGTCGCTGATTGAAGCTGGAATTGATTCCGTGGCGTTCGCTTCTTTTGGAAATTCGGACGAAATGCGAATCGGCGATGTTGTTCTTGCCATCGGAAACGCGATGGGGGAGGGGACTTCCGTTACACGCGGCATAATAAGCGCGGCGGAAAGGGAAGTTTATATGCCCGGCAGAGAACATCCGCTTAAAGTTCTTCAAACAGATGCCGCAATAAATTACGGCAACAGCGGCGGGCCGTTAATCAACACACTGGGCGAAATAGTCGGAATTAATGTTAATTCGGCTACGGGGTTAATTGTGGGCTCGTTTGATGCCGAGGGCATGGGTTACAGTATTTCATCTAATGTTGCAGCGCCCGTTCTTGAAGAAATTGTTGCGAATTACCGCTCGCCCGCAATAGGAATAATTGGTGTAAGCTTATCCGAAGACTCGGAAAGAATGGCTGAATACTGGGGCATTCCCGAACTCGGCGTTCGTGTTATATCTGCGCAAAAGGGCAGACCCGCAGACCTTGCGGGAATTCGCGAAAACGACGTAATAACAGCTTTCGATGGTCAACCAATTTTTGATATGCAACAATTAATCGCCGCAATCCGCGAAAGAGAAATCGGTGACATCGTAGAAGTACGAATTCTTCGCGGAGGTTCCTTCGCGTTAACTGTGCAATTAGAATTAGCAATGATGGTTCGAGATACGTTTTAGATAACTCCTCCTTTTTTATATAGCCGGCGGATTTTTTCCGCCGGCTTTTGCTTGTCTTCATGGGGTACAACCGATACTGGATTTTTTCTAAGAAAAAAGATATCATGAGTAAAAATAATACAAACAAAAAAATTTACGTACATTTTTTTAAATACAAATTCAGGAGGCACACATGGGAACTTTAGGATTAGACATGGAACGCGGGCTGTTTCTTGGGATTGACTTTGGTACGACAAACTCTGTTGTAAGCATTTATAATTTTACGGAGGGTGAAGCGCAAACAATTCCGATAGATGGCTCTAATATTTTCCCGACGGCAATACAATTTGAATCCGACCCGGAAGATGAAAATAAACTTTCGCGAATTTTTGGCGTGCAAGCGAAGGAAGCGGCGGTTATATACCCGCTTTCCACGGTGCTTTCGATAAAACGATATCTTGGAAGCGACCAAAAGATTACTGTTTCTGTGGACGATAAAGAGTATCAATTCGCGCCGGAACAAATTGCGGGTGAAATTTTGGGGCACTTAAAACAAAAAGCGGACGAATACGCACAAGAAGAATTGGGCATAAGCGGCGAATTTTCCGGCTGTGTAATCACGGTTCCGGCGAACTCGACGGACAAGCAAAAGAAAATGACAAAGGATGCCGCAGTTTTCGCGGGCTTTGACCCCGAAAATATTTATCTGCGCCTTGAACCTGCCGCGTCTGCAATTTCCTATGCGGTTAACGAAGAATCAAACAAAAAAGTTTTGGTATACGATTTCGGCGGCGGTACGTTTGACGCTTGCGTTCTTGAAATAAAAAACGAAGTGGAAGGCGAGCCGACAATTTCAATCGTAAGCACTTATGGCGATAACAACTTGGGCGGAAATGATATAGATAAAATAATAATGGACATTGTATACGAGGAATTCAAAAAAATTACGGGTGAAGAAATAGACCTTTTTGACGAAGACGCGGACGACGGCGTTTCCAAGCGGCAAAAAAAGGTTGCGTTGGTGCGTCTTCATCAAGCCGCAACCCAAGCGAAAGAGCGTCTGAGCCAAACAAAATCCACGAAAATAACACTTGCGCCGATAATTCAAGAACCGCGAATTGTTAACATTAACATGGAAATTACCCGGGAAATGTTTTTAACCCACAAACGCATAAACGCTTTAGGAGACAGCCCGGAAACCTTTGAGAAATTCCGCGATAAAAGCGTAGGCGAGCTTATAGACGAAACGTTGAACTGCGTAAGCCGTTGCCTTGAAGCAGGCGGGCTCAAAGAAGCCGATATAGACGAAATTTTTCTTGTGGGAGGAAGTTCTTCTATTTTATATGCGGGCGAAAAAATAACCGAGCGTTTCGGCAAAGAGCCGTTTAAATCGAAAATAAGCCCGGCATTAAGCATATCGCAGGGCGCGGCATATTATTGCAACATGATAATGATGCCTACCGTTCGCGGCCCGGTTGTTCAGGAGCGCACCATTCATCCGCTTGGGTTGGAAATCGCGGGTCGCCGTTTTATGGAAATCGTAGCCGCCGGTCAGGACATTCCCAAAGAAGGCCTTACCATAGATGCCCCTGAACCACTTATGACCAACTTCGATAATGTGACATCTATGGCGATTGTCGCGTACGAAAACACTATGCCGGGCGGAACCGAAAAAAATATCACAGTAAACCGTGAAGGCATGAAACGCCTTGCGGGTACGTCTTTGCGCGGAATCCCGCAAGGCCCGCGCGGACAGGAAAAAGTAAAAGTAATCTTTCATGTGGGTCAAGACAATATGTTGCGCGTAACAGCCCGAAGCCTTTCAACAGACGGCGTTGTTACGGAGCTTTCGGTGGATGAATTGTACAGTTAAAAATTTTCGATGAGGTGTTAAATGGCGGCGCGGTCTAGGTTTAAAGCAAAGAAGGAAAAGGGTAATAAACTGTGGACATCGTGGGAGAAATATAAATCGGCTTCAACAGAAAGCTTGGAGCGGAGTATCAATAAAAAGTTTGCGACTTTAAGCGAAGCCGTGTGCGCTCAAATTAAGGTGGATGCGGCTCGCTTTTCGCGTCTTGGTGATTCCGATGAGGAAATTTATACGCATTTAACCGCGCTTATGGGCGTTTATCGGCGTGTTATGGAGCTTGCGGCAGGGTTTTCTTTTGATGACCCTGCCGTTAACGCGCTTATCGAGGGCATTTGCGAGGTGTTAAGCTCGCGTTTGCGTGAGTTCTCCGGCGAGGCAGGGGACGATGACAGTGGCAACCCGGTTAAAGCAGAGAAAAGTATAATTTTAGCAGAAGCTTTGGAGAAAACAACGAACTTGATAAACGACTTGAAAGAAAATTTCGCAACGGGACTGCGGGACGACGATAACGCGGTTTGGGACGAATCATATGAAATGATTCTTCGCGGTGATTTTTACCATATGTATTCGCTTTATCGCGAAGGGCTGAAAATTTGCCTGTCGCGTCTTGATGATTTACACAGCCGCAAAACCGCGCGGTTCTATACAGAATTAATTGAGCGTGAGTATGAAGAGCTTGGAAATATAATCAAGCTACAAAAAGTAGATGAACCGACGGGACTTGACGAACAATCTTTAACGGTTTACGCCATTCTTGACGCGCTGAATGAAGCATATCAAGCGACGGAGCCAATTATAAAAAATTTCCAAACACTTCAAAACGCGCCGCCACAGAAGCCTGCATCCACGCGTTCGTTTGATGATTTTGAAAACGAATTAATTTCATTGCTTGATGTCGCGTTGCCGCAACCGCCCGAGCGAAAAAATTTTTTTGACGTGCTTGACGCGGAAGCCGAGAATTTATTTGATGGAATTGAAATTGATTACAAAAGAGCGGTGTATTCTCTGCAACGGCTAATCAGCGCGGAGGTTTTACTTGCGGAGGAAATTACCGGTGTTTTTGTTCAAGCCCTGAGAAAATTGAACATAGAGGGCGAAGGTATTGAGCGCGATATTTTGGCAGGAATTAAGGAAACAATCGAAATAAAAATTTCGGGTTTGCAAGAAAGCATTCAAAGTTTTTCTCGTAAAAGCGGCGACATTCTTAAAAATTTTTCAGCGGAAAAAAGCAATTCGGACGAACGTGAAAAAATATTGGAAGAAATTCGTTCCGCGTGGATGGAATCTCCGCCCGAAGCAAATAAGCTTTCCGAATTTTTTGAATCTTGCGAAGAAATTTTCGCGCCTTGCCGCGAACGTATAAAAAAGCAAGTTGATGTGTATACAGAGATTTTAGAAAAATCGTCCTTCCGTTTCAAAAAAGAGGTTTTACTTTATGAAATCTGTACCTTTGAGGAGATTCTCATACACAGCGTTTCGCGTTTACGTGATTCAAAAAATATTGCCGTTTTCGTCGCCGCGCAAATGCTTGACAGCGCTTTCCGCGAATTGGAAATCATTCTAAAAAAGAATAATATAGCTGTAATTCGCCCCGCCGTAAAAGAAATTTTCAACGCAAAAGAACACGAAGTTCTTGTTGCGGAAAAACAAGAAGGATTTGAAAAAGGTGAAATAATAAAAATAATTACCGCCGGTTACAGGTTCAAAGAGCAAGTGATTTTACGCGCAAACATAATCGCCGCGAGGTGACACATGAACTACAAAAAATATAAATCCCTGCCTGCCGCTGAGAAACGAAACGAGATTTATTATGTAATCGGGCTGGATATCGGCAATGATTCTTCTGCGATTGCGTTTTATAATTTGGCGGAGAACACCGCCGAAACCATAGATTTAAGCGGAGGTTACGGGAAGCCGTCCATTCCGACGGTTATGCAGTATATTTCAGAAACGAAGGAATGGGTTTTCGGAGAGTACGCCGTTTTGAACAGGGGCGTGGGAACGATTTTTTCCGCGCTTCTAAAAAAAATGGGACGGTTTGATTATTTGGATGTCGGCGGACGTTCGGTCAGTGTTGCCGGGGTTTTCGCGTTATTTATAAAAGAAATTTTAAGCAATGTTAAACATATCAACCCAAAGGCGGAAATCGTGGGTATTGTCGCGTCGGTTCCCGCTTATTTCAGTGCACCCGCGCAAGAAGAATTTACGCGGGTTTTTAAGCTTGCGGGTTATGAAAAAGAACTTATCGCACTTGTGCCGGATAGGGAATGCGTTCTTGCGCATCATTATAGAACGCCGCCGGAAAAACCGGAAAGCACGCTTCTCATAGACCTTGGAAACCGTGAATTGCGCGGCGGGCTTTATAATGTACAAGAAAAAAACGGCGTGATAAACGCCGTAAGCATGTCTTCGGTTTTTTCGGACGGAATGAGCATGTCGGCAATCAACGCAGATGTCGAGGGGCTGTTTGAATCGTTTTTGCCCGGTGGTGTGGAAAGTCAAAAAGAACAGCTTCTAGAGTTTACCTATCGTCATAAGGATATCCTTTTTCAGAAAAGCATTCGTACGAAGCCGTTGAAACTTTATTATAATTTTGTTTATCCGCCTGTTCAGCATACGCTTACAAACGAGCGGGTTGAAAAATTGGTAGAGCCTTATGCCGCGTTGTTCAATGATTTTATCAGCAATGTGCTTGAAAAAAATCTTTTTGAACGACAAATCACGCCCTCGCAAGTTGACACAGTTCTTTGCGTGGGCGGTGGTTTTGAAATGCTTTGGGCGAAAGAAGCCGTAACTGTTGTTTTCCCTAATGAGCGCGTGCAATTCTACAAAAACCCGAAGACAATTATCGCCGAAGGCGCGGCGTTAATCGCCGCGCGCGAATTGGAATTGACCGGCATACCGTTTTTCCTTGAAGACAAGCACCAATTAACAAACGATATCGGTCTTTCCGATGGCGAAAATTTTTTAACATTGGTAGAACGCAACGGATTTTGGTGGCAAAAACACGCGCCAAAATTAATTCTTGTAAATAGCACAGTAAACGGCGAAATGGATTTATTTTTAACCGAACTTTCACCTTCCGGCGAAGGGCGCAGCATCTTAACAATGCACCTTGATGATTTACCCGTTCGCCCGAAAGGCGTGACCCGCTTGGAAATCGCAATAGATTTCCGGTCAAATACCGAGCTCACTGTGAAAATAAACGATATCGGCTTTGGTGAAATGTTTCCAAAAACGGAATATGAACGGGAGTTTCCGGTTAGTTTAGTTTCCTAAACTACTCAATACCATTTTCTTTTTTCCACTCAGCTGCTTTATCTTTTGAGATAGGTTTAATTTTGGGTTCAGCATAAGGGCTGTCCGCTCCGCCGACTCCGTAAAGGAAAAGATGTCCGCTTTCTGCAATCAGCAACTGCTCCTCAAAACCGTCAGCTTGCCCAAACTCCCCGAAACATTTTTTGCCGACAAATGTTGCCGAATCCGTGTCATAATTAATTTTTCTAATAACTGCTTTCATTTTTGCATTTCCCTTCTAAAATAAAATACCTTGCCAATATACTCCCAATGCTCTACATATGCAACAAAAAAATTTTTGAGTACCGTCTCATATTATGTTTCCGTTGCAAAAAAATAAACGCAATGTTATTATTTAGTAGTTTCTGTTGTCCATGTAGGCACAATTTACATAGCATATATAAAACGGAGTTGAGTTATGCTTAACAGTCTAAAACAAAAAATAATTTTACCGATAATCTTGATTTTTATGATATTCATGGGCGTTACTATAGCAGTACTTTCGATACACACTACAAATCTTACCGGCGCGTTTAAACAAGAAAGTATTATCGGAATGTCACAGGCGGCGGCTGCACGCATCGAAAGCCTTAAATCTCACTCGCACTTGGTCGTGTACTCGACGGCAGTGAACGAGGGATTTATCAGGCTTTTTCAAGAGGGCAACAGAGAGGAAATGCTGGAATATTTGAATATGCGGAAGCAAACTTTTGAAATAAGCGGATTTATTATTACAGACGAATCGGGTTCTGTCGTGTTGCGGACATACGCCCCCGACATTTATGGTGACTCTGACGCGGAATTTTCCTGTATTGCGTCGGCGTTGCGTGGCGAAACGACAACTGCATTTGCGTCGAACTCTTTCTCACCGATGGCAATTACATCCGCCGCGCCTGTTTATGACATGGAAGGTCGTCAAATCGGGGTTGTTTCGGCATATATAAACATGGCTACAAACGATTTTGCAGAAAGCTTTGCCGAAATTTTTAACGCAGAGGTAATAGTTTTCGCCGGTCACATTCCGGTTGCGTCAACAATTGACCCGCATATTTTAGACGATTTTCCGCACACTTCATATTATTTTCCGCTGATCGGCCACTCCGGTGAAGCTGTAGGAACATTTTTTATCGGGTTTCCCGATGAGTTCTCCGCGATTGCTTCATTGCGGAACGGTCTGCTACTCTTTGGTTCAATCTGCTTGCTTTTATCCGTTGCGGTGATGCTGTTTGCGTTGTCCAAATCCACGCGGAAAGCAATAGATATGTTGAATCAGACTGATAAAGAACTCAAACAACGTGAAGTTTTGCTGGATACGGTAAACCGAGCGGCGGAAATTCTTCTTACCGCCGGCTCGGATAGCACGTTTGAAGCGCTTTCGGCAGGAATGGGAATGGTGGGACGCTGTGTGGACGCGGACCGCGTTCAGTTATGGCGCAACGAAATCATAGATAATGAACTGCATTTTGTTTTAAAACACGAATGGTTAAGCGTGGTTGGGGAGAAAAAAACAGAAATTCCCTTTGGATTGGAAGTCTCTTACGACATCAAACCCAAATGGCTTGAAATGTTTTTGCGCGGCGAACACATGAACGGGCCAATCTCTTTGTTTTCGCAGGAAGATATGGAATCGTTAAGAGAATATGAAATAGTATCGGCTATGATATATCCGTTGTTTTTGGATAACGAGCTTTTCGGATTTATCGGTGTTGACGATTGCCGGCGCGAGCGTGTTTTCACGCAAGATGAAATAAATATGTTTTCGGTAACCGGATTAATGTTCGCGAGCGTTTTCAATAAACAGGAACTGGCTCAACTGCTTTTAGAAGAAAAAATAGAAGAAAGAACCAATTTAATCATGGAAACCGTGCCGATGGCAATAACACTGTTCAATGAAAAAATCGAAGCTGTTGACTGCAATTATGAAGCCGCAAAAATGTTTGGCATAGACAGCAAGGAAAAATATTTAGAGAATTATTTCTCGTCTATGATTTCTGTACAGCCCGACGGAATAAAGTCGCAGGAATGTATAAAATCCCACATCGAAGAAGCACTTAATGTTGGATATTCCTATTTATCGGAGTTCACAAATAAAAACACGAACGGCTCTTTTGTCATAACAGAGAACACTTATATCCGCAAACGATTCAAAAATGAGTTTGCTGTTATTGAGTATACCCGCGATATAACCGGGAAAAAAGAAGCCGAGCGTTATGTAAAAGAACTTACGCGAAAATTGGTAGACAACGCGCCGATTTTTATTGAAATGTGGAATGAAGACGGTTCAAGATGTATTGGCTGTAACAAACATTTGTTGAATGTTTTTGGGCTTTCCAACGAAAATGAGTTTGTTGATAATTGGCAAAACTTCAGCGCGCCCACTCAACCCTGCGGGACATCGGCAATTGAGCTTAATACGCACTATATTACTCGTGCCCACACAGAAGGGTATTCGCAAGGTGAATGGTCATATGTTTTGCCAAACGGCGAAGAACTTCCCACAGACACTACTTGGATAAAAATTGAACACTATGAAAAAGACATTATAATTGCCTACGGCATAGATTTACGGCCTATTAAATCCGCGATGAAATCCGAAGAAAGCAATCGCGCAAAAACCAGATTCTTGGCACGAATGAGCCACGAAATACGTACGCCAATTTCCGCTGTTTTGGGCATTTCGGAAATTCAACTGCGCGGTCAGGATTTGCCGCCAAAAATAGAAGGAGCCTTCTCTAAAATTTACGATTCTGCAAAAACACTTTTAAACATCGTAAACGACATTTTAGATTTTTCAAAAATAGAATCGGGCAAAATGCCGATAGTAATTAACGAGTATGATGTGGCAAGTTTGGTCAGCGACGCGGCGCAGTTGCATTTGGTTTACGCGGATGATAAAAATGTTTTGTTCAAAATGAATATAGACCAAAATCTTCCCGTAAAACTTATCGGCGACGTATTACGAATACGGCAAATAATTACCAATTTATTGACCAACGCTTTCAAATACACAGAGTCCGGCGAAGTGGTTTTGTCTGTGCATTGCGATAAAGAAAATGAAAGCTCCGTAACCCTTGTGATTTCCATTGAAGACACGGGCATAGGCATGACTTCGGAGCAAATTGCCGAACTGCGAAGCGACTATGTTCGCTTCCACGAACAGCAAAAACCTTTTGTAAGCGGCACCGGCTTGGGGATTCCCATAATATACAGCTTGACACAAATGATGGACGCACAATTTGATTTAAAGAGTGAAGCGGGAAAAGGGACACTTGCCGTTGTTCGGATTCCGCAAATGGCATGCGGAACGGAAGTTTTGGGCGAAAAACTCGCAACCAGCTTGCAGAACTTTGAACCGAATACGTGGTCTGCCGCGAAAGACCTCGCGTTTGTTCCCACACCCGTTCCGCAAGGCAGCGTACTTGTTGTGGATGACATAGAAACCAACCTATATGTAGCCGAAGCAATGCTTGAATCTTTTGGGCTTGATATCGAACTCTGCATTAGCGGCGAAGAAGCCGTTGAAAAAATAAAACAAGGCGAGGTCTACGATATAATCTTCTTAGACCATATGATGCCCGGCATGGACGGCATTGAAGTAACCAAAATTCTGCGCGAAATGGGTTATGACAAACCCATTGTAGCGTTAACCGCCAACGCCATACAAGGTCAAGCCGAAATGTTTATGGAAAACGGTTTCTCCGGCTTCATGGCAAAACCAATTGATATTAAAATTTTAAATTCATATCTTGTTCGGTTTATCGGCGAAGAATAATTCCCAATATCGTACTTGATGTGTTAAATATGTGTTAAGTATAAAAATACAAAAGCCTCTCTTTCAGTGAAATCAGCCGAATGAGTGGTTTTTTTCCTCCTATTACCAATGTAAGTGGAATTTACGGGCCTCAAACGGAAGCAGCTGTTCGTATGTTCCAAACCATTCGTGAACTGGGTAATGCAAGCCCGAACGGAATTGTTGACCGTTCTACATGGTTCCGTATGTCCTATATTTACTCTGCCGTTAAAAGGCTTGGCGAGCTTGTCAGCGAAGGCATTATACTTGGAATTACCCGTAATCCTCCTACAGAAACCATTCGTGAGGGCGCGCGTGGACGACTGGTTCAACAGGCGCAGTATATATTAAATTTCATTTCGGAATTCTTTCCCGCTATTCCCACTGTTTTGCAGAATTCATCATTTGACAGCACCACGGCCAATGCCGTAAGCGAGTTCCAACGCAATTTCGGGCTGACTCCCGACGGTATTATGGGTTCGCTCACTTGGCGCAGACTCTATGAAGTGTATTGGAACATTCGAGATAATGGTAATCTTCCTCCGGGAGGAGGAGAAGGAGAGATTGTGCCGCCGCTTCCCCCGACGAATCCCGGAGAAATTCCGCAATTCCCGGGGCAAATAATTCGTGTAGGCTCTCGTGGCGAAGATGTGCGGCGTGTTCAGCGTTGCTTGAATTCTTTGCGTTCCAAATTCCCGTCAATCGGGCAACTTAATGAAGACGGTGCTGATGTAATAATATGATTATTATAAGCTTGCAATATGCAACATGATGTGACATAATACGCTCATTCTCTTGGAGAAGGAGTGGATTTCATTGAGTGAAAGGAAAAAAGATTTAACCGGGCAAAAGTTCGGGCGGTTAACGGCTATCGAATCGGCAGCACATCCCAAACATGGGTACTCATGCTGGCGTTGCCGGTGTGATTGCGGCAACGAGCATTTTGCGACAGCTTATTATTTGCTCAAAGGCACAGTCAAGTCATGCGGCTGCGCGCGTTATCCTTTTGTTGATTTGAAAGGCAAGAAATTCGGAAACCTTACCGTTGTAGAGTTCTTGCCGGAAGGAGTCGAAGGCAAAAGTGGTAGGTTTTGGCGTTGTATATGCGGATGTGGAAATGAGGCAAAGGTAATATATCACAACCTTGTCTCAGGTCAGGTAAAATCATGCGGTTGCTTAAGTGCCAATAGGCCAAAAGATTTAACCGGGAAAAAGTTCGGGCTTCTAACAGTTATTAAACCGGCAGCAGAACGAAAGCATGCAAGCGTAACTTGGCTTTGCCAATGTGATTGTGGAAACGAGGCTACTGTAACATCCAACAGTTTAACTCGCGGTAAAACCAAGTCATGCGGTTGTCTAAGATCTCCGATTTCCGATTTGAGCGGCAAGAAATTCGGCAGGCTCACCGCTATAAAGCATTTGCCTGACGCAGGGAAAGACAAAAAGAGTAATAACACATATTGGCATTGTATATGTGAATGCGGGAATGAAGTGATTGTAGCGAGTGTTGGCCTTTGCCGAGGTTCGGCAAAATCCTGCGGTTGCCTAAGGAGCGAAATGGCTGTTGAACACATGAAAGAAGTTTTAAAAAAGGTGATAGTGGAAGGTACACATCTTGGCAGGATTAAAAACCGCGAAGCGTCCATTGCAAACAAATCAACAGGTGTACGCGGCGTTTATATGTATGGGAAATGGGGCAAATACCGTTCATCCATATGCTTTCAAGGCAAAAACTACAATTTAGGAGTCTATGAAAAATTGGAGGATGCCATAGCAGCACGCAAAGCAGCCGAAGCAAAGTATTTCGACGCATTTTTGGAGCAGTATTATGAAAAAAATCCGGAGGAAAAAAAACAGTAAAGCCACAGTTGACAAAATCCCTTAAGTTGCTGTAACATTCAACAAAATATGGGATTTGCCTTTGTCTTCTTAATAGAGATTGACGTAGGCTGGTTTGGTGGTGAGGAATAGTGAAGCTGACAGATAAAGAGTTGGAAATAATGGCTGTGTTATGGCGCAACAGCAGTTCAATGACAGCTACCGAAATTATTGAGGTTTCAAACAATCGGACTTGGAAAGAACAGTCGATATATATCATTATGAACACATTATTAGAAAAAGGGGCGGTGATTTTAGCCCAATACAAGCCTACAATGACCAAAAAGGCAAGAGCCTATAAGCCTGCGATTACATCAGAAGAATACGCTATATCATCTATACGCAACATGAATCAAATAGGAATAAAGGTTGATATCGACGCGCTTATCGAATGTCTTATGAAAACAAAGGACGGATAACGGATATGGGAGTTACTTTTCACCATTATGTATCCCCCTTTTCATTTGTGATGGGTGTGTTATGGTTTAGTGCTTTTATCTTTTTAGGGTTGTTAATGAGAAAGCTGAAGTTTCCTATCAAATTCTCTGTTGTTCCGTTATTACTGTTGCTTGTATTAAGCGTTCTTCGGATGTTTCTTGCTGTTGAAATACCCGGTATGAAAGTTGTTCTATCAAAAACAGTTTACCCGGTAATAGTTAACTTATTGAGGTATGAAATTATATCTCATCGTGTATTTGGCTTGCCAATCAATGTGGCTAATGTGCTTATCTGTGTATGGATTATAGGAGCTGTTTGGCTAACCGCAAGGTATGTTAATGAATATATCGGTAGATTCGGTTCTTTAATGAGATGGTTGGGAAGTTATGAGCGCGACGAATATGCCGAGTCGCTGTTATCGGATATAATTGGTTCGGATAAAAATTTCCGCGTTTTTCGGAATGGGTGTTTCAGTACGGCGATAGCCACAGCGTTTAAACCATATATCATTTTACCTGAAACCGATTTTTCACCTGATGAATTACGGGTTATTCTTTTGCATGAGTGGAAACACATTCAGGATAAGGATTATTTAATTGATATTATCATTAATATAATTTGTTTTGTGTTTTGGTGGAATCCGGTAGTGTACATTTTAAGAAGAAATTTCCGCTTTGCTACCGAATTAAAGTGTGACCGGTTTGCCGTATCCGATAAAAAGGATTTTCATCATTATTTAAAGGGAATTCTTTTGTTAAGGAAATTGGAAAAAGAAAAAATGAATAAACATATGGAATACGAAGGGACTAATGCGCTTATCAATGATGGCGACGAACTGGCGGACAGGCTTATAGTATTAGCTATGCAGGGTGAGTCGCGCAAAAAGCGGATATTAACCAATGTGTGTTATTCGATTGTGATTCTTGCGTTTTTTATAGTGTCTTATATGTTCACCATTCTTCCGGCATTTTGGGAGTCTCCGGATATTTCGATGATAGCTGAGAATTTTAGGGGTGAGTATAGCGAAAGCGGAGAGATTTTTATGGCGGGTGAAAACTTCCTTGTCAATAATGGTGATGGCACGTTTTCACTTTATATTGACGGGCAGTTTGTGGGTTATGCAGACGATACCCATGAAGCTATTAATTGGTTGCCGATTCGTGAAAGAAATTAATATTCTTTACCGATTGAATATAAAAGAGAAGGAGGTGGTAAATGTGAAAAAAAGTTTAATAGCATTTCTGTTTGTCGTTATGATGGTGATGTCCTTAACGGTTCCCACTATGGCGGTCGGGTCTGTTGTAGCAGAACCGATAGATGCAACAACGCAGCAAGAAATTGCTCCCGCTACCGAAATGACCCAGATATATTGGAGAACTTATCACGGTCAACTTCAATTCCGTGTTTGGAGCATAACTTACGGCAGATGGCTTACAGACTGGATTAATTTTTAATTTATTGTTATCAAGGAGAGTCTATGTACATCAAGGTAAAACAAATTAAGTCGATAAACATATCGGCGGAGAGGTAGTAGTTTGCTGAGGAGCGATTTTATCGTCTCCACAAATGGTTTAGCAATTCTAATGCTTATAATGAGAATAGAAAAGGGAATTTCTTGTAATAATTAACAGGAGATTCCCTTTTTGATTTGCCCGCATTTAAAAAGAGAGGATGCTAATAAATGAATATAATGAATGTAAATGAGCGAATAAAAGAAACCAGAGCCGCCATAGGAATCAGTCAAGCAAAATTCGCGAAACGAATCGCCATATCCGGTAGCTATCTTGCGGAAATTGAAGCATACAGAAAACCTGCTTCCGAACGTATTATCCGATTAGTAGTCTCTGAATTTAATGTCAATGACCACTGGCTTCGTACCGGCGAAGGTTCAATGTTTAATGAAGAATTGGATGCAGACATCGCAAAACTAATAAATACATTCAAATCATTAGGCCCGTCATTTAAAGCGTATGCGTTAAAACAAATGGATGAATTATCCGTTTTAAGTGACCAAAACATGAATAGATACAGTGCTGGTGGCGAAAAAATAAAAGCACTGATTTTTTAGGGATAAAATTGTTGTCAACCTTAAAAATAGTAAACCTATGGATGGCTCAGTGGTAGAGCATTGCTTTGGCAAGGGGCGAGGGGCGAGAGTTGGAATCTCTTTTCGCGCTGAACCCAAAAATCCTCACAATTACTGATTATATCAGAATTGTGGGGATTTTTTATTTTCATTTGTTATACATATTTTGTAATAGTTATAAGACGTGCGGTTATTTATAAAATACAACAGCAGATGTTGTATTTTTCTGTTTTTACCCCGTCTTATAAACAGTAACACATATACCTTGATAATTGAATATAGGTATTCTTTGGATACTTTCGCAGTGCAGTCCGGAAGGGAAGCGGCAAGATGACCAAATTTGGGATAAAACGAGAAAAACATGTTGCGGTTGGTGACCGCAATCGCTATGACCTGTACTGCGGTATAATGATACTTCCGTCCAGTCTCAGACATCGCAAAGAGGGCGGCTTGCCAAGTTGGGGAGAAACGCAAGTTTATGACTCTAATCAACCGTTAGAGGTTCAAGGAATACCGCTGAATAAGCCCTCTTTTATGTTTGATGAAAATTATAGTAAAAAGCCCATAAAATGTATTGTTAAATTTGGTGATATGTTGTATAAATAGAATGCAACAAAGTTCATATAAATAGAGGGGAAATTACTAATGACAAAAAGCGTAATCAATCAACTAAAGCGGATGGTTGCACTGGTTTTGGTAGTAGTGCTGACAACACCATACATAACGACGAAAGGCACAGAATGGTTTGAAGACCTTCCCGAAATCCCGTCTCTTGGTATTGCTTATAACCCCAAGGAAACGGAAGACCACATTTTATC
>Ga0131853_10004371_pt1 | contig 25334 bp, 27 predicted proteins | sample TergutLab28metaG_FD_92764 | JGI IMG/M metagenome (GOLD analysis project Ga0131853, IMG submission 92764) | Labiotermes labralis P1 segment gut microbial communities from Petit-Saut dam, French Guiana - Lab288 P1 (version 2) (version 2) | ecosystem: Host-associated > Arthropoda: Insects >... | reverse complement strand
CAGCTCGTGACCGTGCACGACCCGGCGTACATCGAGGCGGTGCAGCGCGCCGGGAACAGCATGCGGCCCGACCTTCCGTTCGGCCTGGGCACCGAGGACGACCCCGTCTTCCGCGACATGCACCACGCGAGCGCACACATCGTCGGCGGCAGCATCGAGGCTGCTCGTCAGGTGCTGTCGGGCGAGAGTCTCCACAGCGCCAACATCATGGGCGGCCTGCACCACGCGATGCGCGCCGCCGCGAGCGGGTTCTGCATCTACAACGACGTCGCCGCCGCCATCCAGTGGCTGCTCGACCACGGCGTGGAGCGGATCGCGTACGTCGACGTCGACGTCCACCACGGGGACGGCGTCGAGCGGGCGTTCTGGGATGACCCGCGGGTGCTCACCATCAGCGCCCACGAGACCGGCCAGATGCTCTTCCCGGGCACCGGCTTCCCGGCCGACCTGGGCGGCCCCGAGGCGCTGGGCACGGCGGTCAACATCGCGCTCCCGCCCGGCACGTCCGACCATGGCTGGCTGCGCGCGTTCCACGCGGTCGTGCCCGAGCTGGTGCGGGAGTTCAAGCCGCAGATCCTGGTGAGTCAGCAGGGCTGCGACTCCCATGCCGAGGACCCGCTCGCCGACCTCAACCTCTCCATCGACGGCCAACGGGCGGCGTACCTCGCCATCCACGAGCTCGCCCACGAGGTGTGCGACGGCAGGTGGATCGCCCTGGGCGGGGGCGGGTACGCCGTCGTCGACGTCGTACCGCGCGCCTGGACGCACCTGCTCGCCATCGTCGGCGGCCGCACGATCGACCCTACGACGGCCGTACCCGAGGGCTGGCGCGAGCACGTCAGGGCCCTCCTGGGCCGGATCGCGCCGGGCCGGATGACGGACGGCCGTGATCCGACGTACCGTGGCTGGAGTGAGGGCTACGATCCGGCCGCCTGGCTGGACCGTCAGATCAACGCGACCCGGGAGGCTGCCTTTCCGCTGCACGGGCTCGACCCTCTACCCTGAATTAGTGTCTTGGATCGTCGGTTTGCGGCGTTTTCAAGGCGACACGCCGAACGTCCGCAAGTTCCCACAGGTTTCCCCTTCCCCAGTAGTCACATCAGGCTCTATTCTCACGTCAACGAGCGCGTGTGAGCATCGGTGGGGAAGCCGATGGCGTGCCTCGACAGAAAGATCGGTGGACACGAATGGCTGCCAACAGCACTCCCGGGGAGAGCTCCTCGTTCCTCACCATCGCCGAGGTTGCGGCGATGATGCGGGTCTCGAAGATGACCGTGTATCGCCTGGTGCACGGCGGCGAGCTTCCCGCCGTACGCGTCGGTCGGTCGTTCCGCGTTCGGGCCGAGGACGCCCACGACTACATCGAGAAGTCGTTCTACAACGCGGGCTGAGCCGACGCTGCTCAGCCGCCCTGAGGCTGAGGAACAGCACAGCCGTTCGAGGGGCCGCCCACCCGGGCGGCCCCTCGGCGTCTGCGGCACCGATTCCGCGCCGTTGGGACTGTCCCGTTACGCTGGGCCGTCCGAGAAGTAGAAAGGCCTCCCGTGGGTTCTGTCATCAAGAAGCGTCGCAAGCGCATGGCGAAGAAGAAGCACCGCAAGCTCCTCAAGAAGACGCGTGTGGCGCGTCGCAAGCTCGGCAAGTGACGCCGGCCGCCTAGCCGCAACCACCATGGGCAGCGCCGGGCGCGTCGTACTCGTCACCGGGGTCTCTCGTGGCCTCGGGCGAAGGTTCGCGCGCGCTGCTGCCGAGCACCCGAACGTCGACCGCGTGATCGGCGTGGACGTCGTCCCGCCGCGCGGCGACGTGGGGCGGATGTCGTTCGTGCGCGCCGACATCCGCAACCCGGTCATCGCCAAGGTGATCGCCAAGGAGGACGTCGACACCGTCGTCCACATGTCGATCATCGCGACCCCCGGCCCCGCCGGGGGGCGGTCGACGATGAAGGAGCTCAACGTCATCGGGACGATGCAGCTCCTCGCGGCCTGCCAGGCCGCCAGCGGCCTGGCGCACCTGATCGTGAAGTCGACGACCACGGTGTACGGCGCCAGCCATCGCGACCCGGCGATGTTCACCGAGACGATGGAGCCGCGGCGTACCCCCAGCGGCGGCTACGCCAAGGACGTCGCGGAGATCGAGGCGTACGTGCGCGGGTTCGCCCGTCGTCGCCCGGACGTCAACGTCACGACCCTGCGGTGCGCCAACGTGCTCGGTCCGCGGGTCGAGAGCCCACTCGCCGAGCATCTGCAGCTCTCGCCGATCCCGGTCGTGGCGGGCTTCGACCCGCGCATGCAGTTCCTCCACGAGCGCGACCTGTTCGCCGCTATCGGGCACGCCATCCGTGCGGAGCAGCCCGGCACGTACAACATCGCCGGCGACGGCATCCTCACCCTCTCCCAGGTCGTACGCCGCCTGGGCCGGCCGACCCTCCCGCTGCCGCCCTTCGCCCTGGGCCCGTTGGGCAGCCTGCTGCGCTCCGCCGGGCTCGCCGAGCCGTCGCCCGAGCTGCGCCGCTTCCTGACCTACGGCCGCGGCGTCGACACCAGCCGGATGCGCGAGGTGCTCGGCTTCTCGCCGACGTACTCCACGCCCGAGACGCTCGACGAGTTCGCCAGCTATGTGACGCCCACCGGTGGGCGCATCGACCGGGCGTTGGCCTCCCTGGAGAGCCGCCTGGCGACGTACTCACCCCTCGAGAGTGCCGGAGCAGTCGATGAGTGACGACGCGGTCGCACCGATCATCCCCCTCGGCACTCGTGGGCGCCCGGGCCGTGGGAGCGGCACGTCCGCGTCTGCCGCCGCGCGCGGCCTGGCGCGTGGCAAGGCGAGGCCCGCACCGGTGCCGGACCCTGCGGCGGCCCCCGCCGCCGAGCTCGCTCCGGAGCCCGCACCGGAGCCGCAGACTCCGGCCGCGCGCCCCTCAGGTCGCCGCCCGGACGTGGTGGCACCCGAACAGCGGCGCGCGTCCGCCGGCACGCCCCGCGCGACGACCCGCGACCGCCATCCGCTCGCCGGCATCCCGGCCGCCGACTGGCAGCAGGCACTCTTCTCTGCGGCGCGCGAGGTCTTCGGTGACAACTGGGAGCCCGAGCTGGCCGGCTTCCTGGCCTTCCTGCGCCGCCGGATCACCGGCGACTTCGCCGTCGACGAGTACGGCTTCGACGCCGAGCTCACCCGGCGCTTCGTGGTCGCGATGCTGCGGCCGCTGAAGGAGAAGTGGTTCCGGGTCGAGGTTCGCGGGATCGAGAACATCCCGGCCACGGGCGGTGCGCTGGTGGTCTCCAACCACTCCGGCACCCTGCCCGTGGACGCGCTGATGACCCTGGTCACGATCAACGACCACGCCGGCCGGTCCCTGCGCGCGCTGGGCGCCGACCTGGTCTTCAAGTCGCCCTTCCTCGGCTCTTTCGCCCGCAAGACGGGCGCCACCCTGGCGTGCACCGAGGACGCCGAGCGGATGCTGCGCGGCGGCGAGCTGGTCGGTGTCTGGCCGGAGGGCTTCAAGGGCATCGGCAAGCCGTACTCCGAGCGCTACAAGCTGCAGCGGTTCGGCCGGGGCGGGTTCGTCAGCGCCGCGTTGCGCACCGGCGTCCCGATCGTGCCGCTCGCTGTCGTCGGCGCGGAGGAGATCTATCCGCTGGTCGGCAACATCCCCGCGCTCGCACGCGTGCTCGGGCTGCCGTACCTGCCGATCACGCCGTTCTTCCCGCTCCTGGGGCCCCTCGGCGCGATCCCGCTGCCGTCCAAGTGGCTGATGGAGTTCGGCGAGCCCATCCGCACCGACGAGTACGACGCCGACGCGGTCGAGGACCCGATGCTGGTCTTCAACGTCACCGACCAGGTGCGCGAGGCGATCCAGCAGACGATCTACTCGCTGCTGATGCAGCGGCAGTCGGTCTTTCGCTGAGCCGAGGCTCAGCCGCCGCCGCCCAGGAGGCCCTTCACGACCCCGCCGACGAGGTTGCCGACCCCGCTGGTGACCTTGTTGACCGTGCCACCCAGAGACGTCGGGGCGCTGGACGGACTCTTGGTCGACGTACCGCGGCTCGTCGCCCCGCGGTGCTTCTTGGCCGCCGACGATGGCGCCGCGGCCGTGGGGCTGCCGCCGCCGATCGGCAGCACCGACCCGGGCAGCACCGACCCCGGAATCAGGTTCGGGACGGTCGCCGGCGGGAGGGCACCTACGTTGATCTGCGGGAGCTTGATCGTGGGCTGTCCCGCGCCCTTGGCTGCATTGGTCGTGCCGGAGCCGGCGGTGCCGCTCGTCGCGGTGGACTTGCCCGCGGACGCGCCGGTGACCTGGTGGACGGCCTGACCGGCCGCGGTGAGCAGGGAGGAGGGCAGCTGCGTGATGCCGAGCGCGCCGCAGGTCGGGCAGAGCTGCTTGGCCTCCCGGTCGATGGAGAGCAGGGTCTGAGTCGCCTGGCTCAGGGCGCTCTGGACCGCGGGCGGCAGGTTCGCCGACATCTGGGTCAGCTCGGCGATGCTCTGCTTGGTGAACTGGTGCAGCTGGGCGATCGAGGCCGGGTCGTGGTGCGCCTGGTAGTCCGCCAACAGCAGGGTGGAGGCGTGCTGCGCCTGCTGGGCGAAGGCGGTGAGCGTGCTCGAGATCTCGGGCGCGGTGCTGGCCTGGCGACGCGCGGAGAGCTTGCCGACCTCGCTCAGCCGGGTGTTGGCGTCGGCGATCAGCGTCTCGCCCTTGGAGTGGTCGCCCTGGCTCAGGCCCGTCTGGATGTTCTCGATCGCGCGCTTGACCGCGTAGAGGCTGTCGCCGGGCAGTGCGTTCTGGGAGGCCAGGGCGGTGCCGGCGGTGCCGCCGATCAGGGCCAGGCTCGCGATCGCCACGGTCAGGCGTCGCTGCTTGCGCTGCTTCGGCTCGGGCCCGGAGAGTCCGCGGACCGTGAGCCGGTCGCGCACCTGGGCGCCTGCCTGCGTAGCCGCCGCGGGCTTGAGTTCCGTCGCGGCCGCGGCCATCAGTCGCTCGCGCAGGTCCGCGGAGAACGCGGCCCGCGGCTGCGGGGCCGGCACCTGGCTCAGCGAGGAGGCCAGGGCGGCGAGCTCGCGCAGCTGCGCGGGGGTCTGCGACGGGGCCTCGCCGCCGGTGCGGATGGACTCCACCAGGCGGTCGAACTCGTCGGCGTGGCGCCGTGCCGGGAACGCCGGGATCATCGCTGTGTTCCTACTCGATCGGAGCGGATGGGGAGGGTCGGTCGCGAGGGGTGTGCGGCCACGCGGATCAACGACACAGCTGGTCGGCAGGTTACGGGTCGGCAGGTGAGGGAGCGCATCAGCCACGCAACCCTTCCGGCAGCAGCTTCGCCAGGTTGCGGATGCCGCGCAGCTGCAGCTGCTTGACGGCGCCGTCGCTGCGGCCGAGGACGGTGGCCGTCTCGGCGATCGACATGCCCTGCAGGAAGCGCATCACCACGCAGTCGCGCTGCTCGGTCGGGAGCTTCGCGAGGGCGTCGAGGAGGATCTCGTTCGTGAGCCCCGCGAGGACGGCCGACTCCGGTCCCTCGGTCGCGTCGTCGTGCTGGCCCATGTCCTCGGTCGCGAACTCGAGACGGGTGCGACCGGCCTTGAAGTGGTCGGTGGCCAGATTGCGGGCGATGGTCATCAGCCAGGCGCCGAAGTCCTTGCCCTGCCAACGGAAGTTGGTCATCGAGCGCAGCGCCCGGAAGAACGTCTCGGACGTCAGGTCCTCAGCCAGCGCGACCGAGCGGGTGCGATAGAACAGGAAGCGGTAGACCGAGCCCTGGTAGTGGTCGTAGAGCATCCCGAACGCCTCGGTATCACCGCCGCGGGCCAACTCGACCAGCGCGATCAGGCGCTGGCGGTCGGCCTCGGACTCCTCACTCGACCAGGCAGAGTCGCCGTCGTCGTACGAAGGGGGTTCGCCGGTGGGGGCCGACGGGCCGCTGGTGGCGGCCTCGGCCAGGAGCCAGCCGGGCGCCGTCCGGAGCGCGGACCCAGGGGCGGCACCGGCAAGCACGGGCTCCGGTGGGAGCATCTCGACGAGGGCGCGCGAGACCGCGGCGCGCAGCGCGGCGATGCCGCGAGCGTGGGCGTCAGACGTCCCCATGAGCCCTCCCTCAAGCTCCCCGAGACGTCCAGGGTACGGCAATTGACGGCGCGGCAACACCGCGCGACGGCCCGTGGCTGCTATCGCGGCCCTGCGACTCGGCGGGTCAGTGACGCCTGCCGCGCAGCGCGACGCCGGCCGCGACGGCACCGGCGGCCGCGCCGCCCAGGGCGGTGGCGACGAAGCCCGCGCGGGCGGCCTTGCGCCCGGTGCGGTAGTCGCGGATCCGCCAGCCGGCGCTGCGCGCGTGCGCCCGCAGCCTCGCGTCGGGGTTGATGGCGCAGGGGTCGCCCACGAGGCTCAGGAGCGGGAGGTCGTTGGATGAGTCGGAGTACGCCGAGCACAGGCTCAGGTCCAGTCCCTCGCGCGCCGCGAGTGCCTTGACGGCCTCGGCTTTCGCGGGGCCGTGGAGCATCTCGCCCACGAGGCGGCCGGTGTAGACACCATCGACGTGCTCGGCCACCGTCCCCAGCGCGCCCGTCAGACCCAGCCTTCGCGCGATGGTCGTCGCGATCTCCACCGGCGCGGCCGTCACCAGCCAGACCCGCTGGCCGGCGTCGATGTGGGCCTGGGCCAGCGCGCGCGTGCCGGGCCAGATCCGGTGCGCCATCTGCTCGTCGAAGATCTCCTCGCCGACCTCCTGCAGCTCTTCGACCGTGTGACCGGCGATGAAGGCCAGCGCCGCCGCGCGGGCCTCGGCCACGTGCTCGGGGTCCTCGACGCCGACGATGCGGAAGTAGGCCTGCTTGTACGCCGCCCCGACGATCTCGCGGGTGCTGAAGAACTTGCGCCGGTACAGGCCGCGGGCCAGATGGAAGATCGAGGCGCCCTGCATGATCGTGTTGTCGACGTCGAAGAAGGCCGCCGCGGCGCTGTCACTGGGGGTGTCGAGCGCCTGCTCCATCTCCGCGGCGGCGGCGGATGCCTCGCCGGCGAGGACGCTGCGGCGGCGCAGGTCGCGGCGGCGCAGTTCCTCGCGGCGGCGTTGCTGCTCGCGGCTGGTGCTCACGGCGGCCACTCTATTGGGCCGCGGGGCCGCGGCGTCCAGCACCAGCTCCGGGTGAGAATGGTTGCTGTGAGCGCCCGTGTGACCCTCTACTCCCGGACCGGCTGCCATCTGTGCGACGACGCCCGGGACGTCATCGAACGCGTCTGCGCCGAGATGGGCACGTCGTACGAGGAGATCGACATCGACACCGATCCGAAGCTGCGCGAGCGGTTCACCGATGAGGTCCCTGTCACATTCGTCGACGGCCGGCCGCACGACTTCTGGCGGGTGAGCGAGGAGCGGCTGCGCTCAGCATTGACCTGAACGGCGCCTGAGAATCGATCCCCCGGGCGCTGGACGGGCTTCGCGTGTTTTGTTCGCAAGTGCACAAACTCCTACAGTGAAGGCGTCGCCGGACGAATCCGGGCTCCGCAGCAGCCCCCGTCGGCGGCGTGTCTTGAAAGAGTTCCTCGTGACGGCACGCACCACTACCGACACGGCCCGGGAGATCCCGGAGGCCACCGTCGCCCGGCTACCCGTCTACCTGCGGGCGCTGGCCGCGCTCGCCGAGCGCGGCGTCACCGTCTGCTCCAGCGAGGAGCTCGCGACCGCGGCGGGCGTCAACTCCGCCAAGCTGCGCAAGGACCTCTCCTATCTGGGGTCCTACGGCACCCGCGGTGTCGGCTACGACGTCGGCTACCTCAGCTACCAGCTCGCCCGCGAGGTCGGCGGCACCCAGCAGTGGCCGGTCGTCATCGTCGGCATCGGCAACCTCGGTCGGGCGCTGGCCAACTTCTCCGGCTTCCGTCGCGGCTTCCAGCTCGTGGCGCTGCTCGATGCCGACCCGTCGCTGACCGGTGTCGAGGTCGGCGGCATCGCGGTCCGCCCCTTCGCCGACCTGACCGCGGTCGTGGCGGAGCACCAGGTCACGATCGGCGTGATCTCCGTGCCGGCCCCGGCGGCCCAAGACGTCGCCGCGGCGATGGTCGCCGCCGGCATCACCAGCATCTTGAACTTCGCTCCGGTCGTGCTCACCGTGCCGCCCGGCGTCGACGTCGGCAAGGTCGACCTGTCCAGCGAGCTCCAGATCCTGGCCTACCACGAGTCGCGCAAGGCCCACAGCGATGCGGCGGTCGCACGATGAGCGTCCTGGTCGTCGGCATCTCGCACAACAGCGCGCCCGTCTCGATGCTCGAGGCCGTCGCCGCCGGGATCGGCGACGGCGACGGGCTGGCGAAGTTCATCGTCGACGTCTCCCAGGCCGAGCACGTCACCGAGGCCACCGTGATCTCCACCTGCAACCGGCTGGAGATCTACACCGAGGTGGACCGGTTCCACGGCTCGGTCGAGGCGCTCTCGCGCCTGCTGGTCGCGCGCGCCGGGGAGCCCGTCGAGGCATTGCTCCCGCATCTCTACGTCCACTACGACGACGGCGCCGTCTCGCACCTGTTCCAGGTCGCCTCGGGGCTGGACTCCATGGCCGTCGGCGAAGGCCAGATCCTCGGCCAGGCGCGCAGCGCCCTGCAGAACGGCCAGGAGCTCGGGACCGTCGGACCGGCGCTCAACTCCCTCTTCCAGCAGGCGCTGCGGGTAGGCAAGCGGACCCGCGCCGAGACGGACATCGACCACGCCGCACCCTCCCTCGTCACCGCCGCCCTGCGCCGTGCCGAACGTGCGGTCGGCCCCGTGGCCGGCAAGCGCGTCGTCGTCCTCGGCGCGGGTGCCATGGCCGGTCTGGCGGCAGCCACGGTCGCCAGGATGGGTGCGGGCGAGCTGGTCATCGCCAACCGCACGGCCGACCGGGCCGCCCGGCTCGCCGCGGAGTACGCCGGCCGGCCGGCCGCGCTCGACGACCTGCCCGGCGAGGTGGCCGAGGCCGATGTGGTGCTGGCCTGCGCCGGCGCCCGCGGCGTACTCGTCAGTGCCGAGACGGTCGCGGCGCGTGCCGGCCGGCCGATCGCCCTGATCGACCTGGCGCTGCCCCATGACATCGACCCGGCGGTCGGCGACCTGCCCGGAGCGACCTTGATCGACCTGGCCACCCTGGCCGCCGAGCTGCACCAGAGCGAGGCGGGCAAGGAGGTGGCCGCCGTCCGCGACATCGTGACGCAGGAGGTCGCAGCCTTCCTCGCGGCCCGCCGGCAGGCGTCTGTCACCCCCACCGTCGTGGCGCTGCGCACCATGGCCACCAGCGTCGTCGAGGCCGAGATGGCGCGGCTCGAGGGCCGGCTGCCGTCGATCGACAACGTCACCCGGGCCGAGATCCTGCACACCGTGCGCCGGGTCGCGGACAAGCTCCTCCACGAGCCGACGGTGCGCGTGAAGGAACTGGCCAACAGCGACGGAGCCGTCTCCTACGAGCGCGCCCTGGCGGAGCTCTTCGCGCTCGACCCGGCCGCCGTCTCGGCCGTCACCCGGCCCGCCCTCGAGCTCGAGGACCGCGGCGAGGAGGCTCCGTGATCCGCCTCGGCACCCGTCGTTCCCTGCTGGCCACGACACAGTCCGGCCAGGTCGCGCAGATGCTGCGCGACCTGGGCCACGAGGTCGAGCTGGTCGAGATCACCTCCGACGGCGATCGCACGCAGTCGGCGGGCACACCGCTGACCGGGGCGGCCTCGACCGGCGTCTTCGTCAGCGCGCTGCGCGATGCGCTGCTCGCCGGCGAGATCGACGTCGCCGTCCACTCGCTCAAGGACCTGCCGACGTACGCCGCCGAGGGCATCGTCCTCGCCGCCATCCCGCCGCGGGAGGACCCGCGCGACGTGGTCGTCGCGCGCGATGGACTCACCCTGGCCGGGCTGCCGGCGGGCGCCAGGGTCGGCACCGGCTCGCCGCGACGGGCCGCGCAGATCCACGCCCTCGGCCTCGGTTTGGAGATCTCCGGCGTCCGTGGCAACGTCGACACCCGCATCGGGAAGGTCCGTTCGGGCGAGTTCGACGCCGTCGTACTCGCACGTGCAGGCCTGGCCCGCATCGACCGACTCGACGAGGTCACCGAAGTGCTCGATCCGCTGCAGGTCCTGCCCGCCCCGGGCCAGGGCGCACTGGCTGTGGAGGCGCGCGCCGGGGATCCGGCCCTGGAGGTGCTGGCACTGATCGACGACGGACCGACCCGGGCGGCAGTCACCGCCGAGCGTGCGGTGCTCGCCACGTTGGAGGGCGGTTGCGCCGCGCCGATCGGCGCGCTGGCCGAGGTGGCCGATGGTGAGGACGGAGCCGAGCTGTGGGTGCGAGCCGTGCTGCTCTCCGCTGACGGTGCGCTGTCGGTGCGCCGCTCGGCGAGCGGGCCGGTCGACGACGCGCTCGGGGTCGGCACGCGCCTCGCCGAGGAGATGCTCGCCGATGGCGCGGCCGAGCTGAAGACGAACGAGTTGAAGACGACCGAGCTGGATTCGAAGGGCATGGGCGGCGCCGCAGCCGGCGACGTTGCTCCCGAGCAGGAGATGGACAAGGCATGACCAACGCAAGCGAGTCCCGAGCGATCTCGGGCTGGGTGTCGTTCGTCGGGAGCGGTCCCGGCGACCCCGATCTGCTGACGGTGAGGGCAGTCGACCTGATCCGCGAGGCGGAGGTCGTGATCACCGAGGCGCCGGAGCACGCCGCCATGGTGCGCGCGCTCCTCGGCCTCGGCGCCGACCCGTCCTCGCCTGAGGGCCCCGTCTTCCTCGACGGCGGCTTCGGCGAGGACGGCCAGCCGCTGACGCACGCCGCCCGGGCGAAGGCCGTCGTCAAGCAGGCCAAGTCGGGCCGCCGCGTCGTCCGGCTGATCGCGGGCGACCCCTTCCTCTACGCCTCGGGGCCCGAGGAGGCCCAGGCCTGCACCAAGGCCGGCATCGGCTTCGAGATCGTGCCGGGCGTCTCCTCGGTCACCGCGGTGCCGGCGTACGCCGGGATCCCGCTGACGACCAAGGACCACCGCGAGATCGCCGTGGTGACCTGCGGCGAGAAGATCGACTGGAGCCAGTACGGCGACGACCGCACCCTGGTGCTGCTCTCGGGCGTCGGGCTGGTCGGCGACATCGCCGAGGCGCTGATCAAGGCCGGCCGCAGCCCGCAGACCCCCGTCGCGATGACGCGCGTGGGCACCACCACCGAGCAGGCCACGGTCTGCTCGACGCTCGAGAACGTCGCCGCGGACGCGCGCGTCGCCCGGATGGCCCCGCCCGCCGTCATCGTGGTCGGCAAGGTGGTCTCACTGCGGGAGACGCTCTCCTGGTTCGAGACCAAGCCGCTCTTCGGCTGGCGCGTGCTGGTCCCGCGCACGAAGGAGCAGGCGCCGGCGATGTCGACGAAGCTCCGCGGATTCGGAGCGGTGCCCGAGGAGGTCCCGACGATCTCGGTCGAGCCGCCGCGCAACCCGCAGCAGATGGACAAGGCCGTGCGCGGCCTCGTCGAGGGCCGCTACGAGTGGGTGGCCTTCACCTCGGCCAACGCCGTCCGCGCGGTCAAGGAGAAGTTCGACGAGTACGGCCTCGACGCGCGTGCGTTCTCGGGCCTCAAGATCGCCGCGGTCGGCGACAAGACGTCGGCCTCCCTGCTCGACTGGGGCCTGCGCGCCGACCTGGTGCCGCCGGCCGAGAACCAGTCGGCGGCCGGCCTGCTCGAGGTCTGGCCCGAGTTCGACGACCTGCTCGACCCGATCAACCGGGTCTTCCTGCCGCGCGCCGACATCGCCACCGAGAACCTCGTGGCCGGTCTGGTCGAGCTCGGCTGGGAGTGCGACGACGTGACGGCGTACCGCACGGTGCGTGCCGCGCCGCCGCCGGCGCCCACCCGCGACGCGATCAAGACGGGCAGGTTCGACGCGGTCGTCTTCACCTCCTCGAGCACGGTGCGCAACCTCGTCGGCATCGCCGGCAAGCCGCACCCGTCCACGGTCATCGCGGTCATCGGCCCCGCGACCGCCAAGACGGCCGAGGAGCATGGGCTGCGGGTCGACGTCCTCTCGCCGATGCCGTCGATCGAGGCATTGACCGACGCCCTCGCGGACTTCGGCGCCGCGCGCCGGGCAGCGATGGTCGAGGCCGGGCAGCCGGTCACCAAGCCCAGCGAGCGCAAGCCCGCCGGTCGCCGGAAGTCCGCCGGGAACGCCTGATGGGCGACATCGAGCGGCCCGTCGTCCGCCCTCGCCGGCTACGCAGCACGGCGGCCCTGCGGCGGATGGTCGCCGAGACGTCGGTCGAGCCGCGGCACCTCGTGCTGCCGGCCTTCCTCCGTGAGGGCGCGACGGAGCCGGTGCCGATCAGCTCGATGCCGGGGGTCGTGCAGCACACCCGGGACAGCCTGCGCAAGGCGGCCGCCGAGGCTGCCGAGGCCGGGATCGGCGGGATCATGCTCTTCGGCGTGCCCGAGAGCAAGGACCCCGTCGGCTCGGGTGCCTGCGACCCGGCCGGGATCCTCAACGTCGGCATCGCCGACGTACGCGCCGAGGTCGGCGACTCCCTGGTGGTCATGAGCGACCTGTGCCTCGACGAGTTCACCGACCATGGCCACTGCGGCGTACTGGACGCGCGGGGCCGGGTCGACAACGACGCGACCCTGGCCGTGTACGCCGAGATGGCGATCGCCCACGCCGAGGCCGGCGTCCACATGGTCGGTCCGAGCGGCATGATGGACGGCCAGGTCGGCGTCATCCGGACCGCGCTCGACGGGTCGGGCCACGACGATGTCTCGATCCTGGCCTACTCCGCGAAGTACACCTCCGCCTTCTACGGACCCTTCCGCGAGGCCGTCGACTCCTCGCTGCAGGGCGACAGGCGCACCTACCAGCAGAACCCGGCCAATGCTCTCGAGGGCGTCCGGGAGGCGCTGCTCGACGTCGAGCAGGGCGCGGACCTGGTGATGGTGAAGCCGGGGCTGCCGTACCTCGACGTGCTGCGCGCCGTCCGCGACGCGGTCGACGTGCCAGTCGCGGCGTACAACATCTCAGGCGAGTACGCCATGGTCCAGGCCGCCGCCGAGCGCGGCTGGATCGACCGCGACGCCGCCATCCTCGAGTCGCTCACGGCCTTCCGCCGCGCGGGCGCCGACGTCATCCTGACGTACTGGGCGACCGAGGCCGCGACCCGGCTGATCTAACGCCGAATCGGGGGTTGTGGCCCTCCGAATCCGGGGTTGTGGCCGGCCACACCCCCCGACTCGCGGGGCACCAACCCCCGACTCGTGGGGCCACAACCCCCGACTCGTGGGGCCACAACCCCCGACTCGCGGGGCAGCAACCCCCGACTCGCGGGGCCACAACCCCCGACTCGCGGGGCCACAACCCCCGACTCGCGGGGCAGCAACCCCCGACTCGGCGGGCGTCAGCCGCCGAGGCCGCCGGTCAGGCCGCCGACGATGCCGCCGAGCAGGTTCTGGATGACGCTGCTGAGGTTGTTGACCACGCCCTGGACCTGAGCCTGGACCTGGGCCTCGGTCTTTCCGTCCAGCTTGGCGACACACTGGGTGACCGCCTTGCTGAGTACGGCGGCGTTGCTGCTGCTCTGCAGGCTCGGGTAGGTGTTCTTCAGCGCGGTGGTGCAGGCGTTGGTCACCTGGGCCAGCGTGGCGGCGGCGTCGGTGACCGGCTTTTGGATCGGGGCCGTCACCGGGGGCGTGCTGGGCGCCTTCGGCTTGGTCGGGGTCGTCGGCGTCGTCGTGGACGGCGGGGTGGCCCTGTGCTTCGGCGCCGACGTCTTCGGCGACGAGCCCGAGGCGGTGGTCGAGGTCGGCGTCGACGTGTGCGCGGCGTGGCGCGGCTGGTAGCTCGGGCCGGTCACGGGCTGGAAGATCGGCTCCGGCGCCAGGGTGCTGTTGGGCACGGAGGTGTAGTCGCCGGCCATGTAGGCACGCTCGACGCCGAGGACCGTGCTGACGTAGGACCAGCTGTGGTTGTAGCGGTAGACCGCCTCGCGCGCCCCGGAGGTGCCGGCGAGGTCCGTGGTGCCCGAGCACAGGTAGACCGCCGCGCCCAGCGCGGCGTCGTTGATGTCCTGCGGGTTGCGCTTGCCGTCGCCGTCGGCATCGACGGCGACGATGGCCCAGGTGGAGGGAATGAACTGCATCGGGCCGACGGCACGGTCGAACTGCGTGTTGCCGTCGTAGACGCCACCGTCGGTGTCCCGGATCAGCGCGGTGCCGTTCTGGCCGTTGAGCACCGGGCCGAAGATGCCCGGCGTGGAGATGCCCTTGCTGGTCAGCGTGTTGCCGTCGGCGCGGCCGTGGTCGGACTCCACCCGCCCGATCGCCGCGATCAGCTGCCACGGGATGCGGCAGCCCGGATCGGCGGAGTTCATCACGCTGGCGGCGTGCTGGTACGCCGCGAGCGCGACCGCCGGGATGCCCGAGGTGGACGCCGAGCTGACCAGCTGGCTGGCCTGGGCGTCGGAGATCTTCTGTGCCTGGGGGCCCGAGACGGAGGCGGGGTGGTTGAGCCCGATCGGCGGCGGCAGCGGCGTGCCGTCGGGGAGCACACCCCGGCCGGTGGACGATGTCGGGTCGCTGGAGGATGCCAGCGCGGTCGTCCCGCCGAGCCCGGTCGCGTGCACGGTCCAGGCGGCGGAGAGGACCGCCAACGGCACCAGAGCGGTGGCCTTGCGAAGGCTGCTGTGGCGTTTGCCAGACATGATCCAGATCTCCCTACGTCGTGTCACACCGTCCCATGCGACGGGCGCTCCCTCAAGCGTGTGACTGCTCTAACGAGGTTCCCTACTCCCAAGTTACGCATGTCACAGGGTCGTGAGAACAGCAGTTCGGGAGAGGATGCGTCCGTTCGATTGTGAGACGGGTCTCAGTGAGTCGCATGACGCAGAGGGCCCGATGCCGGTTTACTTGGTCGGTTGCGGAACAATGTGCCGGTGACCAACGAGGCTGCGTTCGATCCGGCCGGGAGCCTGCCCCGGTCCGAGGAGCTCTTCACCAGGGCGAAGGTCGTGACCCCGGGCGGGGTGAATTCGCCGGTCCGCGCCTTCAACGCCGTGGGGGGCACCCCGCGCTTCATCCGCTCCGCCAAGGGCGCGTGGCTGACCGACGTCGACGGCCACGAGTACGTCGACCTGATCTGCTCGTGGGGCCCGATGCTGCTGGGCCACGCGCACCCGGAGGTCCAGGCGGCCGTCGCCGAGGCGGTGGCCCGCGGCACGTCGTACGGCACGCCGACCGAGCCGGAGGTGCTGCTGGCGGAGGAGATCGTCGCGCGCACTCCGGTGGAGCGGGTCCGGTTCGTCTCCTCGGGCACCGAGGCGACGATGTCGGCGATCCGGCTGGCTCGCGGCTTCACCGGTCGCGACGTCGTGATCAAGTTCGCCGGCTGCTACCACGGCCACCTCGACGCGCTGCTCGCCAGCGCCGGCTCCGGCCTGGTCACGCACGCCGTGCCGGGCACCCCCGGCGTCCCGGCGTCCTCGACCGAGCTCACCGTGGTGCTCCCCTATAACGACCGCTCCGCGGTGGCCAAGGCCTTCGAGGAGTACGGCGACCGGGTGGCCTGCCTGATCACCGAGGCCTCGCCCGGCAACATGGGGATCGTGCCGCCGGAGGCGGGCTTCAACCAGTTCCTGGCCGAGACCTGCCGCAGCCACGGCGCGCTCTTCATCTCCGACGAGGTGATGACCGGCTTCCGCGCCAGCCGTGCGGGCCAGTGGGGCCTGGACGGAAGCGTCGAGGGCTGGCGCCCCGACCTGGTCACCTTCGGCAAGGTGATGGGTGGCGGCTTCCCGGCGGCTGCCTTCGGCGGCCGCGCCGACGTGATGAGCGCGCTGAGCCCGGAGGGCCCCGTCTACCAGGCCGGCACGCTGAGTGGGAACCCGATCGCGACCACCGCGGGTCTCGCGACGCTGCGGCTGGCCACCGACGAGGTCTACGCCCACATCTCGGCGGCAGCCGAGACGGTGAAGCGCGCGGTCGCCGACGCCCTGACCGGTGCCGGCGTGGCGCACACGATCCAGGCGACCGGCACGATGTTCTCGGTCTTCCTCTGCGACGGCCCGGTGCGCGACTTCGATGACGCCCGGCGGACCGACCAGGCGGCGTACGCCGCGTTCTTCCACGCGATGCTCGACGAGGGCGTCTACCTGCCCCCGAGCGCGTATGAGACCTGGTTCCTCTCCGCCGCCCACGACGAGCGCGCGATCGACGCGGTGCTGCGTGCGCTGCCGAAGGCCGCTGCGGCGGCTGCGGCTGCCGGGGCGCACGGGGGCGCGAAGTGAGCAACCCCGACACGATCGTCCACCTGCTGCGCCACGGCGAGGTCCACAATCCGCAGGGGCTGCTCTACGGCCGCCTGCCCGGCTACCACCTCTCCGAGCTGGGCCTGAAGATGGCCGACCGGGTCGCCGAGCGCGTCGGCGACCGCGACATCACCCATATCGTCTCCAGTCCGCTCGAGCGGGCACAGGAGACGGCCGCGCCGCTGGCCGCCGTACGCGGCGTGGAGGTGGTGCTCGACGAGCGCGTGATCGAGTCGGAGAACTGGTTCGAGGGCAAGCGGTTCGCGCCCGGCGACAACGCGCTGCGCCGTCCCGCCACCTGGCTGAAGCTCTACAACCCGCTGCGGCCGAGCTGGGGCGAGCCGTACCGGCAGATCGTCGAGCGGATGATGGCCGCCGTCCACGACGCGCGGCGGGCCGCGCTGGGCCACGAGGCCGTGATCGTCTCCCACCAGCTGCCCATCTGGACCACCCGGCTGGCGGCCGAGAAGCGCAGCTTCGTGCACGACCCGCGCAAGCGGCAGTGCACGCTGGCCTCGTTGACCAGCTTCGGCTTCGTCGGCGACACGCTGGCGCAGATCACCTACAGCGAGCCGGCGATCGACCTGGTGCCACGCAAGGACCGCGAGGCGCCGTTCTCTGCCGGCGACGCACCCGAGGAGCTCCGTCCCTGACGATGCAGACCACGACTCCTTCCCGACTCATCCCTCGGCTGGCAGCGGCGCTTGCGGCGCTCGTGCTGCTGGCGGGCTGCGGCCTGTCCAGGACCAACTCCGGCGGCTGGATCTCCGGTGACGGGCAGGTCGACCAGATCGCCGTCGCGCAGCGCGGCCCGGCCATCGACCTCAGCGGTACGACGCTGGAGGGCAAGCAGATCAGCCTGGCCGGCACGCGCGGCAGGCCGACCGTGGTCAACGTCTGGGGCGCCTGGTGCGGAGACTGCATCGCCGAGGCCGGCGACCTTCAGAAGGCCCACGCCCAGCTCGGCAACCAGGCGAGCTTCGTCGGCATCGACATCCGCGACGCCTCGGTCGACCAGGCCAAGGCGTTCCAGCGGGCCCACCGCATCACCTACCCCTCGATCTACTCGCCGGGCGGTGAGGCCGTGCTGGCCTTCGCCCACAGCGTCTCGCCGCAGACCATCCCCGCGACCCTCGTGCTCGATGCTCAGGGCCGCGTCGCCGCGGTCATCCGCGGGACACTGCCCTCGACGCTGACCCTGGTCGAGGTGGTGCAGGCGGTCGCAGCCAACGGCCCGAGCGCGAGCCCTGTGAGCGGCGGCGCGAACGCGGGAGCTGCCTCGTGAGCGGTTGGTTCACCCACCAGGTCGGCAGCGGCTCGATGCTGCTGGCGCTTCCGGTGGCCCTGGTGGCCGGCCTGTTGTCGTTCGTCAGCCCCTGCACGCTGCCGATGCTGCCCGGCTACCTCTCCTACTCGACGGGCCTCTCCGGCGCGGACGTCGCCTCGGGCAACGCCCGGCGCAGCCGGATGCTGGCCGGGGCCGCCCTCTTCGTGCTCGGCTTCGCCACCGTCTTCGTGCTGCTCGGCGTGGCGGTCGGCACGGTCGCTGTACGCCTGCAGGACTACCGGCACGTGGCCAACACCGTGCTCGGCATCCTCTCGATCGTGATGGGGCTGGCGTTCATCGGCCTGGTGCCCTGGCTGCAGCGCGACATGCGCGTGCACCGCATCCCCGCCGTCGGGTTGGCGGCGGCGCCGCTGCTCGGCTTCCTCTTCGGTCTGGGCTGGACGCCGTGCAACGGCCCGACCCTGGGCGTCATCACGGGCCTGGCCTACGAGCAGGGCGGCGCCGCGCGCGGCGGCATCCTGCTGGCGGCGTACGCGCTGGGGCTCGGCATCCCGTTCCTCATCGTGGCGATCGCCTGGCGCAAGGCCCTGGTGGCGGTGGCGTGGCTGCGAGTCCACACCCGGACCGTGACCATCGTCGGAGGCGTGCTCATGGTCGTCATCGGGCTGGCGCTGCTCACCGGATGGTGGGACTACGTCGTCCAGCAGCTGCAGGTCTGGATCAACGGACATTGGAACGGGGTGTCGGTGTGAGCGCGACGCTCGAGAAGGAGACCACGGGGTCGCGACGGCCCCCGGAGATGCGGCCGCTGGAGTTCGTCCGCTGGGTCTGGCGCCAACTGACCTCGATGCGGACGGCGCTGATCCTGCTGCTCCTGCTCGCGCTGGCCGCGGTGCCCGGCTCGCTCATCCCGCAGCAGAACCTCGACGCCCAGAAGACGTCCGCGTGGCAGACCGCGCACCCGCACCTGGCGCCGATCTACTCCCGGCTCGGCCTCTTCTCCGTCTACGAGTCGCCCTGGTTCGCCGCGATCTACCTGCTGCTGATGGTCAGCCTGGTGGGCTGCATCGTGCCGCGCCTCTTCGTCTACGCGCGCGCCATGGGTGCCCAGCCGCCGGCGGCGCCGCGCAACCTGGTGCGGATGCCGGGCTCGGCGACGTACACGACCGATCTCCCGGCCGACGCCGTGCTGGACCGCGCTCGCGGCGTACTCAAGAAGCGCCGCTACCGCCTGCGCCGCGCGGAGGGCAACGCGGTCTCCTCGGAGCGCGGCTACCTGCGCGAGGCCGGCAACCTGCTCTTCCACTTCTCGGTGATCCTGGTGCTGATCGGGTTCGCGACGGGCGGCCTGTTCGGCTACAAGGGCGGCGTCATCGTCCTGGTCGGCAAGGACTACGGCTTCTCCAACGAGCTGACGCAGTACGACGACTTCAACCCGGGCAGCCTCTTCTCGACCAAGCAGATGGACTGGTTCCACTTCTCGATCGACCGCTTCGCCCAGCAGTGGGTGCCGAGCACCGGCGGTCAGCTGATGAACACCGCGTTCCAGTCGGACCTGAGCTACCAGACCTCGCCGACGGGCCCGACGAAGAGCTATGACCTGCGGGTCAACCACCCCCTCACGATCGGCTCGACCGAGGTCTTCCTGATCGGCAGCGGCTACGCCCCCGACATCACGGTCAGGGACGGCAAGGGCAACACCATCTACTCCGGCCCGACCGTCTTCCTCCCGCAGGACGCGTCGTACCTGTCGATGGGCGTCGTCAAGGCGCCGAACGGCGAGCCGGCCGGGATCGGGATGCAGGGGCTCTTCTACCCCACCGAGGTCACCGACACCCAGGGCGACCCGCTCAACGTGCGACCCGACGTCGGCGACGGCTCCGCCGCGATGCTGTCGATGAAGATCTGGTCGGGCAACCTCAACCTCGGCGGCGCACCGCAGTCGATCTACACCCTCGACACCTCCAAGGCGACGCCGGTCACCACGGGCACCGTGACGGGCCACGGCCAGACGGCCCCGGTGACCGGCGGGCGGGCGTTCAACATGCGCCTCGGCGACGTCGCCCATCTCGGCCCCAACGGCTCGCTGGGCACGGTGACCTTCAACGGCATCGACCAGTGGAACAGGCTTCAGATCAGCCAGCAGCCGGGTCGCGAGCTCGCTCTGATCGGTGTCTGCATGGCGCTGCTGGGCCTGATCGGGTCGCTCTTCATCCGGCCCAGGAGGGTGTGGGTGCGAGCCGTCGAGACCGAGGGGGGCACACTGGTGGAGGTCGCCTCCCTTGACCGCACCGGCGGGGGCGACACCGACGCCGTCGTCCAGAACCTTGTCACGGCGCTGCGCGCGGGTGAGAGCACCGACCCGAAGGAAGAAGCATGAGCAGTCACAGCTGGGAGACGCTGAGCAACCAGGCGACCGCCGCGGCGGCCGTGGTCTACTTCCTGGCGCTCCTCGCGACGCTGGTGGAGTGGTCCGCGCTGCTCGACCGGGGCGAGAAGAAGGTCGCCGAGCCCGTCGCCGTCGGAGCCGCCGCGGGTGCCGCGGGTGCCGGTACGCCGAGCGCGCCGGCCTCGCCCGCCGCGGCATCGACCCAGGGCCTCGGCGAGGAGCGCGAGCAGCGGGTCGAGATGTTCGGCCGGCTGGGCTACCTGCTCGCGGTGATCGCGACGCTGTGCCACGTGGTCGCCGTGGTGGCCCGCGGGCTCGCGGCCGACCGGGTGCCGTGGGGCAACATGTTCGAGTTCACCCTGACCGGCACCTGCATCGTGGCGGTCGCGTACGTCGTCCTCGCGCCGCGCCTGAAGCTGGCCTGGATGGCGCCGCTCGCGATCGGCTTCGTCCTGGTCTTCCTGATGGTCGCCGTGATGGTGCTCTACACGCCGGTCGAGCCGCTGCGCGAGGCGCTGCACTCCTACTGGCTGGTGATCCACGTGGTGGCCGCCGCCATCGCCACGGGCGCCTTCAGCCTCGGCGGGATGTGCTCGGTCTTCTATCTCTTCAAGGCGCGCAAGCCGCACACGACGACGGGCTGGCTCTCGCGGGTGCCGGCGCCCGAGGTGCTCGACCGGGTCTCCTACCGCATCCATGCCTTCGCGTTCCCGGTATGGACCTTCGCGGTGCTGATCGCCGGGCCGATCTGGGCCCACCAGGCCTGGGGCTCCTACTGGAACTGGGACCCCAAGGAGGTCTGGGCGTTCATCACCTGGGTCGTCTACGCGGGCTACCTCCACGCCCGGGCGACGGCGGGCTGGCGGGGCCGCAACGCCGCCATCCTGGCGCTGGTCGGGATGGGCACGCTGTGGTTCAACTTCATCGGCATCAACTACTTCTCGACGACCTCGATGCACTCCTACGCCGACGGCGCCTCGAGCACCTCGGTGGTCGCGCGTCGCTGAGGGCGCGGCCGTGCCCTCCTCGCTGGTCGGTGCCCGCCGGTGCCCGTGCGGCTCCGGTACGGCGTACGACGTCTGCTGTGGGCGGTTGCACCGTGGCGCCGCACAGGCACCGGGTCCCGAGGAGCTGATGCGCTCGCGCTACGCGGCGTACGCCGTGGGGGACCTGGACTACGTCTGGCGTACCTGGCACCCGAGGACCCGGCCCCCGGAGGTCGAGCCGTCGCCGGCGGTGACCTGGACGGGTCTGCGGGTCCTGGGTGGCGGCCTGGACGACGACTCCCACGGCTGGGTCGAGTTCACCGCGTCGTACTCGACGGTGCGGGGGCCCGGGAGCATGCACGAGCGCAGCCGCTTCGAGCGGCGCGGGGGCCGCTGGCTCTACGTCGACGGCGACGTCGACTAGACCACGGCGAGCACGAGGACGCACAGCACCTGGTCGTGGATCTCGTAGACGATCCGGTAGTCGCCGGTCCGTACACGCCACCCGCCCGCGCCGCCGGTGAGCTTCTTGGCGCCCGGCGGCCGCGGGTCGTGGGCGAGCAGCTCGACCGCGGCCTGGACGCGTCGTTGCGCGGCGGAGTCAAACTTGCGCAGCTGGCGTACGGCGCTGGGGGCGACCTCGATCCGGTACGTCGGTTCGCTCATACCAGCCCGAGGTCGGATTTGACCTGGTCCCACGGGATCGGGGCCTCGCCGGTCTCCGAAATCTCGGTACCATCCGAAGACTGACAGGGCTAGGCGGTATGCATGGACGCATGCCGCCTAGCCCCGTCCAGCCTTTCCCCTCCCCGCGGAACCCGATACCGCTGCACCTGGGGGAAGACCGATGATCGTGCCATTCCTGACGGTGAGTGAATGGCTCACCTCTTCCGGCTTCGGCGGCACCGCGGCCGTCGTCGCCGCGGTGATCGCTTTCTTCGGTGTCCGTCGCGCGGCGGCAACTCAACGGGAGAATGCGCGCAAGGATCACTGGTGGGATCGGCTCAAGTGGGCGATTGAGCTGGTGGTCTCCGGGGACGAGGACAAGGCGAATGTCGGGCTCACCGCCCTGCTTGCGATCACCGAGTCCAAGGGCTTCGATCGCGACGAATGGAACTTCCTTCGGCGCATCTCCGACCTCTTCCTCGCAATCGATGCGTCAGGCACACTAGCGATAGGCGAAGGTGAGGAGGAGCCCGATGGCCACGACAGCGTCGAAGAATGATGTGACGCCCAGCGTCGTCAAGAGTGTGCGCAGCCCACGCAACCGTGCGGCCGCAGCTCGCCTCCGTGTGGCGGTCGACAAGAAGCTTGGCCTGGAGACCCCGAAGTGGATCCGGGAGCTGGCCACAAGGTCGGCCTGAAACTCGAGAGCTGACCGCTGGTACCGCGGCGCGGGGAGTCGGCTACTCGTCGCCGTGCAGTCGGCGCCGGTCGAGTTCACGGAGGAACTCGTCGTCATCGTCGGGGGCGAACGGTCGCACGTCGTCGTGCTTGGCGCGCCGGGCGCGCGCTCGGGGCAGTGGGTCGTCGGCCGAGCGCCTCAGGTCGGCCTCGGACCAATAGCGCAGGGTCACGTAGACGAGGCCCGCGACCGCGATGACAACCAGAGCGAACCAGACCACGCCCCCAGTGTAGGTCGGACGAAAGTCCTCCGGCTGCCGTCTTTTATGCCTACGCCGGGGTGGAGACCTACGCTGAGGGGCGTGAAGGAGTTCGTGATCTACACCGGCCTGCGGGTGGTCCTCTTCGCTGCCACGATGGCCATCGTCTGTGGCGTCTGGGCCGCGGCCAACCACGGCGACGTGAACTGGATCTTCGCCGCCGTCATCGCCTTCCTGCTCAGTGGCGCCGCGTCGCTCGTTCTGCTCAACGGCCAGCGCGCGAAGTTCGCCGCCCGGGTCGAGGCGCGGGCCTCCCGCGCCGCCGCACGGTTCGAGGCCATGCGATCGGACGAGGACTGAGATGGCGACCATCCACCAGGCCACGCTGGTGCCCTCCAAGCTCGAGCTGATCACCCCGTGGCTGGCGGCCCAGGCCTGGGCGCCCACGGGCGAGGTGACGCAGGTCGGCGCCTACCGACTCGACGACCCGCACGGGAAGGTCGGCATCGAGGGCTTCCTGCTCGACGTCACCGGCACCCCGGTGCACGTGATCCTGAGCTACCGCGGCGGTCCCCTGGCCGGGGCCGACGACTACCTGGTCGGCACCACCGAGCACTCGGTGCTCGGCACGCGCTGGGTCTACGACGGCTGCATCGATCCCGTCGTCATCCGGATGCTGGCCAGGACCATCCTCGGCGGCGGCACCCAGGCCGCCCTGGTGGTGGTCAAGGGCGAGGAGGAGATCGGGCGCCGCGAGGCGACCATGCGGGTGCAGGGCTCCGGCACGGACGACCCTGGGTCGGTCGCGCTGTTCGACGGCCTGAGCGTCCGTTCGATGGGCGCGATCGCGTCGGTGGCCACCACCGACTACCTCGTCGACATCACGCGGGTGCTCGACGGCACGCACGCCGTCAGCGGCGATGAGACGCTGACGGGCACCTGGGACGGCGGCGAGGGCGTCCTCGCCGCGGTCACGAACGTCTAGGGGCGACTGCCCGGCGTACGGGCTCGGCTCAGCGGCCGCACGATGTCACGGTGATAGTCGCGGTGGTTGGTGACAGGTCCGTGGTGTCACCGACCACGCAAGCTGTCACGGTGACACTTTGGCGGCCGGCGCTCAGCCGACCGCGCCGACCACCATCAGGGGTACGGCGACCAGGACTGCCCAGGTCAGCTCGGCCAGGCCGGTCTGCTGGAGCGCGGGGATCAGCGCACCGCCGACGTTGCGCTTGCTGCCGACGGTGGCGGCGGCCTTCGACGCCGGCTGCATGAAGCCGATGCCCAGCAGGGCCCACCACGACGTCGCTGCCGCCACGAAGATGACCATGACCAGCGACGCGGCGACCAGGACGAGGTAGAGCTCGCGGGTCTGGGCGTCGCCGAGCCGGACCGCGAGGGTCTGCTTGCCGGCGGCTGTGTCGCCGGGGATGTCGCGCAGGTTGTTGGCCACCAGTAGCGCGCAGGCCAGCAGCCCGACGCCGATCGAGGCCCACAGGGCGCCCCAGGTCAGACGCCCGCTCTGGACGTACGCCGTGCCGTTGACGGCGACCAGGCCGAAGAAGACGAAGACCATCACCTCGCCGAGGCCGAGGTAGCCGTAGGGGCGCCGGCCGCCGGTGTAGAACCAGGCCGCCACGATGCAGGCCGCGCCCACGACCACGAGCCACCAGGCGGTGGCGGCCGCCAGGACGAGCCCAGCGACGGCGGCGATCGCGAAGCAGCCGAAGGCGGCGTACTTGACGGCTGCCGGTCGGGCCAGGCCCGAGCCGGTCAGGCGCAGCGGGCCGACCCGGTCGTCGTCGGTGCCGCGGATGCCGTCGGAGTAGTCATTGGCGTAGTTGACGCCGACCTGCAGGGCGACCGCGACGACCAGGGCGAGCAGCGCCTTCCACCAGACGTCACCGGGGTGGTGCCAGGCGCCGTCGTGGACGGCGACACCGGTGCCGGCGATGACGGGGCTCAGGGCGGCGGGGAGGGTGCGCGGCCGCGCGCCCGCGACCCATTGAGATGCGGTAGCCACGAGGCGTCATTCAACAGCATCGGCGAGGGGTGGCGTGCTGTGGGCGAGAAAGTTCTCCGCGGATCGGGCCGCGGGTCGGATGGCCACCGCCGCCACGGCGATGACGGCCGCGATCAGGATCCAGCCCGGCGCGCCCCAGTGCATGGCGAGGAACGTGTACGCCGCGGGCGCCCACACCGTGCCGAGCGTGTAGCCGAGGTTGGCGACGCCCTGGTACTCCCCGCGCCGGTCGGGATCGGAGAGCTCGGCCTGGATGCCCCACTGGCCGGCCGACTGGAACAGCTCGGCACCGGTCACGGTGACGTGGCCGAGCCAGACCAGCGCGATCGTCACCCACCCGACGGTGTCGTGGGTGACCAGGATGATCAGGCAGGAGGCCACGAAGCAGGCGGCTCCGCGCGCCTCGGCACGGACGCTGTCCTTGACGGTCCGTACGCCGCGGGCCGCGGCCACCTGGAGGAAGACCGCCATCACGGTGTTGGTGCCGAAGAGCCAGGCCAGCAGCACCCGCGGGGCGTCGGTCTCCTCGACCAGCCACAGCGGGATGACCGTGTTGAGCAGCACGCCGTGGGTGCCGAGCACGCCGTCGAAGAAGGTCGCCGCCAGGAAGCCGCGGTTGTGCAGCGCCCTGCGGCCGTGCGCCATCGCCTCCAGCGGCTGCTCGCCCTGCCCGGTGTCATCCTGCGGTGGGGCAGGCAGCCGGGCGACCCACACCGTGTTGGCGAGCAGGATCGCTGCGGTGACGACGGGCACGGCCTCGATCAGCAGGTT
>Ga0131853_10004370_pt1 | contig 25337 bp, 19 predicted proteins | sample TergutLab28metaG_FD_92764 | JGI IMG/M metagenome (GOLD analysis project Ga0131853, IMG submission 92764) | Labiotermes labralis P1 segment gut microbial communities from Petit-Saut dam, French Guiana - Lab288 P1 (version 2) (version 2) | ecosystem: Host-associated > Arthropoda: Insects >... | reverse complement strand
CGGCAGCTTCTGCCCGTCTCGGATTTTCAAGCACATCTGTACTGCTCATTGTCCCCACGCCTGCCCGGAGCTCAGAGCTGATTAGTTTTCCGGCCATTTCTAGGCAGACGCAGACGGACGGCGGACGGTTTACGCAGAGAGATGAGCTACCTCTTGAAATCAGGTAAGCCTGACGGCTCAGTCGCCGTGCTCGCCGAACCAGCCGGCCAGCTTGCCGGCCCGGCTGACGGCGCGCAGGCGGCGTTCGGTCTGCTCCCGTGCGCCGGCGGGGGCGACGATCAGGAGGCGGTCCCCGGCCCGCAGGATCGTCGTCGGGGCGGGGACGAAGCCCGCTCCGCCGCGCACGATCAGCGCCAGGTTCACCTCCGACGGCAGGCGGAGCTCGTACAGCTCGACGCCCTGGAGCCGGGAACTGGCCGGGACTTCCGCCGTCAGCAGGTCGGCGTGCAGTTCCTCCAGCGGCGCGGACTCCACGAGGATCTCGTGCGGCTCCGCGGGGGCGATGACCGACAGCCGCCGCGCCACCCAGGGCAGGGTCGGCCCCTGCGCGATCGTGCACAGGATGACCACCACGAAGACCATGTCGAACAGCCGGGACGACCCGGGCAGGCGGGCACTGAGCGGGATAGTCGTCAAGACGATCGGAACGGCGCCACGCAGCCCCGCCCAGGACAGGAACGCCTGTTCCCGCCACGAGACCCGGGAAAGCCCGGGCAGCCGGAACGGCAGCGTCGAGACGAACACCGAGACCGGCCGGGCCAGGGCGACGGCGATGACGCCGACGATCAGCGCGGGGATGATCTGGGCGGGCAGCCGGGCCGGGGCGGCGAGCAGGCCGAGCATGACGAACAGCAGGATCTGGGCCAGCCAGCCGACGCCTTCGGCGAAGCCCCGCGTCGCCGGGCCGTGCGGCAGGCGTGCGTTCCCGAGCAGCACGGCCGAGACGTACACGGCGAGGAACCCGCTCGCCCCGGCCATCGACGCCCCGCCGTAGCCGCAGACGATCAGCGCCAGCACCGCCACCGGGTACAGCCCCGACGCGGGCAGCGCGACCCGGCGCAGGAACAGCATCCCGAGCAGCCCGACCAGGGCCCCGGCCAGTGCTCCCCCGGCGATCTCCCAGGCGATCGTGAACACGACGTTCAGCGGGGACGTCCCGTGCCCGTGCGCCGACAGCAGGGTCACGGCGAGAACGGCCGGCGGGTCGTTGAGCCCGGACTCTCCCTCCAGCATCCCGGACAGCGCGGGCGGCAGCGGAAGCCGGCGCAGCACGGAGAACACGGCGGCCGCGTCGGTCGGCGCGAGAACGGCGCCCAGCAGGAGCGCGTCCCGCCAGGGGGCACCCAGCAGGTACCGGTCGCAGACCGCGACGACGGCGATCGACACCCCGACTCCGACGGTGGCCAGCAGGAGCGCCGCGGGCATCGCGGGCCGCGCGTGGGCCCAGCTGGTGGTCAGCCCGCCCTCGGCCAGGATCAGGATGAGCGCCGACAGGCCGAGGACCTCGGTCAGCGCGACGTTGTCGAAACGGATTCCGGCCCCGGACTCGCCCAGGAGCAGGCCCAGCCCGAGGAACACCAGCAGCGCCGGCAGCCCGGCCCCGTGGGCCAGCCGCGCGGAGACGATCGCGGCGACCACGATTCCCGCGCCGACCAGCAGATCCAGCCCGAGATCACCCGGCGACACCGTCCCATTCCATCACCCGGGGCGGTCCGTCGTCACCGGGCACCGGCCGGGGGCAGCGAAACGTGCCCTTCCGCGCCTGGCAGGGACGGGGCTCACCCGGTTAGATATCGGCGTGCAGAAAATCAGCGGACGTTACCTGGCCGGACTGGCCATGCTCGCCATCGCGCTCCCCCTCACCGCCTGCGGTCCCTCCTCTTCCGCGTCGGGCGCCCCGGCCCAGGGCGGGTCGGCTTCGGCCGCGGCTCAGCCCGGTTCCGGCCGTCGCGTCCCGATGCAGACCGGCTCCGGCGGCGAGTTCGTGTCCCCGTCGGGCAACATCAGCTGCGAGGTCAGCACGACTTCCGTCATGTGCGAGACGAACTCGCCCGCCCGGTCGGCGACCATGGGCTCCAGCGGCTCCTACAAGGTCTGCGACGGCGATTCCTGCCTGGGGAACGCCGGCGACGGGACTCCCACGCTGCGGTACGGGCAGTCCACCGGGGTCGGCCCCTTCACCTGTTCCTCGGCATCGTCGGGCGTCACCTGCGAGGTGAACGGCAAGGGCTTCGTGATCTCCGCCTCGGGTATCTCGGCCGCGTAGTCCCGTCGCGGCCCGGGAGATCAGCGCAGGTATCCTTCCCGGGCCGCGTAGGCCACCACATGCGGCCGGTTGCGCAGGCCCAGGCGGAGCATGATGCCCTGGAGCACGTTCTTGACCGTCCGCTCGGAGTAGGACAGTTTCTCCGCGATTTCCCGGGTCTCCAGTCCCTCGCCTACGAGCCGGACCACGTCGATCTCCCGTTCCGAGAAACCGGTCAGGGGCATTTCCCGGGCCGCGGTTCCGCGGCGCAGCGACCGACCGATGCTGCCGAGGAGACCGCCCAGCAGGTCGGGCGGCAGGTCCCCGGCGCCGTGGTCAGCGCTCTGGACGGCCCGGACGATCCGCTCGGGCGACGCGTCCTGGCGGCGCACGATCGCGCGGACCCCGCATTCGAGGGCACCGAGCAGTTCCGCTTCCCTGATGCGGCCGACCACGAGCACGGTCTGGCCCTTGCCGGTCCGCCAGCGCCTGCGCAGCGTCTCCAGGGCCTGGTCGTCGATGGTGTCGACGACCAGAACCAGTACCGCGTCGTCCGGGCGGGCGTCCCGCCCCTGAAGGTTCAGCTCCGGCCGGTGCCGGAGGATGCTGACGATCCCCGCGTGGATCACAGGGTCGTCGCACTGGATCGTCACGTCGATGCGTCGCTGCAGTGTCTGGGTCCCCGGGCTCGCGATCACGTACAACCACGTCCTGTCTGTAATTCTGTGCTCCGCCGTCCAGTACCTAGGTAACCCGACTCGGTCGGACAGAAATAGTGGTCATGTGACGCAATCTTTCGGCGGTCCGGCTGATCTGCGCGGCCGCGGTGACCTACGCCACTTGACCCATCTTTTCCCGGCTACGCGGTGACGCCCTGGCTGAGTGCCTCGCGGACGATCTCGACCCGGCTCCTGGCACCGAGCTTGGCCAGGATGTTCGATACGTGCTTTTGCACGGTGCGCCGGGACAGGAACATGCCGTCGGCGATGTCCGAGGTTGACCGGCCCGCGCCGATGAGGGCGGCGACCTTGACCTCGGTGGGCGTCAGCGCCTCCCAGCCCGAGGCCGGGCGCAGGCCTCGCGGGCCTCTCGGCCCGCGCGCGCCCCGCCGGATCCCGAACGGGCGCAGCCGTCCGTCCGCCCTGCGGACGTCCCAGTACGCGCCGAAGCTCTCGTACAGGGCAACGGCCTCGTTCAGCGTGACCCGGGCCTCTCCCTCGTCGCCCTTCTCCGCGAGCACGGCGGCCAGGTCCTCCAGCGCCGCGGGCAGTTCCACCGCCGGCCCGGTCTCCCGGAACCGCTCGGCCGCCTCCCGCAGCGGATCCGGGTCTGACCGCAGCAGCCCCTGGCACCGCAGGCTGGCCACGGCCGCCCGGCCCGGGCTGGTCTCCGCCGCCGCCTCGGCCGCGCACGCCTGCACCGCCGACCGGGCCAGGGCCTGGTCGCCCGCGGAGACGGCCAGCCGCGTCAGGTCGGGCAGCCACTGGTAGGTCATGGTCAGCTCGCCGTCGTGCCGGTGGGCGAAGCCGGCCAGGATATTCATCGCCTGGCGGGTGTCCCCGGACTGTTCCAGCGCGAGCGCCTGCGCGGCCACCAGGAACTCCCGGTTCTCCCGGACCACGAACTCCTGGACGCGCACGGCCAGGCCCTGGCGGAGGTGGCGTCCGGCGGTGGTCCGCTGGTCCCGCCGTCCCGCGATGAGCGCGGTCACGCCGTGGACCAGCAGCTGCGGCCAGCCTTCCCGCATGTGGGTGTAGTCCAGCCCGGGTACCCAGTCGGGATGGTCCAGGTCGAGCTCGGCCAGCGCGTCATCCCACTGGCCTGTCCAGTACCAGTACACCGCCGCGGTGCCCCCGGTGCGGCGGGCCGGGCTCTTGTCCCGCTGGTCAGCCCGGGTGGCGTCCCGGAGGGCTTCCCCGGCGTCCGCCCAGCGAGCGAGGTTCTGCAGCGTGAAGACCCGGGCGTCATGGGCCAGCGAGCGCACGTCCGCGTGGACGGGGTCGTCGCCGGCCACTCTCACCGCCTGCTCGGCGCAGTCCAGTGCGGCGGCGTGGTCCCGCCGGACGCTCCGGGTCAGCCACCGGGCGAGCAGGGCCTGGGAGGTCGCGAACCTGTCACCGGTGGCGGCGGCGACGGACAGGGCTTCCCCGCCGGCGGCTTCGGCCGCGGCCACGTCGCCGCTCTCCGCCCGGGCGAGCATCGAGGTCAGGCTCAGGATCCGGGACCGCCAGCCGGGCGGCAGGTCGAGGCGGGACAGCGCCTCCCGGAGCGTGGCAACCGCCGTGGCGTTCTGGCCGCTGCTGGCCTGGACCTGCGCCAGCACCGCGTACATCTCGGCCAGCCGCACGGGATCGGTGATCTCCGTCAGGACCCGGCTGGCCCGGCTCATCGCCTCGTCATGGAATCCGGCGGCCAGCAGCGCCCGCACCAGGCCGGCCATGAGCTCGTCCCGGAACGGGTCGTCGGCCGCGCATTCGTCCGCTTCCCGGCGCAGCAGGTCGGCCGCGAGCCGGGGCGCCCGCACGGTCAGCTCCGGCACCGCCGTCTCCAGCCAGGACCGGGCCCAGCCCTCGCCCGGGCATCCCGACAGGGACAGCTGCTGCGCCACGCTCAGGGCATCGGCTCCGCGCGAGGCGAGTTCCCGCGCCCCCTCGGCGTGCAGCGCCGACCGCAGCGCCCCCGGCATGCTCTCGTACAGCGCCTGCCGCAGCAGCGGGTGCCGGAACGACAGGGCGGGCCCGGACTCGGCGAGTATCCCGGCGGTCATCGCCTCCCGCACGCCGTCGGCGACCGCGGCCGCCGGCTGGCCCAGCATGACCGTGAGATCGGTAACGGCGAACGCGCACCCGAGCAGGGAGGCGGCTCTCAGCATCGTCCCGGTGTCCGGCGAGACCGACTCCAGCCGGCCCTCCAGCACGGACGCCAGCGGAACCGACAGCCGTTCCAGGCCCTCGGACACCTCAGCGCCGTCGGGGCCGAACCGGATCTTCTGCTCGCGAGTCAGGGCGTCGATCAGTTCCCGGAGGTACAGGGGGTTGCCGCCGGCCTGGGCGGCGACCCGCCGCAGCTCGCCGCCGGGCGGCGCGCCGAGAACTTTCCCCACCAGCGCGTCCGCGTCGGCGTCCGGAAGCGGGCCCAGGCCGAGCACGGCACCGCCCTGGCGGGCCACCGCCGCGCGCAGGTCCCGGACCCGCGGCCGCGAGGTCGGCCGGACCGTCGCGACCAGCAGCAGCGGCAGCTGGCCCGCCGAGATCGCCAGCTGATGCCACGCGATCAGCGACGCGTCGTCCGCCCAGTGCAGGTCGTCGATGACCACGACGACCGGCGTGTCCGCGCAGAGCTTGTCCACCAGCGCCAGCAGTTCCTCGATGCGGGCCACCGGCGGGTAGCTGGCGGCGTGCAGGCCCTGGCGCTGGTCCTGCAGCGCCTCGGCCGCCCGGGCTCGCAGCCGGTCGGGCGAGCCGGGGCGAACCCCCAGGCAGTCCTGCATGACTCTCAGCGGCAGCCGTTCGCTCAGCGGGCCCGCGGTGCCCCAGCCGATGTCCCATTCCGGGTCGCCCTCCGCATCGAGCGCCCGGGACACCAGGGCCGACTTGCCGATCCCGGGTTCTCCTTCGACCCAGACGACCGATCCCTCGCCCCGGCGCAGCGCTTGGAAGGACGCGGTCAGCGTCGCGAGTTCCCGGTCGCGGCCCACCCACTCCGCGACACCGCCCATCTGCCGCATGACACGTAACCTACGCGGTGACGCCCTGTTTCAGGGCTTCGCGGACGATTTCGACCCGGCTCTTGACTCCCAGCTTGGCGAGAATGTTCGACACGTGCTTCTGCACCGTCCGGCGCGACAGGAACATGCCGCTGGCGATGTCCGACGTCGACTGGCCCGCGCCGACCAGGGCCGCGATCTTGACCTCGGTCGGCGTCAGCGCCTCCCAGCCTGATTCCGGGCGCGGGCCCCTCGGCCCCCGCGGTCCCTTGGTGCCCCGGCGGATCCCGAACGGCCGCAGCCGCGCGTCCGCCCGCCGGACGTCCCAGTAGGCCCCGAACCCCTCGTACAGGGTCACCGCCTCATGCAGCAGCGTCCGGGCCTCCTCTTCCTCGCCCTTGTCCGCCAGCACGGCGGCCAGGTCCTCCAGGGCCGCCGGCAGGTCCACGGCCGGGCCGCGCTCCCGGTAGTGCGCGACCGATTCCCGCAGCGGCGCCGGGTCCGATCTCAGGATCCCAGCGGACCGCAGGCTGGCCGCGGCCGCCCGGGCCGGCTGGCTCTCCGCCTCCGCCTCCGCCTCGCACGCCCGGGCCGCGGACCGGGCCAGGCCCAGGTCGCCCACGGTGGCGGCCAGCCGCACCAGGTAGGGCATCCACTGGTGGACCAGCGTCATCTCGCCGCGCTCCCGGTGCAGGAGCTTCTCCAGGACCTCGACGGCCTGGCGGATATCCCCGTTCTGTTCCAGCGCGACCGCGTGCGCACAGCACAGGAAGTCCCGGTTCTCCCGGTCGGGAAGGCCCTGGACGGGGAGGGCCAGGCCCTGCCGGAGATGACGGTCGGCCGTGGTGCGCTGGTCCCGCCGTCCCGCGATGAGCGCCGCCACGCCGTGCGCCATCAGCGCGGGCCAGCCTTCGCGCAGGTAGGAGTAGGCCAGCCTGGGAACGCCGTCGTGATCGTCCAGGTCTACTTCGGCCTGGGCGTCGTCCCACTGCCCCATCCAGTACCAGTACACCGCCGCTGCGACCCAGGTCCCGCTGGCCGGCCCTCTGTCCCGCCGGTCCGCCCGGGCGGCCCGGCCGAGCGTCTCCCCGGCTTCGGACCAGCGGTCCAGGTTCTGGAGAGTGAAGATCCGGTCGTCGTAGGCGAGGGAGCGCAGGTCGGCGTGGGCGGGGTCGTGGCCGAGCACCCGCAGCGCCCGGTCGGCGTAGTCCAGGGCGGCGGAATGGTCGCGCCGGACCGAGCTGGTCACCCACAGGCCGAGCAGGGCATGCGCGCACCCGGCCGCGTCACCGGAGTCATCCGCGATGCCGCCGGGATCCTCCGTGCTGTCACCGGGCTCCTCCGCGAGGATCAGGGCCTGGAGGGCGGCGGCGTCGGCCGCTTCCAGGTCGCCGGTGGCCGACCGTTCCAGCAGCGCCAGCAGGGCCAGCATCCGGGCCTGCTGCACGCGCGGAAGGTCGGCCCGGGTCAGCGCCTGGTGAAGGGTGCGGATGGCTTTTCGTCCCTGGCCGCCGCTCGCCTGGGCCCGGGCCAGGGCCGAGTACGTCTCCGCCAGCCGCACGGGATCGGTGATCTCCACGAGGACCCGGCCGGCCCGTCTCATCGCCTCGTCGTAGGAACCGGCGGCGAGCAGGGCCTGCACCAGGCTGGCCATGAGGCCGCCCTGGGCCCGGTCCGCGGCGCCGTCCACTTCCCGGCGCAGCAGGTCGGCCGCCAGCTCCGGGGCACGCGTGGTGAGCTCGGAAGCCGCCGCCTCCAGCCAGGGCCTGGTCCAGCCCTCTCCCGCCCGTCCCGACAGGGACAGCTGCTGGGCCACGCTCAGGGGATCCGCGCCGTGCTCGGCGAGTTCCCGCGCCCCCTCGGCGTGCAGCGCCGACCGCAGCGCCTCCGGCATGCTCTCGTACAGCGCCTGCCGCAGCAGCGGGTGCCGGAACGACAGGGCGGGCCCGGACTCGGCCAGGATGCCCGCCGCCACCGCCTCCTGCAGGCTGGCCGCCAGGGCCGACGCCGACCTGCGCGCCATCACGGAGAGGTCTGTGACGGAAAACGTGCCTCCGAGCAGCGCGGCGGTCCGCAGCAGCTGCCGGGCGTCCTCCGGCACCGCGGTCAGCCGGTCCTCCAGCACGGCCGTCAGCGACGCCGGAAGCCGCGGCAGAGCCGACGGTATCCCGGTCGTACCGGGCCCGGCGGTCACCGCCTGCTCCCGGGCCAGGGCCCCGACGAGTTCCCTCAGGTACAGCGGGTTCCCGCCCGCCCGGCTGGTCAGTTCCCGCAGCGCGCTCCCGGGGGACGCCCCGAGCATCTCCGTCACCAGCTTCGCCGCGTCGGCGTCGGGCAGCGGCCCGACCTCTACCATGGTCGCGCCCCGGCGTTCCAGGGCCACCCTCAGTTCTCTCACGTCGGCCCGGCGCGGCGCCGGCCGGCACGTCGCGATCAGCAGCAGGGGCATCTGGCCGATGGTGACCGCCAGCTGGTGGAACGCGACCAGCGACGCGTCGTCCGCCCACTGCATGTCATCGATGACCACGATCAGGGGAGCCTGCGCGCACAGCTTGTCGGCCAGCGCCAGCAGTTCCTCGATGCCCGCGGTCGGGGTGCCCCCGTCCGCGAACAGCCCCAGCCGGTCGTCCCGCAGCACCCCGGCGGCCCGTGCGCGGCGCGGGTCATCCGACCCGGGCCGCACTCCCAGGCAGTCCTGCATGACCCGCAGCGGCAGCCGCTCGCTCAGCGCGTCCGCGGCACCCCATCCGATTTCCCAGTCCGGCTCGGTCACCGCGGCCAGTGCCTCGGCGACGAGGGCGGTCTTGCCGATCCCCGGCTCGCCCTCGACCCAGACGACCGATCCCTCGCCCCGGCGCAGCGCCCGGACAGCCGAGATTAGGCACTCAAGTTCCGGGACACGGCCTACCCACGCGGCCGCACCGCCTTTGCGCCACATGGAAATAATTTACGCTCTTCCGCTCATCCTGGAAAGCTCATCGCGTTGCCAGGCATCCCCATGGTACGCCTGTGCAGGCAGTTACCCTGAAAATACGCTCATAGTCAATTGCGGCCGTCGTCAAATCATTTCCCGCAACAGCGAATGCTCATTTGAGCGAAATAATAACTTCCCGAAACGGATACTGCCGCTCATTCCGTTTCCCTTCTCCCGGCACAACATGCGGCACGGCGACAGCGCCTGGACAGGGATTGGACAGAGGCGTACGGGATAGTGGTTGCGGGGGAAGGAGTGCGCCCATGACCATCAGCGTCTTCGAGCTGTTCAAGGTCGGAATCGGACCGTCCAGCTCGCACACCGTGGGCCCGATGCGGGCCGCCCGGACCTTCGTCACCGGGCTTCGCTCCGACGGGCTGCTGCCCCGGGTGGCGTCGGTGCGGGTGGAACTGTTCGGTTCCCTCGGCGCCACCGGCCACGGGCACGGCAGCGACAAGGCCGTGCTGCTCGGCCTGTCCGGCGAGGCGCCGGACCTCGTCGACCCTCGTGCCGCCGTCGACCTGGTCTCCGAGACCCGCGAGTCGGGACGGGTCCGGCTGGCCGGCGAGCACGAGATCGCCTTCGACGAAGACCGCGATCTGGTCATGCACCGGCGCAAGTCGCTGCCGTACCACTCAAACGGCATGCGCTTCCTCGCCCGCGACGCCGGCGGAGCGGAACTCCGTACCCGGACCTACTACTCGGTCGGGGGCGGATTCGTGGTCGACGAGGAGGCCGCCTCGGACGCCGACCGGGTCAAGGCCGACGACACCCCCGTGCGCTACCCGTTCCGTACGGCCGCCGACCTGCTCGGGCACTGCGACCTGAACGCGCTTCCGGTCAGCGAGATCATGCGGGCGAACGAGACGTCCTGGCGGCCGGAACCGGACATCCGCGAGGGTCTGCTGGGCATCTGGCAGGTCATGCGGGACTGCGTGGCCGCCGGCTGCGCGCACGAGGGCACGCTGCCGGGCGGGCTGAAGGTGCCGCGCCGGGCCCCCGGCGTTTACCGTGAGCTGTCGGCTGAGGACGAGGGCAGGAACGAAGACCCGTTCGGGGTAATGGATTGGGTTGGCGTTTATGCCATGGCCGTGAACGAGGAAAACGCCTCCGGCGGCCGGGTGGTCACCGCCCCCACCAATGGCGCGGCGGGCATCATCCCGGCCGTCCTGCACTACTACGACCGGTTCGTGCCGGGCTCGTCCTCCGACGGTGTCGTGCGGTTTCTGCTCACCGCGGGCGCGATCGGCGCCGTCTACGCCGGGACCGCCTCGATCTCCGGCGCCGAGGTCGGCTGCCAGGGCGAGGTCGGCGTCGCCTGCTCCATGGCCGCCGCCGGGCTCGCCGAGGTGCTCGGCGGGACCCCGCGCCAGGTGGAGAACGCGGCCGAGATCGGCATGGAACACCATCTCGGCCTCACCTGCGACCCGGTCGGCGGGCTGGTGCAGATCCCCTGCATCGAGCGGAACTCGATGGGCGCGATGAAGGCGATCCACGCGGCGCGGATCGCCCTGCGCGGCGACGGGAACCACATCGTCGCCCTGGACAAGGTCATCAAGACCATGCGGGAAACCGGCGCCGACATGAAGCTGAAGTACAAGGAGACCGCCCGCGGCGGCCTCGCCGTCAACGTCATCGAATGCTGACCGGCTGCCCGCGTTACGCTGGCAGCATGGGACGTTTCAGCCTTCCCGACGAGGCCCCGAAGGGGCTGGACTCGCCGGTCACCACCGTCGCGATGAAGTACATGGCCCGGGCACAGACCGAGGTGTTCAAGCTGACCGGCGGACGGGTGGGCAGCCGGTGGCGGGTCGGGGCCGGGTTCCGCAAGCCGGTGCCGACACTGCTCCTGGAGCACCGGGGCCGGAAGTCCGGCAACATCTACACCACTCCCCTGCTGTACATGGAATCCGGGGACGACCTGGTCATCGTCGGCTCGCAGGGCGGGCTGCCGAGGCATCCGCAGTGGTTCTCCAACCTGAAGGCGCACCCGGAGACCTTCGTCCGCCTCAAGGGCCGCGGAGTACTACCGGTAATGGCCCGGGTCGCCTCATCGGCCGAACGGGCGGAACTGTGGCCGCGGCTGGTGAACCTGTACGCGGACTTCGCGAAATACCAGGCGTGGACGGACCGGGAGATCCCGGTCGTCGTCCTGTCCCCTCGATAGGCTTCTGGCATGGGATTCAACGGATGGACGGACGAGGCGCTCAGGTTCTACGAGGGCCTCGAGGCGGACAATTCCAAGTCGTACTGGACCAGTCATAAGCGCGTTTACGACGAGCAGGTCCGGCGCCCCATGGAAGAACTGGCCGAGACGCTGGCCGGGGAGTTCGGGGAGGCCAAGATCTTCCGTCCCTACCGGGACATCCGCTTCTCTCACGACAAGACGCCCTACAAGACACACATCGGCGCGGTGATCGGCGGGACGGGCTACGTCCAGCTGTCCGCCGACGGGCTGGCGGTCGGCGCCGGACGGTGGCGGATGGAGCCGGACGAACTGGCCCGGTACCGGGCCGCGGTCGCCGACGACCACCGAGGCAGCCGGCTCTCCGAGATCGTCGCGGCATTGGAGAAGAACGGGGTTGAGATCCAGTGCCATGGTGAGCTCAAGACCGCGCCGCGCGGGTACAAGGCCGACCATCCGCGGATCCGGTTCCTGCGCTGCAAGGGCCTGACCTCCTGGCAGTGGTGGGCGCCGGAGCCCTGGCTGCACACCGCCGCGGCCGCCGACCGGGTCACCGCCTTCCTCCGTACCAGCGCCGACCTCGTCTCCTGGCTGGATGCCAACGCGGGCGACTGAGGCTCGCGAGGCCTGGTGTGATCCCGTTACCTCAGGTGCTTGAGGGTCACGTCGCTGGCGTTGACGTAGTAGAGGCGGTGGTTGAACAGGACCTGGTCGTACCGCGTGTGCCCGCGGATGACCTCGCGGTTGTGGGGGGTCCTGGGATCGTAGGCGGCGTTGTAGCTGTCGTCGGGCACGGAACCCGTCGTGACGTAGGACTGGCCCGCCTTGAACGTGTAGGCCAGGGCCGGGCGGGACCTCGGCGTCACGCCCTTCGGGTAGGCCGAGGATTCCGGGTAGGGCGCGCCGTAGACCGGCACGGTGGCTTTCCCGGGCTTGGGCGTGACGACCGTGGCGCCGGTGAACCGGGCCGTGGCCCCCGTCCCCCGCGGGTCGCGGAACCAGCCGGTCCGGCCGCCGAACCAGATTCCGGTCCAGTCTCCCTTCCGGCCGGCCAGCACGTACTGGTCCCCGGCCCGCGCCGTGGCCGACCAGTCGTTGATCTTCGTGGTGCCCGGCCCGCCCCGGGGGTGCATCGTCGGGTCCGACAGCAGCGGCGCGGACTGATTCGGCTGCGTGCGCAGGTAGACGAAGTTCGCGGGCTGCGACGGCAGGGCCGGACAGGTGCTCTGCTGGCAGCCGGTGGTGACGGGCGGGCGGTTGGCGTTCCAGTCCGGGCTGATGGTGATGACATGGTGCCCGCGGGCTCCGGCTGAGCCCTGGCTGGCCAGGTAGGCGGACTCGCTCTCGCCCCGGACCAGCGACATGAAGTAGTTCCAGTTCCAGTACGGTCCCGGGTCGGTGTGCTGGTTCTTGTTCTGCGCGCTGTTTTCCCCGCCGACGCTGTCGTGCCCGACGATGTGCTCAGCGTCCAGCGGCACGCCGTACTTCCGGGCCAGGTACCGCACCAGCGCGGCGTCCGACTTGTACTCGGCCTGGGTGTACCAGGCGGCGCCCTGGGCCGCGAACCCCTCGTTCTCGATGCTGACCGAGTGGGTGTTGTAGTACCAGTTGCCGACCGCCCAGGCGACGTCGCCGGGCCGGACCATTTCCGTGACGTTCCCGGTGGACGACTGGACCAGGTAGTTCGCGGCGGCCTGGTGAGCCGGGTCGGTAAAACCGGAGATGGTGCCGGGGTAGCTCTCCTCGGTGTCGTGAATCACGATCGAGTTGATTTTCAGGCCGTCGGCCGGGCGGCTGGCCTGATCGTAGTTGCCGTAGTCAGCCGGGTTGCCGCCGATTGTCTTGTACGCGGCCGGAATGAAATCGCAATTCAGGCTGGCGGGACAATCCGCCGCGGGCCGCGAGGCCGCGGCCGAGCCCGCCAGGCCGACGATCAGCAGCAGACTGACCCCGGCCGCTACCAGCAGCCGGCGGCTGAATCTTTTCCGCTTCCCGTGATGCACGCCGTCCTCACCCACTCCCAGCCCTAACACCGTGCCGTGCTCTGCCGTTCCCGTGAGTAATGAGGCTCACACCTTCCGCGATCAGATAACGGCAACGCGGGGAACAAGGAAGCTCGAAATGGTTTCGAGTGCGACGGAATTGAGTGGAGCGCGATGCCAGCGGGCGCATTTGCGCCCCTGCGCGCGATCTCACCTGCGAGTACGAAATCGACGGGGAAAGAATAATATCTTCTTATTGACCTGACCCGTGGATGCAGTTTACGCTCGAACCGAAATAATTTCAGCATTGTTGCGAAAGTTTTTCGGCAAGCTGCCTTGCGGCGGGGACGGTATTCGCGGGGCCGTCGCCGCGGTCAAGGCGGAAGGGAGAGGGCTTGCCAAATGCCACGCGGAATGAATGCACGGCCCGGCGCACTACGCGGGCGCGTCTCTCGATTGAGGCCCGTGTCGAAGAAGTAGCGACCGCCCGGGCATTCGTTCAGAAGACCCTGGGTGCCCTGCACCCCTGTGCTGATACCGCGATCCTGCTAACGAGCGAACTTGTGACCAACAGCGTCCGGCACAGCGACTGCGGACGCCTTGGCCGGATGATCGTCATCACCGTCACCCGGCTCGGAGCCTCCGTGCGGGTCAACGTCTCCGACCGCACCGGTCCGACCGTTCCCTTGCCCCGGGCGGAGGACGACATGGTCGAGAGCGGCCGGGGCCTCCTGCTGGTTGAGACCCTCGCCGATGACTGGGGCTACGAGCGCAAAGGCCCCCGGACCAGCACCTGGTTCTCCTGCTCGCCGTTATCCGCCTACGGATCCTCCGTGACCATGACGGCGAGAGTGTCAGGCTCCAGGGCGTCGAAGACGTGCGGGACGTCGCCGGGATACCTCAGGTAGTCGCCGGGCGCGAGTTCCACCGCCTCGCCCTCCGGGCCGACCAGCGCCCGCCCCGCGGACAGGATCACGTGCTCGACCGTGCCCGGCACATGCGGCCGGGCCACGTACGGCGCCCCCGGCTGCGCGCGGACCCGGTAGACGTCGCGGCGCACGCCGGGCGGCGACGCGGCCAGCATCACCGCCGAGTACTCGGCCCCCTCGGTGCGCATCTCCGCCCCCTCGCCCGCGCGGATCACCTCGATGCCCCGGCGGGGAGGGTCGACCAGGCGGCTCAGGGGCACCCGGAGGGCCACGGCCAGTGCCCACAGCGTCTCCAGGCCCGGGTTGCCCGATCCGGCCTCCAGCTGCGACAGGGTCGACTTGGCGACGCCGGCCCGGCGCGCCAGCTCGGTCAGCGAGATCCCGGCCCGTTCCCGTTCCCGGCGCAGCGAGGTCGCCACCGCCGCGACGATCTCCGCCGCGGTCCCGGGATCGCGGCCGTGCCCGCGGTCACGATCGTTCGCGTCTGCCATCGTTCGTTTCATGCTCCGGATCGTTCGATTTGACGAACATTCTGCCTTTGTTCATTATAGAGAACATGAGTCCGGCACAGCGAACGCTGTATCGCGACATCGCGCTTGTGTGCCTGGCCGACGCGGTCGTGGGCGCGTCGTTCGGGGCGACGGCTACCGCCGGCGGCCTGCCGGCGTGGGTACCCATCGCGATGTCCCTGTTCACCTTCGCCGGCGGCGCCCAGATCGCGGCCGTCACCATCGTCCTGGCGGGCGGCGGCCCGGTCGCGGCCGTGGCCGCGGGGGGCCTGCTCAACTCCCGCCTGCTCCCGTACGGATTCACCGTCGCCGACATCACCGGCACCGGCCCCTGGTACCGGCGCCTGCTCGGCGTGCATTTCACCACCGACGAGGCGGTCGCGTTCGCGATGGGGCAGCGCACGGACCGGGACCGCCGCTTCGCGTTCTGGGCCACCGGCATCACCCTGTTCGCGCTCTGGAATGTGGCCACCGTCGCCGGGACGATCGCGGGCACGATGATCAAGAACACCGGTGCGTTCGGGCTGGACGCCACCTTCCCCGCGGTCATGCTCGCGCTCGCGCTGCCCACCGTCACCGACCGCCGGACCGGGGCCGCCGCCGGAACCGGGGCCGCCGCGGCGGTCGCCCTCACCCCGGTGCTGCCCGCCGGGCTGCCGGTACTGGTCTCCCTCGGCGGCCTGGCCTGGCTGTGGCGGGGCCGCCGGGACAAGGCGGCACCGACCGCGGCCGGCGCCGCCTCCCCCGGCAACGGAGGGCACGACTGATGGCCGTGCAGATGCCGGTGGCGGCGATCGCGGGGCTGGCCGCGGTGAACTTCGGGTTCCGCGTGGCCGGCCCGGTCTTCCGGCGGCGCTTCACCATCCCGCCGCGAGCGGAGCGAGTTCTGTCCAGTGCCGCCGCCGTGATGCTGCTGTCTCTCGCCGCGACCTCCGCACTGACCCAGGGCCACGGGTTCGCCGGGTGGGCCCGCCCGGCCGGGGTCGCGGTCGCGGGCATCCTCGCGATCCGGCGGGTCCCGTTCCCGGTGGTAGTGATCGCCGCCGCCCTGGTCACGGCACTTCTCAGGCTGGCGGGAATTCCGTAGCACCATTCCCTGTTATCCCGGTCGAGTTAGCGGAAAACTTCGGAAGGGCCGGACTACCGTGACCACGACATCCGACGTCTCGACCGAGACCTTCGCCAGCCAGTGGCGCCGCTGGCACGATCAGCACGAGGCGCACCGGGCGGACCCGCACGGCTTCCTGGCGATCACCAGCCTGAACTGGCTGGGCCCGAAGCCCCAGCGGTTCCCCGACGCGCCCGGGGCCTGGCGGGCCGACGAGGCCGGGGTCAGCGTCGAACTCGAACCCGGCGATGAACTGACACTCGGCCACGACACGATCCGCGGCACGCATACCTTCGGCCACGTCGTCGAGCGGGGCGGCGTCTTCCCCCGCGACCGGGTCGGAGCCTACGAGGTGGCCCGGCGCGGCGGCAACGACATCCTGCGGCCCCGGCACCCGGACAGCCAGACGCTCCTGACCTACCACGGCACACCGGCCTACGAGCCCGCCCCGCGCTGGGCGGTCCGGGGCCGGTACGTCCCGTTCCAGTCGCCCCGCGACACCACCCTCGGGTCGGTGGTCGAGGGCCTGCGGCACGTGTACGAGGCCCCCGGCACGCTGGAGTTCGCTCTGGACGGCCGGGACTTCGCCCTCACCGCGTTCAACGGCAAGACGCCCGGCAGCTTCCTCGTCCTGTTCACGGACGCCACCTCGGGGCTGACCACCTACGCGGCTAACCGGACGCTGACCGTGGACGCCCCGGACGCGTCCGGCGACGTCGTGCTCGACTTCAACCGCGCCGTCAACCTGCCCTGCGCCTACACGCCGTTCGCCACCTGCCCGCTGCCGCCCGCCGGCAACCACCTGGACCTCCCCGTCGAGGCCGGGGAGAAGGCCCCTCTCAAGCGGGAAGCGGCCGGCGGCGCGCGCCCCGCGTAACGGCATCCGTCTATATTCCGATTAAATCGATCTGTATAGTATTTTTTCTGATCGACTTGATGGGAGTAACGCATGCGCAAGAAGACCTGGGGGGCCGGGGTACTGGCCGGGATCTCGGTGGCGGCGCTGACCGCCGGGGTCCCGGCCGCCAGCGCGGCCAGCACCGCCGGGGCGGGCTCCAGCACCGCGGCGCCCGCCCTGCCGCTGCCGCCGGTCAGCGTGCAGACCGACAAGGGCGGGCAACAGGGCGGAGACATCTTCGTCGCCCCGTACGGCGACGCCTCGACGTACGCCAACGGCTCGGAGATCCTCAGCCCCGACGCCAAGAAGACCCTCTGGTTCCACCAGGCACCCTCCGGGGACGAGGACGCCGACTTCCGGACGCAGGCCTACGACGGCAAGCCCGTGCTCACCTTCTGGGAAGGCACCGGCCTCGGCGGCGTCTCCACCGGGACCGACTACATCTACAACGACAAGTACCAGAAGATCGCCACGGTCAAGGCGGGCAACGGCTACTCCGCCGACGGACACGAGTTCCTGATCACGCCCCAGGGCACGGCGCTGATCCTCTCCTACACCACCTCGACCGCCAACCTCACCTCCATCGGCGGGCCGTCCGACCAGAAGGTCATCAACGGCCTCGTGCAGGAAGTAGACATCAAGACGGGCAAGGTCCTGTTCCAGTGGAACATCGCCGACCACGTGCCGTACTCCGAGAGCGAGCAGCCGCTGCCGGCCTCGGCGAACGACCCGTGGGACTGGTTCCACATCAACGCCGTCAAGCTCGGCACCGACGGCAACCTGCTGATCGACTCCCGCGATACCTGGACCACGTTCGACGTGTCGCGGCGCACCGGCAAGGTCAACTGGCAGCTCGGCGGCAAGGACAGCTCGTTCAGGCTGCAGGCCGCGCCCGGGCAGTCCCTGAACGACGCCGGGAAGATCTTCGCCTGGCAGCACGACGCCGAGGACCACGGCAACGGCGTCTACACGATCTTCGACAACGAGTCGGCCGGAACAGCCAACACGGGCCAGAACGCCCTGACCGACTACCCCTACAGCCGCACCGACACCGTGAAGGTGGACTTCGCCAAGCGCACGGCGACGCTGGTGAAGTCCAACAGCCAGCCCGAGTCGCAGATCGCGCCGTCGCAGGGCAACGCCCAGCAGCTTGCGGACGGCGGCCAGTTCGTCGGCTGGGGCTCCCTGCCCTACTTCTCCGAGTTCAGCCCGAGCGGGCGGCTGGAGTTCAACGCCTCGTTCCCGTCAGGCGTCAACAGCTACCGGGCGTACCGTCTGCCGTGGTATCCGGCTCGCTAGGAATTCACCGCTCTCCGGGGAAAGCGCGGCGGCGTCGCGGACGGTGCTGTCTTCGCGGGCGGCACCGCTCCGCCGCCCGCCCGCGATCAGCACGCCGGCGGCCATGCAGCAGCAGGCGGCCACCGTCAGGAGCACGGCACCGGCCAGCAGCGGAGACACCGAGGCCAGCTTCGCGGTCAGCGCCGCGCTGCCCAGCATCGATGACATGACCAGGCAGGGCGTCGCCATCGGGACGGGCGGCCCCCCGCCGTAAGCGCCCCACCGCCGGCGGGACGCGGCCCAGCCGACGCCGAAAGCCAGAACCAGGGCCGGAAGCCGGATGCTGAACAGCAACGACCGGGGCGGGCCGGTGAGCTCAAGCACCATCACAAGCGCGAGAAGCACGCCCGTGACGATGACGACGAGCAAACAGTCACCGGACTTTGTCAAGCGATTCGGCGAACCCGAGAGCACACCGTTACCCATACCCGCGGCGGCACGGGAGTATCAGGCCCGGATGTCCTTCTTGAGGGCGGCCAGCTCAGCCCGGACTTCTTCGGCCTCGGGAGTCTCCATCTCGGCGTAGAGAGCGAGGGCCTGCTCCCAATGAGACCGGGCCTGGACGGGATCACCAAGTTCGCGATGCACGCGGCCCAGACCGTGATGAGCGCGGGCCTGGTCGTAGGGATCGCCTGACCGGTCCGAGAGCTCAAGGGCCGAGGTGTACTGGACGCGAGCCTCGGCGTGCTGGCCGACGGAGAAAAGAACGTCACCGGAAATGCTAACGGCCCAGGCTTCACGAATCCATTCGCCGATCTCACGACAGAGCTCCAGTCCCTGGCGGACATGGCGAACTGCCTGTTCGGACCGGCCGACCTTCCGATCTATGTCAGCCAGGAACATCACTGTCTCGGCTTCGCCAGCACGGTCACGGGCCTTCTGGAATGCCTCCCGCACCCGCGACAAGCAGTCGGTGGCCTCCTCGTATCGGCCCATCGCCGAGTAGGCGCTGCCAAGACTGCCCTGAGCGTAGGTCTCCAGGTCCGGGTTGCCCATCTCTCGGCTCAACATCAGCGCTTCCCTGGCACAATCCGTCGCCTCCTGATATCGCCCCAACCGCCCGTAGGCGAAGCTCAGGCTAAATCGAGCACGGACTTCGCTATAACGGTTTCCGGTCTCGCAGCCAAGAACCAAGGACTCACGAAGGTACTCGACAGCCGACCGGAACCGGCCAAGATGGTTTCCCATGGCACCGAGGTTGTTCAGCGTACGGGCTTCGCTGTTTCGGTCGCTAACCTCACGGAACAGCACCAACGCCTCACGAAGACACCTTTCCGCCTGCCGGAACCGCCCCAGCTGCCAGTCGACGCTGGCCAGATTGTTCAGAGCATGAACTTCGCCGTTCCGGTCACCGCTGGCCCTGGCCGCGCGGAATGCAGAGGCATGGATAGTCCGCATATCAGCGGAATAGAAGGTGCGACTGAGATAACGGAACAGGACGGCGGACAAGGTTATGGCGTGACCTGGCCAGCCGTGGGCTGCGGCATGAACCGCGACTGCCCCCAGACTGGCCCGCTCGGCCTCCAGCCAGACCGATGCCTCAGTCTCGTCTGTGATTGCCGGCACGCCTGTCGTCAGTTGAGGGTTGACTGGCCTATAGCGCCACTCCTCAAAAAGAGACAGGGCATTGACTGCCGTTCCAGCTGTGAATACGTAGTAATCGAGCAGACGGGTTACGGCGGCCCGGCGGGCTTCTTCATCGTCGTGGGCGGCTGAAAGCTCCTGGGCATAGTCGCTCAGCAGATCGTGGAGAGCGTACCGCCCCGGCCCGGCGTGCTGAATCAAGCTCGCGCGGGCAAGCCTCTCCAGTGATCTCCGGACCTCCTGGGGCCCGGTGCTGGTAAGGGCGGCCACCGAATAGGCGTCGAAGTCTGGCCCCGGATGCAGCCCTGCGAGCCGAAACCCACGCGCCGTCGCTGCGTCCAGGTACCGGTAGGACCAGGAGAAGACTTCTCGGACCGCCGAGCGGGCGTCTCCGTCGGCATTCAGCAGGTCCAGACGACCCTGCCGGTCAGCCAGTTCAGCGGCCAAATCGGCCAGGGAAACGCCGGGACGGGCGTTGGCCAGTTCCGCGGCCACCCGCAGCGCCAGCGGCAACCGGCAGCAGCGTTCAGCAAGCTGCGCCACCGCAGCCGGACTCGCAGTAGCTCGTTCCCCGATCAGGCTCTCAAGGAGCCACTCTGCCTCCCCCGACGGCAGCAAGTCCAAGTCCACCCGGACGGCACCGTCCCGGACGACCAGCCCTGTCAGCGCGTCGCGGCTCGTTACCAGGACCAGGCATTCGGAGCTGCCCGGCAGCAGCGGCCGGACCTGGTCTGCCTCCCGCGCGTTGTCCAGCACGATCAGCATCTTCCGCCCGGCCAGGAGACTGCGGAATTCCGCCGACCGCTCATCGGTTCCGGGCGGGATCCGGTCGCCCGGAACTCCCAGCGCGCGCAGGAAGCCCTCCAGCGCCTCAGCCGCCGCGACGGGCTGACCGGGATCGTAGCCGCGAAGGTTTACGTACAGTTGCCCGTCTGGGAATCGGTCGCTGACCTGATGGGCCCACCGCACGGCGAGGGCGGTCTTCCCGACTCCCGCCGTACCGCCGATCGCCGAGATCACCACCGATCCTGGCTGCGGCTCGCCCGAACGGTCCAGGAGCCGGGAAAGACGGGACAGTTCGCGCTCCCGGCCGACGAAACGGCTAACCACACGGGGCAGCTGACGCGGCACCGCGGGCGCGGGAGCGGTGGCCGCCCCTGGCTCGGGCAGGATCTCCTCCGAGGGCTCAGATCCGGGGACCGTCGGGCCGATATCGCCGGCCAGGATCCGCTGGTGGAGATCGCGCAGGGCGTCGCCAGGCTCGATGCCAAGCGCGTCGACGACTTGTTCCCGGGCACGCTGGTAGGCGGCAAGGGCCTCCGCCTGACGTCCGGATTCGTACAGGGCCAGCATCAAGTGCGCCCACAGGTTCTCGCGCAGCGGATGGGTCCCGGTCAGCTGCTCCAGCTCGGCGACCAGCTCAGCATGACGTCCGAGGCGGAGGTCCGCCTCGATCCGGGTCTCCACCGCCCGCAGCCGCAGTTCCGCCAGCCGCGGGACTTCCTGGCGCGCCAGGACATCTGATTCCACGTCAGCCAGAGGGTCGCCCCGCCACAGCGCCAGCGCCTCGGCCGCCCGCACCGCCGTCTCGTCCCACGACCGGGACTCCGCGGCAGTCCGGGCTGACTCCAGGAGAGTTTCGAACCGGGCCACGTCAAGCTCGTCACCGGAGGCGGCGATGAGATAGCCCGGCGGCTGAGTGCGAACCCGGGTTTTCACCTCCCCCAGATCGCGTCGCAGCCGCATCACGTAATTCCGGACGGCGATATCGGCCGATGGAGGCGGATTATCTCCCCAGAGCGCATCTATCAGCTTTTCCACGGACACCACGCGTCCCGCGTTCAGCAGCAGCACTGCCAGCAGGGTTCGCTGCTTCCCCTGACGTATGCACACATTCGTTTCGCCGGACCGAACCAGCAGCGGCCCCAAGAGCCCGAACGACACATTTTCGGTCCTCACTATTCGGATTTTACCGACGTGATACCGAGCCTGCTAGAGGCTCATAACGGGCTATATACAGGCATGTTATTGCCGGCCGCAAGACTCGACCTTAGATCTCCTAATTAACAGGAAATCGGATCACCAAACGGGGGTGAGCTTCATGTGGCTGAAGAAGCCAAGGCCGGGCGGGATCGGCGACGAGCCGGTTTTCGTGCATGCCCGGCCGCTGTCCGCGGGGCGGGTTCCGTGCGACCGGTGCCCGGCTCCGGCCTGGGTCCGGGTCGTCGTGCGTGACCGCTTTCCCCTTGATTTCTGCGCGCACCATTACGAGCAGCATCGTTCGGCGCTCAGCGCCCGGTGCTACCCGTTCGATGACCAGCGCCGCGAACTGCGTGACCGGACCATGCGCGTGGTCGGCTGATTCCGGTGCCGAACCTCATCAGCCGCGGCCGCGGCTCGCATCCGCCGGTGCCGCTGGCCGCCGAGTTCGCTCGTCCGGTCCGGGAACACGCCCGCCGGCCTCCCATGACGCTCGATTCGCTGCTGGCCCGGCCGGAGAAACGCCGGCCGGGTACCGGCGAGCAGCTTCGCCGGCTGGGTGTCGATATCGGCTACGAGGACCGGTCAGTCCCAGGCCCTCCCGGAGGTCCCGATGTCGACGTCACCGTCCTCCGGCCCCGCGACCAGTCCGAGGCCGCACCGATACTGATCAACCTGCACGGGGGCGGGCTGATCACCGGGCACCGTTCCCAGGACACCGCCCGGCTCGTCCGGTTCGTGGACGACCTCGGTTTCGTCGTCGTCAACGTGGAGTACCGGCTGGCCCCGGCTCACCCGTTTCCGTCCGCGGTGGAAGACGCGTACGCCGCCCTGGTCTGGACCGCGAGCGAGGCTCGGGGTCTTGGCGGCGATCCCGGGCGGATCGTGCTGATGGGAAGCAGCGCCGGCGGCGGACTTGCCGCAGGCACGGCCCTCCTGGCGAGAGACCGCGGCGGGCCGGCGGTCGCCGGACTGCTACTGCTCTATCCGATGCTGGATGACCGGAACCAGACGGTCAGCAGCCATCAGGTAACTCTCGCCACCTGGACCCGGTCGGACAACGAACTCGCGTGGCGGTGCGTCCTCGGAGACTCCGCCGACGGCCCGGGAGTCTCCCCCTATGCCGCCCCGGCCCGGGCGGTTTCGTACGCCGGGCTTCCCCCCGCGTACGTGGAGGCGGGCGCCGCGGACATCTTCCGCGACGAGGACGTCGCCTTCGCCAGCCGGGCCTGGCAGGACGGCGTCCCGGTCCACCTGACCGTATTCGGCGGGACGCCGCACGGGCACGACGTACTGGTCTCCGCGAGCCCGTTCGCCTCCGCCGCGTACGACTCGCGTACGTGGTGGCTTCGCACTTTCCTGGGCCGGCCCGGGGCGATTGACCGACTCCCGCATACGGTCGTCAATGCCGTGCGCGAGTATCCCCAGGAGCGTTAACCGCGTCGGCTACCTGGTCAGGCTCTTCGTCCCGTCAGCGAGATAAGCGGAGACTTGGGCGAGTTCGGGAACGGCCATCTCCGCGTAGAGGCTCCGGGCCTGCTGCCAATGGGAGCGGGCCCGGGAATGCTCGGCGAGGCCCTGGTACAGGCAGCCCAGGCCGTGGTGGGCTCGGGCCCGGTCGTACGGGTCCCCGGTCCGGCCGACCACCTTAAGGGCCTCGCTGTAGTAAGCGCGGGCTACGGCGGGCTGGCCGACGGCGCGCAGGACGTCGCCGGACGTGTTCAGCGCCCAGCCTTCGTGAACCCAGTCTCCGGACTCCCGGCCCAGGGCCAGCCCCCGCCGAACGTGATGGACCGCCTGCCCGGATCGCCCCTCATCCCAGTCAACCTCCGCCCGTGCGATCAGCACCTCGGCTTCGCCGAGGTGATTGCCGACTTCACGGAACAGCTCGAGTGCCCGTTGAAAGTGGCCGATCGCCTCTGAGTGCCGGTCCGCCCGCAGGCAGGCGGTAGCCAGATAGCTCAGTCCGTAAGCTTCCAGTTGCGGGCTTCCGACTTCGCGGCCCAGCGCCAGCGCTTGCCGAGAATAGTCCAGCGTTTCCTTGTACCGGCCTAGCCGCAGCGAGACGTAACTCAGGTTCACCAGCCGACTGGCTTCAAGGTTCCGGTTGCCGGCCTCGCGGCAGAGCGCGAGTGACTGCTGGAAACAGTCCATTGCTATCGGATACCAGCCGAGGCGGGTGCTCATCGTGCCGAGGTTGTTCACCGCACGGGCTTCGCCGACACGGTCTCCGATCTCGCGGAACATTTCCAGTGACTGGCGACATTCTAGAGCCGCCTGCCGAAAATGTCCCAGTCGCCAATCGACGCTGGCCAGGCTGTTCAGGGTATAGGCATCGCCTCGTTGGTCGCCGCTTTCCTCCGCTGCCCGGTGCGCGGCGGCGTACAAGGCACGCAGCTCAGCGGGATTCACCGCCCGGTCCAGGCACGTGTACAGGATGACGGACAGGGCGATGGCGTGCCGAGGCCAGCCGTCATCCGCGGCATGGCACCCGACCGCCAGCAGGCTGGCCCATTCGGCTTCCAGCCACGCCGACGCCTCCGCTGGCTCCGCGAATACCGGTACTGGTGTTGCCGGCCCGGATCGCAGCGGCCGGTAGTACGACTGCTCAAGAAGCGACAGAGCGTCCAGCGCGTACACCGTGGCGTGGACGTAGTAGTCGAACAGGCGGGTGAGGGCATCCTGCCGTTCGGTCTCGCTCCCCTGGGCCTCCGCAAGCTCGCGGGCGTACTCGCGCAGCAGGTCGTGCAAGCCGTAACGGCCGCGGCCCACGGGCTGAATCAGCCGGGCGCCAGCCAGCCGGGTCAGCGAAGGCCCGGCATCCGCCAGACCGACGCCGGCCAGCGCGGCTGCCGTCCGGACGTCGAAATCTGGGCCCGGGAACAGCCCGGCCAGCCGGAAGACGCGGGCCGTTTCGGCGTCGAGGTTCCGGTAGGACCAAGAGAAGACCTCTCGCACTGCGGACCGGGCATCGCCGTCCGCATCCAGCAGGTCCAGCCGCCCTTGCCGCCTGTCCAGTTCGGAGGCAAGGAAGGCCAGTGGCTCGGCGGCACGAACGTTGGCCAGTTCGGCTGCCACACGCAGCGCCAGCGGTAGCCGACAGCAGCCTTCCACCAGTCGAGCCACCGATTCCGGGGCCGCCACGGCCCGTTCGCCGATCAGGTCCCGCATCAGCCTCGACGCGTCTTCCGCCGACAGCAGGTCCACGTCAACCCGGACCGCGCCGTCCCGGGCGACCAGTCCCGGCAGAGCGTACCGGCTGGTCACCACGGCCAGGCACGAAGAGCTGCCGGGCAGCAACGGCCTGACCTGGTCAACATTCCGCGCGTTGTCCAGCACGATCAGGAACCGCCGCCCGGCCAACTGGGTCCGGAACTCCGCCGCCCGCTGATCCGGGTCAGACGGTATCCGCTCGCCCGGCAGGCCGAGCGCGCGGAGGAATCCCGACAGCACGTCGTCGGCCGTGAGCGGCTGGTCCGGATCGTAGCCGCGCAGATTCACGTAGAGCTGGCCGTCCGGGAACCGGTCGATAACCTGATGTGCCCACCGCAGGGCCAGCGCCGTCTTGCCCACTCCGGCCGTGCCTGCGATTACCACGGTCGGCGCCGCCCCCGGCACCGGGCCGCCCGAGCGGTCCAGCACCCCGAAGAGCCGGGCCAGTTCACGGTGCCGTCCGACAAAGTGATCCGCCGCTCGGGGCAGCTGGCGGGGTACCGTTCTCCCAGCCACCACAGCCGGGGCCTGCCTGGCCGGGCTCTGTATCCCGGTCGTAGGTGCGTCCAGCACGAGGCTCCGGTCCCCGGCCAGGATCTTGCAGTGCAGGTCGCGCAGCGCCTCGTCAGGCTCGACGGCCAGCAGGCCGACGATGTCGTCCCGGGCCCGCTGGTACGCGGCCAGCG
>Ga0131853_10004368_pt1 | contig 25338 bp, 14 predicted proteins | sample TergutLab28metaG_FD_92764 | JGI IMG/M metagenome (GOLD analysis project Ga0131853, IMG submission 92764) | Labiotermes labralis P1 segment gut microbial communities from Petit-Saut dam, French Guiana - Lab288 P1 (version 2) (version 2) | ecosystem: Host-associated > Arthropoda: Insects >... | reverse complement strand
CAACACATGCAGTAACATACGTCTTGTTCTCCTGAAGATGGGCATAATGATGCCCGAAACATGTTGAGAAATTGTTGAAAATAAACATCTAACTGTTGCATCTTGTTGGTTTTCTCTCTCACTCCATAATATCATCTTCCTCAACGGTATCTACACCTTGTCGAGGGCATATTTATCGGGGGGAGGGAGCTTGCCTGCATCAATGAACTCGAAAGCTACATATTCTGGCGCCAGCACAGCTGCTGCTAGGGCTACTCACGGCGTATAGGTGTCGGATAAAGACAGACACGCTGACCCTTCAGGCATGGGGGAAGGACGAGTGACTATTATCGACTGTCTCGAAACCCTGACAACGGACAAGCCACTGCCCGAAAATAGGCCAAAGTGCCAAAGAAAAAAAAGAAGAAGACCAGACAAATTATGTGGAAAGAAACAATTTTGTGAGGTCGTATTTAACACCGACTTCCACACCTTACACTGCGAGTGTATTTAAAAGCAAATTACATGGCATTTCTAGGGAAACGTCTGCCCTCCTGCACCAAACAGTTCGTTTTTTGCCTAGTCATCACTTTACCTCTAGGTGGAAAGTCATATGAGAATCCAATTCTATTACACGGTGTCATTAAGGGAGAAAGAAAAAAAAAGTCCGGCTCATCAGATCGTCATGATACGTCCTTTGTTATTTTAGTAATCGAATATAATCTAAAATGTTTTTAATATCGACGAATGTTCAGTAAGAATGATTTATGCTCCCACTTACGTTCCTTTCTTTCATCATCAGAACCTCTATTGTCCATCGTGTAGACACTACCATGAAGGGGAGGAAAAAAAAAAAAAGAACGAAACGATGTAAAGTAGTGAATAGCTGTTCGCTACAGAAACACTTCAGACAACATGTGGCGTTTTAATGTTTTTAATGGCATAATAATATTCATGCTGTAAGCAAATTTTGTTCGAGCATGCTTTCTACCACAAAGGTCCTGACCTCATTATTGTACGGCGCCCTACATCAAAACACACAACACAAAACACGTGTTAACTGTAGTTTCTTTATTTTCTGCGACGAATTTTGTCCCCCCCCCCGGCCTCGATCCCCCCCTCTCTCTGTCGAATGGACTGAGGTCGCATTAGAGCAAAGTGCTGAGGAATATATTTGGACATGAGGGAGACGCAGTTAAACAGAACTGGAGAAAATTACACATTGAGAGGTTTCGTAATTTATACTGATCGTCTAGCAAGGATAAAGTATTATTTAGTCGTTGCTCATTTAACGACGCTGCCAGCATTTACGACCACACAGCGTCCAAAGCAATGATTTTCAAACGTTTGTATCAAAAGTATGAGAAGGGGGGAAAGTGTGCAACGTAAAGGACAATCCGACATTTGCCTTGCAACATTCTGGGGGGGGGGGGGGATTTGGGGGGGGCCCTAAGAGCGGGTTAGGGGGTTTTTGAAACAGGTCTTGGGGGGGCCCTAGGGAAAGGGATAGGGGGATTTTGACACAGCTCTTGGGGAGGCCGGGGGGGAGGGGGTGTGGAGTGAGTAGGCAGATGGGCCGGGGATGTGGGGGGGGGGGGGGGGGGGGGGGGGGATTCTGGGGGAGACCTAGTGACAGGTATAGGGATATTATGACACTGATCTTGGAGAAGCAGCGAGTAGAGGTACGGAATGAACTCCCCTTTATCACTCTGCGCAGGGTGGCTCAGGCGGTACCGCTCCAGGCTTGTATTCAGGAGGTGCCCGGTTTGAATCTCTACCGCAGCGGACACTATTACGCCACACATTTTCGAGTTTTCCGCACTCCCACCGGACAACCGCAGTTACTGTATAACATTTTTAATAAGACCAAGAAAAATGCACTTGAGTGAGCTAATGTAATTTTATTATATAATAACCACCGACATGTTTCGGCCACTCAAGTGTTGCCATCTTCAGGGTGGCAAGAACAACAGCACGACTACAATCGCAATGTGTCGGAATCAATTCACAGTTGAAAAGTCATATACTTCTGGCTCAATCCACGGTTAAAAGAGTATCGTATACATAAGTATAGAATATTAGAAGATAAAGAGTTGTCCATTGGACTGTAGTGCTGTGGATGATGTACACAGAAGATACAAGTGGTGAATACGGTCCAGGGCGGTCAGCGATGATGCAGACGGCACAACGATTCACTGTGCCGTCTGCATCATCGCGGTAGGGTGCATCCATGCTTATGCTGCGTCTTCCAGTTAAGTCCAACGAACATGGTTCTGCTTCATCAGCCGGTACTGACTCAGTTACTCAACAGATTCACCACATTTTAAGCAACCCGAGTGTCCGTTACCGTGTTCATAGGAAATATGCCACTGGTCTCCATCCTGACCTACTGAAGCCAGCCCACACTTTCATACATGATGTAACCAAGTTCCTTCTCAATGTCAAGCTTCCATCTACGCCAGTGTCTCTCGAGCAGTTTTTTTTCTCTTCTTTCAGATTCTACCACTACATATTTCAGTCAAATACAACGTTCTCTGAACATATACATCAACATACGTAGTTACACGTGCGTCGCTATGCGTTTCGGTTCTGGCGTGACATGATCAGACCAGTTTGCAACATACTGCTAGCAGTGCATTAGAATTGATAAACGAGTGTGTCAGAGATAGTACATGAATTCGGATGCTGCAACGACCACACATATTACGAAAATCAGATAAGGGAGATTTTAGACGAAGCCATACTCATCAACCCATTGTCTTGCATTTGACATTCAGACTGCCGTGCATAGTGATATATTCTTATAATAAAACCAACGAGATGTACTAATTCTCAAATTTATTTATGGAACAGAAACCTACATGTTTCGGACAGGTTCTCTGTCCATCATCAGGAGTCTAGCACTGTACACGCAGCAATAGGTATATGTCGTACAGTCAGCAAAACCCTGTATGACATATACCTATTGCTGCGTGTACAGTGTTAGACTCCTGATGATGGACACAGAACCTGTCCGAAACATGTACAGTTCTATTCCAAAAATAAATTTGAAAATTTGTGCAGCTCGTTAGTTTTATTATAAGATCCAACGTCTTGCGTTTAATGAGTTCGGCTATGTAGAACCGTCGAAATGTCGAGTCCATATACGTACGTTCATATACCCTACTACATCCCTGCGTGCGTGTCTCATCTCAAGTGCAGACCTTGTTCACATTACCACTTATTTCGTTTGTTCACACTAACGGCACATTAATAAAGGTAGGAGTTTTGTATTTTGCAGCGTGTTTCGTTTGAAAGGAGACACGATATGCATGGTTCAATAATTTATATTTCTCAAAGACAGCTGTTTTTCCTCTCTCGCCAACAGCGCCTAAGTTCTTAAGATCGGTACGTAATTCGGTCAGCCATTTTACACCAAGCAAGTTCGTGAATGGGGGCCCTTTTCCTCTTTCCAACTTTGGTGCCAACAAGAAACCCCAATGTCTTAAGAGAAGTAAGAAGTGTGATTAGTAATATAAAAAAACGAAAACGAAAACGGGCCAAAAATGATGCAGACAACATAGAGGAAAACCTTCGCACAATGGGGGTGACATAGGGATTATAATTTGCATACAGTTGTTCATGAATCAAATCAAAGCATACGAAAAGTCTAAACCAGTGTTTCCTGAACTGTTTTGCTGGCGGACCCCTTTTGAACTCGAAAAACAACTAGGGATATTCACATACTTGCGCACGCAAACATACAATGTCCGGACGACAGATATCTAAAGCCATAATATTTATATTCCAAAACTGATTTTAGACGCTACGAATACATACCAATAGCATACGTAACAATGCACTGAATGATTGGATCTTAACTGACCGTCGCTCGCTTCGAGAATACAGGAGTTACTTAATTAGATATTCTGTCATATAAAAAAAAATCTCCAAGTACAGAAGTTCTGCGATTAGATTTAGCAAAACAAATCCCTTTAATTTAACCAGATTAACAAATTTCAAAGTTGTCATTACAGAAATGTATCCACGGATTGCCTGGGAGCTGGTCGCGGATCCCTAGGTATGCACGGAGTACATTTTGGAAACCAATGATCTAAACCAAATACAAATTTTATCTCCACATGACCTAGGGGGACTCGTGACATTCCAAGATCCTAACATGCCTTTATGACATTCTTAATATCGCTTCAAACATCCACCGCATGCTGAAGCCCTATGCAACATGGGGTGTCCAAGCTTTGTAGCAAAGGGACGCAGCCCTTACTGGGGGCTCGTTCGCCGATAGCAAATGTAAAAATCACACTAAGTGGTATGCCTAACCTTCTGAATTACTGTGCAGTCTTCACAGTAGGCTACACATACAATTTACAAATACTGTCCCGGGGTGCATAATACAAGCTGGCCTCGGGATGGACACCGACTGGTCTTCCTACTGGAAACACTCCGTAAGGTACAAAATAAATCATGTCAGGGGTGCACAAATCGCGGGTGCCTGGTCACCAGGCCGACTGCATCGTGTGTAGTGGCGCCTAATATCTTCTGCGTATTTAATTACTGCGAATTTTTTCCTTACACACAAATGACTTCAAATGCACCAAGCAGAACGCGCCAGACAACACTGACGTTCACAGATCACTACAGAATATAATATGGGTCTTGATTCATGTCACTCTTCTGGCCCCTAAGATTTTGAAACAGCTCCTAGATTTCTGGAAAATATGTAGACCCCAGCTGTATACACACGTTTAGATTAACGTCATCATCAGCACTCTCTCGTTTCTTTACTTATATATATCTTCGTTACCGTCGAACAAAACTCGTTGTAAAACACCAAATAAGAGAGCAAAACAGGTAAAACCAAGCTTCGAGATCTGACGAAGAAAGCCGGATGCAAAATTGGTGAGATTGACAGCCTCTGAAACTATCCCCACCGCACCCCCCGCGGCAAGGTGGCGCAAGAGGCCAACTCTGGCCCAGGCCGCCTCGTTGCCGAGATTTATAGACCACAAACAACCAGACATACAGACACTCATTAGGACTCTCCTCAACGAGTGATCAACTCGTCGCAGAGGCCGCTGCATACACAACACACACACACACACACACACGCTTGACGCATATCCATGCTCTCAGCGGAATTCGAGTCCGCGATCTCAGAAATTGAGCGGCCGCAGACCTACGCCTTATATTGCAAGGCCAGCGGAATCAACAAAGCTATCTCTCCACACCAGATGATAACGCTGATTTAACGTCCCCATGTACAGACTATCGATCCACCATTTTCATTCTAACACACCATCTGCTTAAATCCCAGTACTGGATGACGATATGACGATAGTGATTAGCCGGTCTCCGAGCAACATACGAAATGTGCAACTTACAGCTCGGCCAATACTCGGAATGGGACTAAGAATGAACACAATTCTTCGATTTATATTTCACGACGCTGTCAGTATTTCACTATAGCATGAAATGGTAAGATGATTGGTGAATGATGATTTGGAAAGGATATGAAAGTAAAGAGACGTGTCCCAATTGAGTTGCTAGTCTGGCATTCGATTGGAAAGACCGAGAAAGTGCTCGAGATGAGTCCGAAAAGCCGATGACATGGCCGAAATTCTAGCCGAAAACCTCCAGAAAACTATCATTGATAAAAATCGACAGTGTTTGTTACCCACCAAAGTGTTAACAGCTGGCGATATTGGAGAAGTTGCAACATGAAGATCGCTGTCTAGACCAGTGGTTCTCAACCTTTGTGAGACCGCGGCCCGGTAAATTCTTTTTTCATAAGACGAGTGCCCGGTCCCAACAAATTTACTCGTAAATACCTTTCCATTTTTTTTAAGTTCATACATTAAACTATCATAAGTATTAATAATTAATTATGGCATAATCATAAAGAGTACTAGTACACTTATGCATACGGTGTGGCAGGTTGACAAATATAAAATTACATTTAAATTAGTTATCAATCACTGGAATAATGAAATCTTGTAGCATATTGTGGTTTCCTCAGGCCAACATCTGGGTCTGAGTTTTTCGACACATTCATGACTATTCTTCTCCCCAGAATACTCCACTATAAAACATTTATTCATGAAAATTGCTTAGAAAACCAAATTCCAGGAGTACCTCTCGCCGCCCGGTATAATTGATGCCAGGGCCCAGTACCGGGCTACGGCCCGGCGGGGGGTGCGAAACACTGGTCTAGACTATCACTGTAGTTTTCTGTACGGATTCTTCGCAGTATTCATGTCTGGAGAGAACCGTTCACAACTATAAGTATTCCAAAAGGCCATATCATGTGTTGTGCGTTGCTACTGAGCTCTGGGAACTTATTACAAGGTAAACAGAACTTACAGAACTGAAGTGCAGCATCACGAAATTTACTTTGTAAGTTTCCGCATGAATGCGGATGAAATAATTATTCGTCGAATTTCACATAATTTTGTTGCGTTTTGCTGAAATATGATCACGGACCGAACTGCAAAGTTAGAATGGCCGCATACGATCCGCGTGTCGCACTTTGTTCCATCACTACCTTAACGGTTAATCATAGTTTCCTTCTGTACGTAATCAAACATTTTATCTCGGTGTCTCCCTCAGCCATTTCTTTCCTTCCTGTCTTCTTGACGGTTGCCAGTAAACAATAAACCACACAGCGCAAATGTGGGCAAGAACTGTTCACGTCGCAAGACGGTATTGCGTTTTAATGCTGCGCCATACGCTGTGCACATCGCTGCGTTGCTTACAGTGGAAAAGGTTTATGTTTCGCAAGTGTTCCGGTACTTTCGCTGTTTTCCGTCAAAAGAATATCCTGTATTACTGGAAGAGTCGTCGTGTATTCAGCGGGTACCGTACACTATCTTTTATTTAAACCTCGTTTGTGGACAGTTAATTGTTGAATCTGGAGTTTGCGGGCTGTACAGGCACATGGGCACGTTCTGCCCAAGTACGATGAAACAAATCCGAATGCCCCTGTTTACACTGACCTGCAGGTGTCGGCCCTTAGTCTCTTCCTTCACTGAATGATTACGCTTCAGCATTGCCTTTGTGAAAGCATACAATCTCAAGTTTTCAAAGTTTCTTATTATCGCTATCATCATTATTTTATCCAGAGGAACATTTCGTGGAAGTTAAGAAATCAGTCTCAGAACCGCTGGCGTGAATAAACCGCAATTTTCGTGAAAGCTCACCGACGTGATTGCGAGTGTGCGCTGTAACTACTGTGTAGTTTGAACGGTTCTGGTTCGCAGTGTTAAGCCGTGTTTAGTTTTTTTTTTTTTTTGCTTCCTTGAATTCGGTTCTGAAATAACACGGAATTACGATACCTGACATACACACACAAAACAGTTATGGATTGCTCAAACACGTAATCTACGCTTACACCATTGATTCAACCTCCGATATAATTTCAGCCAATGTAGCCCATCTCACAACTTGCGTGACTGTTTCACCAATTTCAGAGTCAACTTTTACGATATTAAATAACAAGATAAAAAAGGTATGTACAACGGAACATCAAGGTGCACCCTGGACACTTGTCAGGTGGGCCAATCAATTTAATCCACTCCGGTCGCACTTTTCATTGCTGTTCGCAACTGTATAAATATTATTGCTAAAACCATTATTATTATTATCAGTTATTATTCCGGCCGTCCGCCTTAAACTGCCACACACACTGTTATATTACTTCCTATGCTCGTTGTGATATGCGGAGGGGTGGGAAGCCGCTTTGGTTAGACGTCATAAATTTATACGATCACCACTTCGTGCTTATTGGTGTCTTACGATCATGGAAGCTTATATGATCGTTCTAAGATGAACACTGCATGACTCCGCTTGTTTCAATCCTTCTAATCCTAGTGCAGCCAGGAAAGTCCTAGCCTTTGTCAAGAAAACAGCCGGCCTGCAGGCAAGCAAGTCCGAAAATATATTTTCGAACCTGCCTACAGCCACCTGTCACCATAAAGACAAAGAGACTTAAAGTCTTTAATGGCAATGAGGTGCACGAATTCAATATGCACCAACATATGCACAATTTTATATATTATGTGTTTACCACTAATTCGCTCCTAAATTTCTCGGCGCAACTGCCATCCTCAGGGAGCTTACACCAATGTTGATGAAACCTACAGCAGTAAACTGCGTCTAAACATGTAGGAGCAAATTAATAGTAAAATACATAATATATAGAACTGTGGATTTGTTGGTGCTGAAAGAGTTTGTAAATCAGTTTACAATAAACGGAATGAACAATATGAAAATGGGACATAAGCTGTGTTTGATCTCAATCCACCCTAATGACCTACAAGGCTTAAATGCGGACAGTAATAAGAGTTTTGAACTGCTAAACCCTTCCGCACACTCCAAACTCTGAAAAGTGCACACTTTGATTTAATTTAAACTGGCTAATAGCCAGACCACCAGTTTTTCGTCTCAACGTCTTGATGCCCATTCCAAGACTAACTATGGACCCTGGCCGGATACATTATTTATCTTCGAGGAACTTATTTACATGTCCACGTTAATTTTGCTACATTTATCGGTCAAAGACAACCTCAAATCTTCACCCCTTCTATATATATATTGTAACGGCTTGCTCAGAAACAACAATTCTATCAGGATCTGTAAGTACAATCTAATCGAGCAATATACCAAATTCCATGCTTCTCGACACAATGCACAAACATTCAATACTCTGATTGCACGTATTGTTTTCCATTACTGTGAATCGCGTAAATATCATGAAGGAAAAGTCAGACTCTGCATAGGCATATGACGTAACAACACGACTAATAAGTCAGCGCTTCGAAAACCCGAAAACTCGCGAAGCTTCTGCAGTCATAACGTCAGGCAAGGTACAAACGAGAAATCCGGAATATGGAAACAACCTAAAGGACTGGTCCATATACAGGTACACTATAGGATTTTACTCCAACGCTACTGCTACAATTCCAGTCCTCTGATATGGACTGGAACACTTCTTCTCATAAGATGAACACTGAGATCTGCCATCTTCAGGGACATTAGGCAGCGTAGAGTGCTAATTCCGTACCGACGTTTCGAAACAGCCTGGTCCCGAAACGTGGGTACGGAATTACCACTCTACGCTGCGTAATATCCTAGTACAGCGCAGATCTCGCCTGCATTGCGGCGGAAGCCTGAAATCATGCAAGCTGAACCTTTTTCGTGGTTTTCCAATACGTTAAAGAGGCAATTCATTATTGAAGCGTCGTTATGGTAGGTGAGGTTTTTGAACGCGAAATCATGAGTTTGGTATTAAGACTACCGAGAGTGTGCAGAAAGTGACCACTAACTTCCTAACCTACGTAATTAAGATTACTGAGTGCCATGCTTCCATTTTAAAGCATTAGTTTCAGTCTGTTGTGTGCGGTGTTTCAGTGTTTTGCCAGTCATGACATCACATTCACGAAATATTTCACACTGCCTTGTATGGGGCTCCTACCGAATACTGACAACATATGTAGACGACTTCTTTAGGCACACACAATGGCTGCAGAGACCCCGATGTTGGTCTCGGATAATGCAAACTCTTCCCATAAGATGGGCCAAGAGTTCGACGCCCAGCCAGGCCTATTCCGAGAAGCACCCATGTACATACATCTTAACGAATCGGGATACGTAGTTCTTAAAGCAGCCACGTTAAACGTGTTTCGGTAATACCACCGCCAGTGCTTTAAAAAAAAAGGAATACATGTAGGTACACATGACAGGCAATTCACAGTGTTCACATCAGTTATATGTTCATAAACGCCAATACCACTTCCGTCTCTGCGACGAGCCGATCACTCGTCCAGACAAGTCCTACTGAACGTTGTACGTCGATGTGTGATCTAGACGGGTTGGACTGTCCGGGATCGAATCCCAGCGAAGGCGATATTTTTCATGGAAGTTTACAAATAAAAAAAAAATTAGTAACTTCACTAATGAATTCCGCCTTCATTCTTGACACTGTGGTGTCCTGTAAGTGCACGCACAGAAAACAGCCATTAAGGTGCCAAAATTTAAATAAAAATAAGGGCAAAGGTTTTTAGCTGCCCCACACACACTGACACGATTACATAATATTCATAGATGATGCTGTGAGGGCGTAAGACCTGCTACAGTTATATTTTTTGCAGCTTTGAAAGCGTTAACGATGTGCTGAAAATGTGCAGCATTAATGTGTTCACAATTTGAAGACTACAATCATTCTACGTCTATAGAGAATAAGAGAAGACTCTGTATGTGTGTGTGTGTGTGTGTGTGTGCGTGGGTGCGTGTAAGCTTTGGACGCCACATACCATCAGAAAATAAAGGCAGGAGCTTCAAAATTTGGCATTAGTTTAGGATGTTGGTAGGCCTACGTGTCGTGCCCAATATAATCAAAATCGGTCCACAGGATCGGGGTTGGGCAACAGGGTTTCTATCTCATAGAAGGAGGGTTAAAATATATGTAAGTGAAGCAAAATGGGTCAAGATGTAGGCTATCTCATTTCACATATCTCGCTCTAGCAAACACAATAAAGCAAGCCGTAACAGGGCAATGTCTACCGTCAGTGACTAAAAGGACCAAAAATGATACATAAAAGGATCAGCTTCGATTAAAACTTATTTTAGTTGGATCGATCTAAAAACTCTTTTACAGCATGTTAAAACGCGTTGAAAATAAAATAAATTCCAAAGACTCAGAGGTAACAAATCGCAAAACCAACAGTTCTGTTTGTGCCTTTTCTGAAAGACCTCGGTTTGGCGCATGTCTTTGCTATAATACAGCGTCTTTCAGTTTCTTCAACTAACGTTCCCCATTCTACCGCATTTTAGCCATAACAGAGGTCAGCAGTTACGAATGACAGCCAAAAGTGACAACGATAAACAGAAGTGGAAGGTACTTACGCTTAATTCAGTATTAGAGTTTCGAACTCTGCCGAACAAAGTTACATGTCTGCGTATTAGTCAAATCGTGGTTTGAAGCATCCATCAATGGCTGTACTGTATAACAAAGTACCAACAAAATGGATGTCTAAGGAATTTGTACCTAGAGGTCGCAAATCAAATTCTCCCGTTGAAACTTTAGGAGGATTTATAATACGAGGGTGATCCCAAAAGTAAGGTCTCCAAGTTTCTTAGAAATAGAAAGAAATATTTATTTTCAATAATTGAGACATCATTTTAAAATTTGAACATTCCTCTATTTTTCTACATAATCGCCATTTCGGTCGATGCATTTTTGTAGGCGCAGAGGCAGTTTTTGTATGCCCATGTCATACCCGCTCGCCGCCATGTCGTTGAGGAAGCGTTGGACCGCAACTTTCACCTCGTCATCGTCGCTGAATCGCCTTCCGGCCAAATGTTCTTTCAATTTAGAAAACAAGTGGTAGTCACAGGGTGCCAAGTCCGGACTATAGGGTGGGTGGGTGGGTAATGATGTCCCATCCAAACTGATCCAGGAGAACAACGGTTTGACGGGCTACGTGGGGGGCGAGCGTTGTCGTGGAGAAGGCATACGCCCTTGGTCAGCATTCCTCTTCTCCGGTTCTGAATCGCCCGTCTGAGTTTTTTTGAATGTCTCACAATACCTGTCAGCGTTTATTGTGGTCCCATGCGCCATGAAGTCGACCAACAATACACCCTTTCGATCCCAAAACACAGTTGGCATGACTTTGCCGGCAGACTGTGTTGTTTTGAATTTTCGCGGCTTGGGCGAAGAGGAATGCCGCCACTCACGTGATTGTTATTTGATCTCATGTGTGAAGTGGAACGCCCAGGTTTCGTCACCCGTGACAATCGAATCCAAAAAGTTGTCATTTTCGTCTGCGTAGCGCTTAAGAAATTCCCGTGAGGAGTCAATGCGTTGCCGTTCGTGGTCTTCTGTGAGCATGCGTGGGACCCATCTTGCGCACACCTTCCGATATTCCAACTTTTGAGTCAAAGTCTTACCAATGGTGCTTCAAGAAACCTCAGGAACCAAAATGCAGAGATCATCGAGAGTGATCCTCCGATCTTGACGCATGATTTGTTCAACCTTCGCGACTGTCTCGTCGGAAATTGACGGTCTCCCGCTTCTTTCTTCATCGTGAATTTCCGTGCGACCAGCTGTAAAATCCCTACACCACTTACGGACGTTTTTGACATCCATGCACGACTCTCCATACACTTCCGTCAATTGGCAATGAATTTCGATAGGTTTAACGCCGTTTGCGTTCAAAAACCGAATTAGTGCTCGAACTTCGCACCTGGCGGGAGCAGCAAGCGGAAGCTCCATTACAAACGGCTGCCGAGCCAAGACAGAGCGTCCTAGCGGGCTGAGCGACGGCTTGTTTGGCAGTGGGAGAACCAACAAATACAACGGTGTGGCCAAAAGTCACGCGAACAGTTTCCCTGCAGCCCCAGAATTATGGAGACCTTACTTTTGGGATCACCCTCGTACTTATATACGAATATTCTGTTCGTACCCCACAGGGAACACAGTGTGCTGCCATTAGAAATACCAACTGTCGAATGCCTTATATGAAAATCAGGGCTGTTAACTGTGTGGATCACACAGGAACACAATTAAACTTAGTGGACAAAATGAAGAGTCAATCCGAGACCGGGCAACGTTCATCGAACTTCTGGCTACTAAAATTTGTCAAGGTTCAAGCGGAACAACGGGGAAAGAACTGGAACTTTCACTTCCTATGAATGAGGCAGCTCGATAAGCAACGACCGACCCATGAACTCACTGGATATGGGGATGTCGCTTCCCTGAGATGGTGGGAGGACGATGTAGGAAAGAACTCTACATGAATGGTAAAAACCCTTACCTTAATGAGGATGATGATGATGATCAGAGGATCTAAAGTGGCAAATCTGTGGCGGGCGAAGGCAGCAGCATACACACTAGTATTCGCCTCCTAGATATGAGATATGCAAGACCGTAATTAGTTTACAAACAAACACGAAACCCCTCGCCCAAGCAGTACCAGTGGCTTGTGGACGGCATTTTCCATCATAAGAGTAGCCGTAAACCAACTTCCGACACCTCTTTTACTAATAGTCGAAAAGCATTTCGAAAACGAAGTATTCAACACACCGTGAGACCTTTCTCAGCTGTTAAGTCCTCTTCCTTTGCTTTCCTTAAATCCGTCGACCTCGTCAATTGTCATTATTCAATATGAGAAGTTCACGCAAGCTGCAGACGGCAACTTGCGCTAGATGCAAATATTACCACTAGATCCGGTCTTCAAGCAAAAGCATGCGCAATTATGGACTGGGTTCGACCGTCTCTGTATACGGCCCTGACACGACTCTAACAAACGCTGGGGGTGGATCTCAGGGCCTTGTAGAGGTATCTGTGTTGGGCTGAAAACTCTTCCAGAGGGGTCCTACCTAGTGTAGTGTCCGAATGTGCAAGTAAAGCCTCGATAATGAGGAGGCCCTGGCCCATTAGGTGGCGGTTGCGCCATACCCCCACCCACCCCACGCTTCCCAAGTCGTCTGTGCTCCGCAGGTTCCCCTAGCAGCATTTTGTATACAGCTGTCATTGTCCAGTAGGCGCTACATGTCCTGTCAGTCTTAAATTCTTTGGTTTGATAACCCGGATCATATCCGGCGAAGAGTGCCGATTATGAAACTCAAATTATGCAGTTTCTGCATACTGCCGTCGTGTTTGCTGCCTTAGGTCTAACCACTCCCCCCAGCACTACTGCCAGTGGCAGCCCATACCCAGGGCATTGCTCGTTTAATTCGCTAGCTACATTATGTGGCGGGTCAACGGCCATAACAAGCATGCCGTCACTACACTTCAAAACATTCAAATTATTGGTCTGGTGTGGGAGGGAGGGCTGTTAAGAACGAAGAATACGACCTCGCACAAGGTCACCGTCTGCAGCGTACACTCCTTTTCGAAGAACGCAAAGGTACAATTGTTCGCCTACAATCGGTGTACTTTTCAAAAGCCCTATTCAAAAGGTGGACAATTTTTTAGATTTGTATTTTAAAAAAAGGCAATAGGTGCATCTCTGCTGTAACTCGCTAGATATTCAACAACAATTTTAAAGTGAACTACAACACTTCGTTTTTGTCCAGAACTTACTTTCCAAAAACAGTTTGTTGACAACTGAACAGTTTCGGAGGTAAGTCAGCGAAAAGGAGCGAACGTTCTAGCTGGAACAGGTAAGGTACATTATGTCTGGATTTCCTAAATTGTTTTCCTTATGAAAAGAAGGCTAAATAATAAGCATACCAGGCAAAAAAGCTGTTTCGATTATATGCAAAAACTCGCAACAAAGAGACGGACAATAAGCACGTCATTCTATTTCATCGAAACAGACAGGCTCGAATAGTCCTGCGGCTTTTTATGCAAGATTTCAGATTAAGACCTTGGTGATTCATACGCCGGCCTTCGGGGTGACGACAACGTGTAGTCTGGTCGGCGGTACCAATGTTCAAAGCGTCAGGATGAAGACAGTGTATTCATCACAAATGCTGGTAGCTACAAACTACACGGTTCCGTAAACAAAAAATCCAGAAAATATTTCAACACGTCACCAACCGTCAGCCTGCATCTGTCGCGTCAAAATACCTGCGAGGCCTACGACGACGATGGATTTAGTACACTAATTCAAAAGTCGGCGTATCAGAATTACCAGATATTTTCAGTGCAACTTAAGCAACCTTCTTGTCTTCACCGGACCGTCATATTTCACATCCATGCACTCATAATGAAGAGTTACAGGCGCCAATACAGAGGGTGACAGGCCTCAGCCGTCGCAATATGAGTAAGCATACCGGTTAGAACACACACTATCTCGCGTTCCAGACACCACAGTTTAACGCGTATAAGATTTAAAACTACAACAAATTATGCGGTCAATCTGACTTTCTTGTACTGTGCTACAGATGTGAAACACAGACCGAAAAGTACAGGATAATGTAATCGTTCTTACAGTCTCCGACACCACATGTCCTACACCAATCTCAGTGTCTTATTCTGGATCATGGTGAAGTGAATTCAGTCCGGATTCCCGCAAGGGCACGTATTCGTAACAAACAAAAAAACCAGTGAATAGTACAAAAAATAAATAAATAAATAAAACTGCCGCAAAACCTTTCACGATGATCGTGATTTCGTGACCACATCTAAGATTGTGGTTTTTCCCCCCTCTGTGAAACATGTCCTTTCTCTGGCTGTTTCCCGTCGCTGACAGGACGCTCGGGACGACACCGTAACTGTCACGCCGACCATATCGCCCTAGTGTCTTTACAATACGACAGAGAGCACTCCATGTGCAGAAACCTGTTTTCGTGTTCATGCTGCAGGCTACTGTGACATTATTTGAGGGAAAGGAAAAGTCCTTCTGCACATCACACAGGTAACCTACAGCTGACCGTATATAACCTCGGCACTACAGACGAGCAGTCAGCTTCACGCCCCGGCCGCTTTACCCCTGGTTAAAGAGCCTCCGACACGCAGTGAGGTTTGGTATGCCACAGAGCCAGTCTGGACATTTCAGTGAGATATATTATTGCCCTTGCCGGAAATTGAACCGCGATTCCTCGCTTGTCCACCCAGTAGCCTAGTCACTATACCAACTGAGCTAACCCGTCTACTGTGACATTACTTAACGTATGTTCATTCAATTCAAGGGCTCTTTATATAACACAATATTATGCATCTTGCAGTGATGGGGAAACTGTGAACTGTAAATTCAAGGAACGTGGGGAAAGCAATTGTGGCCCATTTTAAGGTATCCTACCAGCCTCAGATTGCAAGATCTGAAATAAATCAGTGAGTACAGTCAGGCTTTGAACCAAGGAAGTTCAATATCCAGGCAGAAGTGATAACTACCAAACCACAATCTACAGTGATTTCAGAGCACTAAAGCTTCAAGTAACACCTGGACTTAGGTCAGGTGGAGGACAGTATGAGCTATGGCTTATTCATGGCAAACGAGTTACAGTATGCCTTCACTCAATGTGGCAGATGACAGGAGATTGGAATCACAATCTTCAAAACTAGACACTGCTACACTGTAATGTCCCATGAATCCCACAATTATTTTTAGTATGGATTAGACAAATAACATTTGGTTGTCTAATATCTGCAAATGGATTAAGACTGTCAAGTACTATACTACTCCACAGTTCTGTAAGATTGCACTTAACTGTGTTGGACTTTTCTGACAATTATCTGCACATCTGTGGGATAGAACCCTGAAGAAGGTACACATATCTATCACACCTATACAAGACATATGAATGCAATTACCTTAGCCCATTGCAGTTTTCATTCCATAAACTATGATGACATCATGGGCCACAAACAAATACTGGGCAAGGTGGAGGAAAGGTATTTGAATCACACATCAAAAAACACTTTCGTATGTGAATTACATGATGTGCACTGGCTTACTGACCACACTCCATCAGCTGCTTAGATTATGAAACAAAGAACGGTGGGATGGATGTGTATACTAAAAAAATCAACCATGACACCCAGTATCTGAGATGGCATTGGAATACTGGCCACACCAGAATACGAAGTGCAAGAGCACACTGCAAAGTTAAATGAACCTTACTGTGAGGAACAGTTCATCGAAAACAGTTAATAACATGATGCCTGATTGTGGCTCAGGATAGCTCAGTTGGTATAGTGATCCACTACGGGCTGGACAGTCCGGGGATCGAATCCTGGGGGGGGGGGGGGGCAAGACTTTCTGCACCCATCCAGCCAGACCAGCCCTGAGGCCCAACCAGCCTCCTATACAATGGGTACAGGGTCTTTCACGAGGGTAATGTGGCCAGGGCATGGCGTTGGCCACCCACCCCCCTCTAACGCCAAGGTTAAAGAAAGAGAACAGCTATACCGCTACTCCTCCCCCTCTGGGCCTCCGTGGCTTGTTCTAGGGTGAAATTTACCTTTACCTTAATGATGCTTGACCAAAAAGTATCTGTACTGATGCTGTGAAAAAAACAAAATTGACCCTACTAACAGATTAATCCTCTTCAAATTACGCCCCTCCTGCTGCGATGCATTTATTCCAGTGGCCCTTCCACTGCTACAGACACCTCTCATATTCTGTTGTGGGGATACCTAAAATTTGCTGCGTCACATTAAGTACGTTTCCACACCATCCAATTGTTTATCTTGCAAGGGGTTCTTAATCTGGGCAAAGAGTTCCTATGTTTTTAGAACAATTTTTGCCTGCTTCACCATGTTCAAGCAAATTTGAGGCTGCAGTCAGCCAGGGCTCCTCCCACTCTGCTGTCAGCAGCCACTGGACAAATTTTGCTGACATACATTTCATACCCAAATCTTTGAAACTGCCTGACATCAGCCAAAATAAATTCCTACTTCTTAGCTACCTCCCTAGTGTTTAGTTTTCTGTCTGCTCTCACCAGATCATGACTCATTTCTGCTCAATAAAAGAATGTCTAGAAACCTCATATCTTTCTACAGACGTACGCCTATCTTTAAAACGGCGGAGCCATTCAAAAAAAGGCCCCTCTCAGAATGCAGTTTTAAAAATTATACAAGTTTCATTTCATATTTGCACAAGGTCTGTGCAGAATTTGATACACACATTTTGTTCTGTACTCTTGGACATGCCAAATACAAGGGTTACCTGGAAATTAAAGATAAAAAATAGGCAGGAGGGGAAGGGACATCACCGCTTGAAGGTTGACACCATCCCACGTCCAGCCCAGACCTCACTCCCAGAGATTTGCATTTGTTTTTGAACTTAAAGGAACATCTGGCTGGCCAGAAGTATCATGAAGACGAAGAAATGAAGAACAAAGTCACTATATGGTTGCGCATGCAGGTGGCGGAGTTCTGTGACATCGGAATACAAATACTTGTACCAAAGCTAAACAAATGCCTTGACAAATGCGGTGATTATGTTGAAAAATAGCTAAATGTATGTGTTAAAGAGTTCTCACTCAATTTTGTTAATAAATATTTTTAAAAAATTCCATTGCATTTGCATTTTACATTCTGGATGCCATAAGCAGCAGTGCTTTTGTTACTGGGATCACAAGATGGTCTCAATGAATTTTATCCTGAGCCAGTTGATACCAAATTACCCCATTTTTTCCCAAGACTACAGTTACACACATATTTCACATCTCATAGTACAGCTCAAGGTTCCATTCTTCTAATCATTCTTGATTTTATCATCTTGGAACCCTGGGTGAGAAGTCCAATCCTAAGGTTTCTCTTTACATACTTTGCCCCACCCACCAGATATTTCCTATTTCTTTGGTTCAAATATCAAACTCAGCATTTCAGTCTCAAGCTCTACATTCTTACCTGAAGATACCTGACAAGTTTCACATCCAAATTTATCTTATTACATACTGAATACATTGTAAACAACTAATATTTTGTGTTTCTTTAATTCACAGTTAACAGATGTCCCATCAATAATTATACTTTTATTGTCACAGAATATTTTCAATTTGCTCTTTTTTTATTATCTATCAAGCATGCTATTACTATTCAACAGCTCATGACCTTTCTTGTTCTTTTCCCGCTGGATCACAAGTACATATTTTCATACATTTGTGCTTGAACTTACTGTACTGTAGCATTCTTAATTCAGTATATCTTGATTCCAATTTCAGGGAAGATTGTATCTAGGGTCTTCCAGTGGACAGTCGTAATCACCATATGGCAAGGTTCAATGAAACTGAAGTGCAACAGATCAAATTACATGTGTTAAAATGCACAGGATACTTACCATATGCTGCTGGGCCTTCTCCTCCAGTTCCTGCAAACTCCAACCAGCACCGACACGGAAGTCCAGTGGCTGCAAACGAGCCTCCATCTCCCGGATCCACTTCCTCAGACACCTCACTTCATGTTCCACATCTACAGAGAAACATCCATTCTTGAAAAGCACTGATGTGTCAAATTTTCCTAATGTTTGTATGAACAACAGTGACATTGTAGATTCAAAACTAAAAATTAGTTCTACCATTTCTAAAATGTATTACAGTATCCAAGGTACTTTATCATGTTCTGTATTGTTGCTTCTTTGTCTTTTAAGACTTTCAAACAACTGAATGTGATGAAGGACTGTACACTGACAATGCAATGGATGTCCTACACACTGTAAGCAACCCCTGTCAGTCTGGTGCTTCTCCACTGGGACTGGTGTAGCCACGTTGTTAAGAGTTTGATGATGATTGACTGGTGGAAACAGAGTATCTTAGGTGGACTACTCATTCAAGCATGAGGTCTCTGTCTTTGGGGTTATGCATCCTTAAGCCTTGCACTTAGGAGGCTCCATCCATAAGGCTCACATAGCCAGTAACACAAACAACAGCATTTACAGTCTAGTTCTAATTTCAGACAAAGTTTATTTTTAAAGGTCAAGGTGAAGTTATCTCTGTCCATGCCATAAAGGAACATAAGGGGCATACAGGTACAGTTCCAGTCACTCATCCTGAGAACTAGATGGTGCTGAGTAGTCAACTTCATGCACTGTCCAACTTACACCTGGGAAAAGTGACGCTGGCACCCACTGGTCTGGTCTGGAAAATTGCCCCTGCAGAGATGAACACACCACATCCACCAGTCTGTAGCCCAATCACTATTCTGACTACACTATCCTGGCTACTAAGTCTATTTTACTAAACTTGTATTTAGTTGCTACATAGTCACTCACTTTAAAAAGTAGGGGCCTATGTCTGAACTGTATTAGCTGTCTACATGAAGCTTTATGCTTGTTTTCACGTCTGCATACATGGTAAGTTTGGCGTCGTAACCACTTATGCCACTAACCAACACTTTTGTTATGAACAATGCAATCAAATTCAATGGTTTTCAAATGACATTACATTGTTTCCACAAAACTGATGTACTCTTCCTCTTAAACACATGACACGAGAGTCACACAGTTTTGTACTGAAAGAGTTAAAACTGGAGTAGAATGTTCTATATGTTAAACTAAAACACTGTTCTCACTGGCCATTGTTGAAACAGCTCAGACTAGTACAAGATGCTTGTCTGAATCTGACTGATGTAGGAAGCATGCAGGTTCTTCCATAAAATTAAATTCTTATGAAGAAAGTAGCCACAGTGACAAGCCTAAGAGCCCTTATGGCCAGCTGGTCTCATGACTAAATGTCCGAACTTTGCTACCCATGAATTCCAAATAATCAGACATTACATCATTATGTGTGAACCAGGATTATGGCCACCTCTTCAGTTCAACTTTCATTCAGCTGTTTACAATCACATCACAAATGGCATGTGCATTCTTGTCTCTCTTACCAAATTACACTGCTAAAATCACTTATTTTTTATTTCGAGTAACATAAATATGTTTCACCACACCTGACTTTTTAATATATGCACTTTATTGGTCCTGGGAGCCAACCAGTGTTTCAATATCAAAACAGCTGTGGAGAAACATTGCTTTGTGAATCACAATAGCTTTGCAAGAACTAATTCAGATGCTTTAAGTTTCTGCAGTTGTGGAGATTAGATACCCACACTACTGCGAAGAGACACAGCATCACATCCCAGAAGAATGGATCTTTTAAGAATGCAGACAGCGAACAGCCAGTATTACCTGTACACATATCCAGCTGGTTTGGGTTACTCTTGCAGGGGGTAATGGCTTGCTCCAGTGTCTCCCACTTTGAGTTAAGATGAAACATCCTCCACGTAACTTCATCTCGCATATCTGGATATCGACACAGAAGCTTGTTTGCCTGATCAATGAACAGCTTACGTCGATATGCCTTGCGCTGCATCTCCTCCATATGACTCTACAGCACACAAACAACAAATTCAACAGTTAGCTGCATACCAACAGTTTTGAAATGATGCACAAGAGATGTACAGAGAAACACACACAGAAGGATACAAACAGAAAGCTGGAGAGTTCAAAAACAGAGGAAGAGATGCACCGAGAAGCAGGAGGTAAACATAGTCATGGCTACACTCATGTGAATCTGAAGGCACACAGTCATGGATGTTGTGGAGAGGGCTGCTAGATAAATGGCAGTGACTACAGCAGCATGTCTCGTAAGTTCTTGAACTTGTAACTCTTAAATTTTATTAAATACCAATAAAGTATTACAGCCAAACACAACACTTTTATATTTGTCATCTAGCGCTACATGGTTCAGTTCAATGACACATCATCAGGCACCACTTTTAAAAAAATTTAAAAAACATAAGTACACTTGCAGTATGTGTTTTTGGATAGCAAGAACTCATTAGGAGTTGTTTGACCATGCATCTACCTCATGAAATAACTTTAAATGCCAACTTGATGCAACAAGGTAATTTTTTTAATGTATTCTTAGCTCGACATGTTTCGGGTACATACGCCCATCATCAGGAGCACTGGATGTTAAGTTGCAGCATATGAAGTGTGTGTGTGTGTGTGTGTGTGTGAGTGACTGTACGCTGTGTTATATAAGTGTTTATCAGTGCGGTCTATAGAGTATTGTACAGGTCTGTTTGTGTGGGGACTGGAGGTTTTTGCTCACCTGGTTGTGCGAGGGGTGTGTGTAGCAGAGGTTCGTGGTGGAGGTTTAAGGTTAACCTGTACAATATTCCATAGACCGCACTGATAAACACTTACATAACACAGCATACAGCCACTACACAAACACACTTCATATTGTCATTCCTTACAGTGCAGAAAACCATATGCTGCAACTCAAGATCCAATGCTCCTGATGATGGGCGTATGTACCCGAAACATGTCAAGCTAAGAATACATTAATAAAATTACCTTGTTGCATCAAGTTGGCATTTCAAGTTATTTCAAGATCTCATTAGTTCATAGCTATTTATTAAAACATACTGCATGTTTGTAACATTTTTCTACTTAAAAAACCTGTAACAAATAAGTTTTCTAAAACTGACTGAACTTAGGAATTACCACTACTCGCAGGGTAATAACCCAGAAGAGCGCAACTCTTATGTATTATTTGTTTATTCCTATTTGACTGTCATGTAAACAAAACTTATTTATGAATAAATATTAATTTAAAAGATTAATTTTAATAAACTAACTTCAAGATAAGCATTCTCCCCATTCCATCTTCAGATGATGACAGGTCCAACCTCCAAAACATTGCAAGATTTTTCAGCCTCAGATGATGGACAATATAAAAAATTTCAGCTACAATTTTCATCATGCAATATGTGTTTCAGCTCACTGAGATAATGATCTCCCAAAAACACTGATCACTGTTATGAACTTTTAAAAATATGCAATCCACTGTTTTGTAAACTAAGAGTCTTGGACATTTATAAATGCATTAGGTTCTCATTCTGTGTACATACAAATAGTGAGTTTCCTACATATCAAACCAAAAATCCTTCATATGTCAAATATTTACAAAAAGGTTGGAGGGGTCACCAGGAGATGCTCAACAGAACAGACTAACACAGGATTTCTGAATGCCATATTTACTCCCAACGCAAGACAAGGGTTTTCACTTAAATTTGACACTAAAATATGTGAGGTTATCTTATATTCATGTATGAAATGCTGTCCAAGATCAAGCCATACCAGACCATGCGGAGCCAAATGTAGCCTGCATCATCAAAGCATCATGTGAGATCACCACTTCTCTGAGATATCATGCAGCTCTGAGTGGTAATTCTTTACTTACTTTTGAGACAAACTATCAGTCCCATTTTCAAGGTTAAGAAATCCAGAAGAGAGGATACAGCATGACTGAAGTTAACTGAAACAGTCTTCTTTTCTGGGATGTTGTCTGTTGTCTAATTTTTTAAAGAAGCAAAAAACTGAATGAATCTCTTAGATTGAGCTATTCTTAATCAATGAGCACCACAGAAACATTAACTCCTTAAGATATGTACCTGAGAACAGATCTAGTCCAAGGATAGTAACATAAAAATGGCTACTGAAAAATAAAAAATTAACTGCATGGCTCAAAATTAAAACCTGGACCAATACACAAATTACATGAACTCAGTATGATCAGACAAGAGACACAACACAAAATCCAGAACAAATAAATATTTAAATTCTTAACACCACCAACACCATCTTGGGAAAAACTGTGAATCTACATGGGTTCAAGTAAGTTGATACACCAAGAAATGTAAATATATTATTTAGTCAGTGTGAATCATAATGACAGCCATCTCATTAGAAGTGACTGTAAAGGGTTTCAAGAAGTGCTGTATGCCCAATGCAAGGGATGGTAGGTACTGATGGTGATATGCTGTGGAATGGAAGTGAAGAGAATGGGAATATTAGGAGTGTGAGGAAGTTGAAGGCACTGACTGTGGAGGTGGAGACAGTGACACTGATTGGTAAAGGCAGAAGAATCTGACATGCTTCATGTATGAAGTATATGTAAGTAACAGTAACATATTTTTTCAGCGGACATTTTATTTTTGGGGGTCATCTTAGATTTGGATAAATACATTTTACCTTAGCAGAGGGTTGTTTTGAGGGGGTCCTCTTCAATTGGAGTCAAATTGCATTCGGGCAAATATGGCATATGAGCAAATAATAGCACAAAAGGCTCTGTGTGGATCACTTAACAATTTTCATATATGATGGTTAAAAAAATTTGTATGTGATACTTTCAGTTATAACCCTTTTATATTTCTACATTCCACCACTTGAATGACACGGCACAACAGAATGTCGTAACAGTTAGATCTACTGCTTCATATTTCAGAGGTCTACAGTGTCAAATATGCACTACACTGGCCAAGATTACTCATGATTTCTCTCCATACTGCCAGAAAAATACTTCCTTCCATATATGATAAAGGTTGCAACACCTGTCTCCATCAGAACAAAGGGTTTGAAGGGTTGCAACGTATCGCAAGTTTCTGAATATTAGCACATTATACACAATGTGTACCTTAGCCTATCTAGCAACCACACAGGCATACCTAACTACTTAACTAGTGACTTGGTATCCCATTCTGCTTTTCATTTCGAACTTGCTATTCCCTTTTCATCACTACTTACATAACAATGTGTGTGTGTGTGTGTGTGTGTTTGTATATATATATATATATAAATAATGAAGATGGAAGGGGGTGCAGGGTGTGAACGAACAACACACCAATATTTCACTGTTTCAATTATTATACTCATTACACTGCTCCTGTCTAATGTCCAGTAATGGGAATCTTGGTCTATTTCTGATGAACAAAACTTTCCAGATCATCCAGCACCAGATATTGCAAGTTTAACTGTAGTTTACAATATACTGCTCAGAAAACACATTATCATACTACAATATATCATTTTAACAAATTAAAGTAATGCTAAGTAAAATACTGACAGCCCTAAGACTCCTGTCAATGACACTCTCTTCCTTTCCATATACAGCCTCTTGAATGCTATTCAACCACGAATAAAGTTCAGAGAACTGCTTGAGGAATTCATTGAAGCTCCAGGTATATGAAGGTGCTGCTACATCCCCCTCATCCCAAGAAAGTTCACCGCTTGCTTCCTGAAACATAACCATGAAACTGACTTTATGGAATGATATTTTCTTCATACACATATTCTGTTACATTTTAAACATACAAAAAGTAAGGTTATGGTATTCTCCCTCTTCTTAATGAATGTCTTAACTAATTCTACTCTGACAGTAGTACTTTCTCACACTGTTCTAATTCCCTTGGCACATTTCAGTTCTCTATAAAAGAAAAATAAGAGGATGTTAGATATCAATACAACAGTTTCAACTACTGCCTGTTCAAAGCTGGCATAAACTGCTTAAATAGTTCCAATTCTGATCCTAGAGTGCAGCAACTATCACTGTTCTTCCTCTGAAGGAAATAATACCCCAGACAGAAGTGCAGACAGTACATCAGAGAGAAATACTACATTAGAAGAAGTGGGGGAACTAAGTGTCATGTAATTCTACATCAAGAACACTTCAAAAGTTCAGTGTCATGCTATTAATTGGTATGGTGAAGAGGTGGTGAAACCCAATGCTTTCTCAACAGCTGCACTAGATGCAGGTGAGTGATCAGCTTCATGCTTCAGTCAATTAACCCTCCCAGGCAAGATCCATTTTATCCACTGCCTAAGAGGTTAGGTGGGTTCCAGAGTTGGTATGGACATGGAAATGAGAAAAGTTCTTTCCACTGCTGGATATCAAAACCCTGCCATCAAAAGTCAGTCACTATGTCAATCAACCTATCCCAAGTCTCACATTGTTATGTTCACTCACAAGCAAAATCTGAAAACTGTCAGGGTCTGTACAAACAAATTAAATTCAGGCAAAACTGTTACAGTTTTATTACTGTAATGTTATTATACTGAAAATACATCCAAATTTACTTCTTCTTCTTCTTCTTCTTCTTCTTCTTCTTCTTCTTCATCTTCTTCTTCTTCT
>Ga0131853_10004367_pt1 | contig 25340 bp, 24 predicted proteins | sample TergutLab28metaG_FD_92764 | JGI IMG/M metagenome (GOLD analysis project Ga0131853, IMG submission 92764) | Labiotermes labralis P1 segment gut microbial communities from Petit-Saut dam, French Guiana - Lab288 P1 (version 2) (version 2) | ecosystem: Host-associated > Arthropoda: Insects >... | reverse complement strand
TGCTTACTTTGATTTTCCTAGGCATGGCACAGGGTGATACATCATTAACCCCAGTTTCAGAATTTGCATCGCAGGCTTGAGGCTCATCTTTAGCTTTTGTATGCCGCTCATACAGAAATAGGGCTACCTCGGCACCCCTAGTATTCATCAAATATTCAACTACAGAGTCCATATCGGAAGACTCTGCCTCTACGCTTTCGAGCATTTCTCTAGTTATGCACGTGTAAACAATACGCCCGTCCATAGCCTGCCCGGCCGCCCCTAGTGCAAGCCCAAATGCCTTAGCCGCCTCAAAGCTATGCATGAGGAGCATCTCGCTATAAATATCTGTAAATGGAATCCCCGTCTCCATAAGCCGTGCGGCCACTTCCATCGTAGACCTGCCCGTAGACGAATACCTAAACCCGCCCGTATCACCTACAATCCCGGAGTAAATGGCCGTAGCGATATCGGCGTCTATATCAGTAAGCGACTCAATTATACCAAGTACCATCTCCGCAGTAGAGGATGCATTTGGGTCTATAAAATTATACTCGGCAAAGCCGGGGTTGGTCTCGTGATGGTCTATACAAACTGTGGTAACGGCTTTATCGAAAAGTGCGCGTGCCGCGCCAAGCCTTTCCGCGTCCGCGCAATCCATGGCTATAAAAACATCCACAAAAAGGGCCTCTAGGGCCCCGTGATATAAATATTCCCGGCCGGGAATATTTCGATACTTAGCCGCAGCGGTTTCCAATACTACCACTGCCTCTTTGCCAAGCTTGCCAAAGGCCATAGCCAGCCCCAAGCATGAACCGATAGCATCCCCGTCCGGCCCGATATGCCCCGCAATAACAAACTTATCTCGGGTCTTAAGAAGTTCAACTATCCGTTCCACGATTAACCTCGTCTATAAGCTGGCGCATACGCATCCCGTATTCGATAGAATCGTCAAAAACCAGAGTAATCTCTGGCGTGACACGTAGGTTAATAACCTCCGCAATGCGCCGCCGGATAAACCCTGTGCCGCTTTTAAGGGCTTCCATGGTGCCAGCCTGTTTTTCTTTATCCCCCAAGACACTTATCCAAATTTTGCAATATTTCATATCGCTTGTAGTTTCGGCACGCATAACGCTTACTACAGAGCCTATGCGCGGGTCATGCATTTCGGATCTTATTACCTCCGCCGTAACCCGCGCAATCTCATCGTTGATGCGTGTCAGCCTCGTGCTGTTTCGCTTCACCTTGGGACTTCCTCCATTATATAGGCTTCTATTTTGTCGCCTTCTTTAAGGTCGCTGTAATTTTTGAATACCATGCCGCATTCGTAGCCGGTGTTTACCTCACGAGCATCGTCTTTAAAGCGGCGCAATGTATCTAAGTGGCCGTCGTAAATCACGCGCCCATCGCGTACAAGGCGCACTTGAGCCGAGCGGGTAACTTTGCCGTCTGTGATATAGCAGCCCGCGATAGTACCGATGGAAGATGCCTTGAATATCTGGCGGATTTCCGCGTGGCCTATGACTTTTTCTATGAATTCTGGGTCTAACATGCCTTTCATAGCGGCGCTGATATCATCTATTGCGGAGTAGATTACGCTGTATGTGCGGATATCTACTCCCTCAGATTCGGCAGTGGATTTCGCGCTTGTGTCTGGCCTTACGTTAAAGCCGATGATTATAGCATTTGAAGCCGAGGCGAGCATTACGTCAGACTCGTTTATCGCGCCTACGCCCGTGTGGATAATCCTTACGCGTACTTCTTCGTTGGTGAGTTTATCCAAACTGCCCCTGAGGGCTTCTACAGAGCCTTGTACGTCGGCCTTAACCACAATGTTTAAATCTTTGACTTGCCCGGCTTGGATTTGGCTGAACAAGTCATCCAGAGACACTTTGCCTTGGGACTTTATCATGCTAACGCGGCCTTTAGCCACTACTGTCTCAGATAGCTGCCTTGCTTGCTTGTCGTTTTGCGCGGCGTAAAGGATATCGCCGGTTACAGGTACTTCCGCCAAGCCGATTATCTCTACCGGGGTGGATGGGCCGGCCTCCTGCAGGCTGCGGCCACGGCTGTCTGTCATGGCGCGTACTTTACCGTAACAGGCACCTGCTACTATGGAATCGCCTGTTTTTAGGGTTCCGCTTTGTACCAGTACTGTTGCTACCGGGCCGCGGCCTTTGTCAAGCTTGGCTTCTATGATGCTGCCTCTAGCCGGTTTATTTGGGTTGGCGCGGAGTTCTTTCATTTCCGCTACCAGTAGTATCATCTCTAACAGTTGGTCTATGCCGGTCCTTTGCAGTGCGCTAACGGGTACGGTTATGGTTTCGCCACCCCAGTCTTCGGATTGTAGGCCGTGTTCGGTCAATTCCTGCTTTACACGGTCCGGGTTAGCGCCGGGCTTATCCATCTTGTTTACAGCAACTATGATTTCTACCCCTGCGGCTTTGGCGTGGTTTATGGCCTCTATTGTTTGCGGCATGACACCGTCATCTGCGGCTACAACCAATATCGCGATATCCGTTACTTGGGCACCCCTCATACGCATTGCCGTGAAGGCCTCGTGGCCTGGAGTATCAAGGAATGTAATGGCTTTTCCGTTAATGGAAGTGCTGTACGCGCCGATATGCTGGGTTATACCGCCAGCCTCGGATGCTTGCACGTTTTCGCTGCGGATGGCATCTAGTAGTGAGGTTTTTCCGTGGTCTACATGGCCCATTACTACAACTACCGGTGGGCGTGGCTCTAGATTTGTTTCATCCTCCGGCTCGGACTCGAATGCCGCTTCAAAGGCATCTATTTCTACATATTCTTCAACCAATACATTGAAGGTTTCCGCCACCATAGATGCCGTATCGAAGTCGATTAGCTGGTTGGCTGTGGCCATTACGCCTTTTTTCATCAGGACTTTGATGATATCGGCATTGGAACGGTACAGCTTTTCGGCCAAATCGCGGATGGTTATTTCCGGTGCTACGGTTATTTCCGTTATTACCGGCCTTTCCACTTTGGGCATAATTTTTTTAACTGGTGCGGGCTTGCCACGGGCGCCCCTGCGGTCTAATCCTTGGCGGTTTTCTTTGCGGTCTGTATCTTTTTTATCTTTTTTGGCTGTGCGGGCTTGCTCGTTTTTGCCCCATTGGGCCTTTCTTTCATCCTTTGTAGGGTCGGCTTTTTTAACGTCTGTACGGCCTGCCGGGCCACGGGATGCACTAGGTCCACCGGGCCTTGGTGCCCCGCCTGCTGCCGGACCTCTGCCCATGCCTGAGGGGCCTCCCGGGCCGCGCCTATCACCTGATCCCGGGCCGCCGACCCCTCTTGCCGGGCCGCGTGCGCCGTCTGAGCGTGGGCCGCTTGGTCTTGTACCCGAGCCGAAGTTTTGCTTTGTGCCATCAGGTCTTGGACGACCATCATATGATGGTCTTGAGCCGTCGGGCCTTGGACGACCGTCATATGGCGGCCTTGAACCGTCGGGCCTTGGACGGCCATCATATGGCGGCCTTGAACCATCGGGCCTTGGGCGGCCATCCGGTCTTCCATCTGGTCCGGTTCTTGGCCGTGGTGGCCTTCCGTCTGGCCCGGGACGGCCTTCTCTTGGGGGGCGGCTATCCGGACGGGGCGAGGCTTGACTCCTTGCAGGACGCATATTTGTCTGCGCTTGGGTGTTTTGACCTGTCGGAGGTGTTATGTTTGAAGTTGCAGCATCTTCAGGCGATGCCTGATTCACTGCGGGCGATTGAGAATCTGCGGTTGCGTCGGGACGTGGCCTTGAGGGCCTTCCATCGGGTCTTTCTGGGCGAGACCTTAGAGGCCTGCCATCCTGACCTACGGGGCGCGGGCGGCGCAAGGGTTGGCCATCCGGGCCTAATGGCGGCGGGATAGGCTTACCGTCTTCGCCAACAGGGCGAGGCCTACGGCGCAGGGGTTGGCCATCCGGGCCAAGCGGAGGTAATGGCCTACCGTCCTCACCAACCGGGCGAGATCTAAGAGGCCTGCCATCTGGGCCTAGGGCAAGCGGTTTACCATCATCGCCAACGGGGCGAGGCCTGCGGCGTAATGGCTGGCCGTCCGGGCCAAGCGGTGGAATGGGTCTGCCATCTTCGCCAAGTGGGCGAGGCCTGCGTTTTAGCGGCTGGCCATCTGGGCCTAGCTTTGGAATGGGCCTGCCGTCTTCACCAACCGGGCGGGGCCTTAGCGGCCTGCTGTCTGGCCCAACCGGAAGGGGTTTTCCGTCTTCGCCTACCGGCCTGTGCTTTAAAGGCTTTCCGTCCGGGCCTAGGGGTGGAGTGGGGCGCCCGTCTTCACTTGCTGGGCGCGGATTTGCTTCACCTTCCGGTTTTCCACCGCTTTCTGCAGCAGGGCGAGATTTAATTAAACGTCCTTCCAATGGCTTGGCTTCCTCCTTTGTGGAATCGGCCTGTTGGCCATCTGCATTTCTCGCAGTCAGGTTTCCTCTTCTCTGCGAAAATTCTCTTTTTAACCGCTCTACATCCCCATCGCTTAAGGAACTAAAATTGCTGATACCGGCGTCCTGCCCGCCCAGCTTGCTTATTATTTCCTTGCTGCTTATGTTGAGCTGTTTTGCTAATTCGTGTACACGAATTTTTGGCATCAAGCCACCTCCGAAACTGTTACATCAATTTCAATCTTAAATGCGGGATTGAAATTGCTATGGCTTAGGAAAGCGTCTTAATAGCAAGTGATAAAAACCGTCACTCACAATTAAAATCGCGATACAAAATACTTGTTAATTTCTCATATATTTCAGGCGGTACAAAGCGCTTAAACGAGCGCTCTAACCCCTTGGATTTTTGGGCTTTTTGCAGGCATCCGGTTCCAGTGCATAGATATGCGGCGCGGCCATGCATTTTGCCTGTTGGATCAATGTTTATTGCCCCAGTTTTGTCCAGTGCTACCCTTACTAGGGCGGCTTTGTCTATCATTTCCCCGCAACCTACACACCGCCTAACCGGCTGGCGGCGGGTCTTCTTCGCTTGGGGCTGGGGTTTCTTCGTAGTATTCATCTTCATAATACTCATCATCGTAATATTCATCTTCGGCGTAGTACTCTTCTGTTTCGTCGTAGTATTCGTCTTCGTAGTACTCGTCGTCGTAATATTCGTCTTCGTAGTAAACTTCTTCCGCGGGTGGGGCTTCCGGTTTTTCTATTACGGGGAAGGTTAGGAAGTCCGTGCCTTCGGCTTGAGATTCGCTTTTAATATCTATGCGCCAGCCGGTAAGCCTAGCGGCTAGGCGGGCATTTTGCCCTTCCTTGCCTATGGCTAGGGAAAGCTGGGTGTCGGGGACTATTACTTTAGCCGCTGTTTCGTATGGGCTTATGGCCACAGTCACTACTTTGCTTGGGCTTAGGGCGGAGGCTATAAACTTTACAGGATCTTCGCTCCACTGGATGATATCCAGCCTCTCTCCCCTTAGTTCGCCGCTTATCAAATTTACGCGGTGGCCGCTGTGGCCTACGCATGCACCTACCGGGTCTATATTGGGGTGGGAGGTGTACACGGCTACCTTGCTACGGTTGCCTGCCTCGCGGGCTATGGCTTTAATTTCTACCGTACCATCGTAAATTTCGGGTATTTCTTGTTCGAAAAGGCGGCGTATAAGCTCCGGATGGGTGCGTGAAATAGTTACCGCCGGGCCTTTGCTATTTTGGCTTACTTCAGATATATATACCTTTATACGGTCGCCGAAGTTGTAATGCTCCCGCGGGATTTGGTCTGCCGGGGTAAGATGGGCTTCTAGGCGGCCTATATTTACTATAACATTGCGCCTATCACGGCGCTGAACTACGGCAGTGGACATTTCTGTCACGCGGTTAATAAACTCGTTGTAAAGGATTTCGCGTTCAGCTTCGCGGAATTTTTGGGTTACTACTTGCTTAGCTGTTTGGGCAGATATACGGCCGAAATTTTTGGGGGTTACAACCAACTCTATTTCGTCGCCTACATCGGCATTTGAGTTGATTGTGCGGGCGTCTTTTAGGCTTATTTCTACTTCGTCGTCTTCTACGGTTTCTACTACGGCTTTCTTGGCCATAACTTTATACTCGCCGGTTTCCCTGTCTACATTAACACGGATATCTGCGTTTTGGCCGAATTGTTTCTTGCATGCCGATACCAGCGATGCTTCAATGGCTTCGAAAATTACTTCCTTATCTATACCTCGCTCTTGTGAAACGAGTGTTAGCGCTTCGATGAGTTCCCTGCCATTGTCCATTTTACGGGTTCCTCCCTTTTGTGTAGTTATACATTTGTATCTGCTATTCAAAAACCATTAGCCTACAGGCTGCAATTTGCGCTTGTTCGAAGTGATGCACTTGGCCGTCTTCATCGGTTAGGGATAAATTTCCGTTTTCGTATGATGTTAGCTGACCTGTGAACTTGCGTCGCCCTTCATGTGGGCCGTAAAGCTTTATGGCTATCTTGTGACCAGTATATCTTGTGAAATGCTCTGGCTTTGAGAGTTTGCGCTCTACGCCGGGGGAGCTTACTTCCAGATAGTATGCGTCGGGTATTGGGTCGTGTGCGTCAAGTTCAGCCTCGGCTGCGCGGCTTACTCTTTCACAGTCGTTTAAGTCTATGCCTTCGGGTTTGTCTATATATAGGCGTAGGATTTTTTCTCCGCCTTCTTTTAGGAACTCTAGGTCGTATAGGGTTACGCCTTGGGCTTCTATAATTGGGGCTAGCAGCTGTGTTATTTTTACTGTCATTGGGGCCGACATGGGGACGGTCCTTTCCTTTTTGAAGTGTTTTATAATGGGCAAAATATAAGAGCGGGTGTCTGCCCGCTCTTTCTGCCTCGAAAAATATGATTACACTATTATTATACCAGTGTTTTACTTGTTTGGCAAATGCTTTTTTGCTGTAATGTGAATAAATAATCATAAACCTTTTCAGACCAACCAAGTAGGCCAAGGCTGACTTGGTGAAGGAAGTGTACTTTACCAGTTAATACGGCAGGGATATGCTTTTCCAACTTACTTTTATTTTGTGCTGGGATTATGCATGCAAATAATCTGCCAGCAAAAGTTCATCTTTTACTTTTGCCGGATGATAGCCGTCAAATACGTAGTAGGGGTGGCGTAGAATATCTTCATATTTGAAATAGAAGCGCACACCGGGTTCAAGAGCGTTTTCCAAGTCGTCTGCGGTTGGCAGCCTATCGAATTTACGCATCATTTCCCGCTGCATAACAAGATTGTCCCCGGCCTGACAATTGCCCCATGCAAACATTATATACTCGAAATAATCGGCAGGGTCTTGGGGGTCATAGGTTGCACTTAATTGCTTGGCAGCGAGTTCTTCCCCGGTTTTGCCATGCACTTTTACTGCCGATAGAAGTTTTCCGCTTGTAAAAATAGATTTTGCACTTTCTATCGTGGAAGTGTGGCAGATAAAGGTAGTAAGGCAGCCACCATAGTTGCAGTAAGTACACTCTGTTATTTTTTCCGGTAGGGAAGCGCCTTGCACAGTTTCTGGGGAGGCGAGCGCGTGGCTTATGGCTTGCAAAATAGTTTCATCTTCGCATTCGAACTCAGTATGTCTGCCGTGCTGCTTCTCATAGTCTATGAAAGCCAGCAGCTTTTTCAATTCCCATGGGGTAATCCGGGGATAGTCAGATAACGGATATTCGTACACGCCATCCCAAATAATCATGCCTTTATGCTTGGCTATATTGACTTTTACAGCCTCACTCCTTCCCATGCACATTTATACATCTACCTATACATGATACAATGCGGACTATAAACTGGCAAGAAAAGAGGTACATACCATGAATGTTTCAAGCCCTACAAAAACCCAAAACCAGCAAATAGCTATGCGAACCGCCCGCAATAGTATAGGCGTTAATATTGCGCTATCTGCTTTTAAATTGTTTGCTGGGATATTTGCGCAATCCGCCGCAATGGTAGCTGACGCGGTGCATTCTATAACCGATTTGATTAGCACAGTGGTAGTAATCATAGGCATAAAAATGGCGGGCAAACAGCCGGACAAAGAACATCCCTACGGCCACGAGCGATTCGAATGCGTGGCCACTTTGGTTCTGGCCGCGCTTATAACCGTTGTGGGCGCTGGCATTGGCTGGGCCGGTGTCCAAACGATAATGTCCGGGGACTTTAATGAAATATCCATACCCGGAGTGTTGGCGCTTATTGCCGCAATTGTGTCCATTGGCGTAAAGGAAGTGTTGTTTTGGTATGTACGCGCTGCGGCTAAGAAAATTGACTCAAGCGGTCTTATGGCCGACGCTTGGCATAGCCGTGCAGACGGACTGTCTTCCATTGGCAGTTTTATTGGGATACTTGGTGCTAGGATGGGCTTTCCTATCCTAGACCCTGTGGCGGCGATTATTATTAGCCTGTTTATACTAAAAACCGCGTTAAGCATCGCCAAGGATGCGCTTGGAAAGATGACAGACCGGGCTTGCAGCGACGAAACCGAAGAGGAAATGCGCAAGGTAATAGAGGCCCACAACGGGGTTGAAGGTATAGACCGGCTTAATACCCGTATGTTTGGGAATAGAATTTATGTAGACGTGGATATTTGCGTGGATGGTACGGCTAGCTTAAAGGAAGCCCATGATACTGCCGAAAGTGTACATGACGCTATAGAGCGGCAATTTGATAAGGTTAAGCATTGTATGGTGCATGTTAACCCGGTGGATGTTGCAAAGGACGCAGCGAAAGAATAGATATCCTAATCGGGTTTTGATGCCAGTGTCAAAACTTAAAGCCATTACGTTTTTATGTATGACTGACGGTGAATATGCCCTGTAATGGAGCGAAAGAGAAGGTGAATAAGGATGTTTTTATGTCAAATGTCAGGAATGCCCGGTGCCGGGAAGTCAACTTTGGCTAGGCGCATATGTAAAATTACTAATGCCGTTTTGTTAGATACAGATATTGTTAAATCATCTATCTTGAATTCGTTTAAAAATGATATAGATTTTAAATTTGCCGGTAAGGTTGCTTACGAGTTAATTTTCTCACTGGCCGGCAGCAATTTGGAAATAGGCAACAGCGTAGTTATCGATAGCCCATGCAGGTTTGACATCATTATAGAGCAGGGCGTTGCATTAGCCCAAAAATACAATATCCCGTATAAATTTGTGGAGTGTTACTTGGAATTGGAGCATTTGCCCGAGCTAAACCAGCGCAGGGTTATGCGGGAGATACTGCCAAGTCAGAAGGTAAATGTCCCGATTGATAGTGAGGTATTCCTAAAAGGAGTCAAGAGTTTTAAAAGACCTGCCAGCCATGAGTGCTTATTGGTGGATACTATTAAAGGTATTGATACATATATCGGGAGTGTTATTGAATATTTAAGTTGTTAAGATTACGATGAGATGGCTAGGTATAGCTGAAATGTTGACAAATAATTTCATATGTAATAATATTCTTACATGAGTAACATTTGCGCGCAAACAAAAATAAAATATAGGAGTGATTTGCATGGATGGTTTCTTATGGGGAGTTTTCGTGCTAACTATTATTGTCGTGTTAACAATCGTAATAGGGTTGGTAATTAGTCAAACATACAAAGCCCGTATGTCTGCCGTCGGTAAAAGTTCTTTTGAAGAACTTGCAAACCGGCTTGTGGGGGAAAGTGAAATCATAAAGACTGAACTCGCCGTCATGAAAGAGTCGCTTGCGTCCATAAACAAGATGCTGAAGGAGATTGAGTAACGTGGAGGCCGACAGCTTGGTTTTTTCAAGCTATATCGATTACACAAAGTTATTCGATGCCCTTTCTCACCCAATGCGGGTTAAAGTCATTGGTATTCTCGCCCAAAAGCGAAGATATGTAAGCGAACTGGCGAAGCTGTTAAACATGAGCCGGCCACTTTTATATATGCATCTTAAAAAACTGGAAGAGGCCGCAATTGTTACGGGAAATTATGAGATTTCCGAATCGGGTAAGTCTATGAAATATTATGAAATTAAAAACTTTGATATCCGCTTGACGCCAGAGCTACTAGGGGAACTAGCAAAAACTATCCCAGTTGGCAGTGGCGGGAAATAGGGTGCATTTTAGCAATATGCATATGTAAATTGGATGCAATTTTATTAAACGGCGCATTATGGGGTTATAAATCCTTAAATGCGCCGTTTTGTCATTGTGTCATTTTTGGCATTGACAATATATATTGTTGCATACTATACTATGCACAACAAGGTATATCGAAAGGAGGTGCGCTTTGGAAAAAGCAGAATGGCTATCGCAAGTAAGAAGGGGCATTTTAGAGTACAGTATCTTGCTTACAATCAAAAACAAAAGCATATACGGATACGAACTCATTACAGCCTTAAACAGGCATGACGCTCTATCAATAACCGAGGGTACCCTATACCCACTGCTAAAACGCCTTGAAAAAACAAATCTTATAGCAGCAACGTGGAAAGAAACAACGCCCGGTGTTCCGCCAAGAAAATACTACGACCTTACAGAAATAGGTCGTTCGGTTTTGGGTATGATGGACCAAGAATGGGGTTGTCTAGTATCTGCAATATCGCAGATAAAAAACGAACAGGAGAATGATTAAAATGAATGAAGTAGAAAAGTATCTGCAAAAAGTGTCTGCCGGTCTTTACAGGTTGCCCGAAAATGAAAGAATCGAAATATTAGGCGAAATCCGAAGCCATATACATGAAGCTGAGTGCCGGCAAGAGCCTGTGCAGGCGGTATTAAATAAGCTTGGCTCTCCCCTTAAACTTGCTCAGTCATATGTCAACATTCACAATATCGAAAGTGGAAATATGAGCATTGGTAATGTTTTGAATAACATGGCTTTTTATGTCTCAGCAGGATTTTCTGGCATTTTTATTGTGCCAACGTTGTTTACCGCGACTTTTGCCTTTTTAGTGGCTGCGGTTACTTTCGTCGGCTATTCAATAGTTGACCTATTTACAGATTTACCGGGAGGAATAGGTTTTGACATCAGCGCGACTGATATGAATTTTGGTTTGATATTTGGTGGGTTTTCTTCTGACAGTGCGGTTGTTTTTACAGGTTTTACTGCGGTAGTGGTAGCCTTTGTAATTGCTGTATTCTGTTTTGGCATTGCATGGCTTTGCTGGAAGGGGCTTAAAAAATATTTATCTTTTGTTTCACGGAGATATCAGAAACTGCGATTGATAAAATAATTGTTTTGTTATCAGAAAAGTTTAAGACTTTTTTAAGACTTTCGTTAGACTTAATTAAGACTCGCCGGTTATTATTGCAACAACAACGGGCGCGGCAAATGTATGAGAAGGGCAACGCCCCATTTATAGGAGGAAAAAATGAGCATACTTAAAACTCAAAACCTAACAAAAAAATACGGCGGCCGTCCTGCCGTAGACAACGTAAGCCTTACAGTAGAAAAAGGCGATATCTTCGGCCTGATAGGCCAGAACGGTGCAGGCAAAACCACATTCATGCGCCTAGTAACATCTCTAACCCATGCCGACAGTGGCCAGATATCGCTATTTGGTGAGACCGAACCGTCCCGCCTAACCGCTGCCCGCACCCGTATGGGCAGTGTAATTGAAGCCCCGGCGTTGTTTGGTAACCTAACAGCCCACCAAAACTTGGAGTATTACCGCATCCAGCGCGGCATAACCGATAAAAACCGTGTGAAGGAAGTTCTTGAAACAGTAAGCCTGACCGATACCGGCAAGAAAAAGTTCAAAAACTTCTCATTAGGAATGAAGCAGCGCCTCGGCTTGGCCGTGGCAATCCTTTCCCACCCAGACTTCCTTATCATGGATGAACCCACAAACGGCCTTGACCCGATTGGCATAATAGAAATGCGCGACCTTATAAAGCGCCTAAGCGGGGAAGGTATAACGCTACTTGTTTCCAGTCACATACTGTCCGAACTTGCGCAAGTAGCCAACAAATACGCCATCATCCACCACGGCCGCCTACTTAAATCCCTAACCCACGAAGAGTTACAAGAAGAATGCAAGCAAGCCATAGCAATCACGGTAGACGATGTAGCAAAAGCCTCCGTAGTACTTGAAACGGCACTAGGCATAAGCAATTACAAGCAAGTATCCGCAAGCGAACTACGTGTATACGACCGCATAGAAGACCCATCTGAAATCACCTTCCGCCTAAGCCAAGAAGGCATAAGAGTCTCTGGCATAACAGAAGTAGGCGACAGCCTAGAAGATTATTACACCCGTATCATCGGGGGTGAACCCAAGTGATTAACATGATGCGGGCGGATATGTACAGGATATTCAGAGGCAAGGCCCTGTATATTACTTTTGCGGTACTGACGCTTCTGAATGTGATGGTAGTAGGCACAATGTCTGTAAGTGGCATTAACTTCGGCAACACATGGGATGATATGGGTATTGCAGCCCCGTATCTTGGCTTTGACGGGCTGGGGAGTGCGGCGCTACTTTACACCCGTATGGATAATATGGTGTTTATCTTGTTGCCGCTGGTGTATGCGGTGGCAATGCCTATGTTTATAAACAGCACCATAAAAAACGATATCGCCAGTGGCGCGTCCCGGCCCAAACTATATATGTCTAAGCTGGCTTTAAGCGCGGTGCTATGTGTTGTGATGATAGTGTTTTATATGGGGACGGGTATGCTGCTGGCTACGGTTTTGCGTGGTTTTGGCGGGCCTGCCCCGGCGGGGTACTGGTTAAGCTTATTCCAGACCGTGGGTGCGCAATTATTTATTATGCTGGCGGTTACATGCTTTGCCGTGTTCTTGATGTTTACGTTTAAAAGCGGCGCGGCTGTTAACTCGATTTTTATAGCTTACTTTTTTGTACCTACCATGGTCATAATGCTTTTATACCAAGCGGTTCACCCGTGGTTTATCCGCCTGCTGGACTTTTTGCTGATGTTTTCTATTAACAGGCTAGGGTTTTTTGCCCAATTAAGTACCGGAGAAATCCTTACCGCGCTAGGGGTTGGGCTTGCCCATATACTTGTGTGTACACTTGGTGGGATTGCCCTGTTTAAGCGGGCCGAGATAAAATAATCATAATAATTTGGAGGTAATTTTAATGTTAAACATATTTAAAGCGGATATTTACAGGATAACACGGGGCAAGGCTCTGCTTATTACTTTGGCGGTTATACTTGCCATGAACTTACTGATGGTAATCTCGCTTCATGTGATACAGTCCGGGACAATGGACCCGGTAGCAATTACTATCGGGCCCGAAATGGAGATTGAGGGTTTAGAGGATTGGGAAACCTTCGTGGAAGAAATGCCACCTATGACCGGCATCAATGTGATAGCGTTTCTGACCCAAAGCATGGAGAATTTTCTTTTCTTTCTGCTACCGGTAATTGTAGTAGTAGCGGGGGCTATATTCACCCACAGCACTGTTAAAAATGATGTCTCTTTTGGAATAGCACGCACAAAGCTATATATGTCAAAACTGCTTTTGAGTATTATTATCGGCGCGTTGTTCTTGGTTTTTTATATGGGTACGGGCATGATAATTGCCACAATTATAGGCGGGTTTGGCGGCCCTGCGCCTGCCGGGCATTGGGCTAACTTGACACAAGTACTTGGGGCGCAATTTGTTTTAATTACTGCCATGGTATGTATAGGGATGTTTTTCGCGTTTACCACTAAACGCACGGCGGCTGTTAACGCGGCATTTATTGCCTTCATACTTGTACCGGCACTAATTATTACAATTTTAAGCGCGGCTAGCTCGTCATTCGAAAGGCTTTTTGATTTCGATTTAACTTCTCAAATTATGAGACTGGCAGACCTATACTACATGGAAACATATGAAATTTTAAGGGCTTTAGGTGTTGGGGTGTTTTGGGTACTGGCCACAACCCTTGGCGGTATAGCACTGTTTAGGCGTGCAGAGATAAAATGATTGCCCTGTGGATTATATGTGGGCTTGCGGTAATCGCCTTTGCGGTTGTATTGATTTTATGGCTTAGGCTAAAGGGCGATGTCCGCCGCGTAAGTCAAAGGCTTAACGAGATTATGAAAACAGATACTAATGCCCGGCTTTCTACAAACACCTTTGATAAAGATGTTTCCGCGTTAATTGAAAGCGCTAACGCCCTGCTAGCTAAAAGCCGCCGTGATTTTATTGAAGCGCGGCGGCTAGAGGATGACTTAAAGCGGGCAATAACAAATATATCACACGATTTGCGAACGCCCCTTACATCGGCTAAGGGGTATTTGCAAATGCTTACTGGGCTTGCCGGAATGGGCAACACACCTGCCTGCATATCCCCGGAAAATACGGAAACAGCGGCACGGTATCTCGCAACCATACGTGGGCGGCTGGAAACACTTACAATCCTGATGGATAACCTTTTCACATTTTCACGCGCACTAGAAGGCAATATAACCATGAGAAAGGTGAATATCGGCAGTGTGCTGCGCGATTCACTGTCGGATAGTTTTGAGGAACTGGAACGGAAGGGCTTCACGGTTGAAAGCAATATCCCCGATACACCGGCATACAGCCGCTGCGATGAGGACGCGCTAAAGCGTATACTGCAAAACCTGTTTAAAAACGCATATGTACACGGCAAAGATTATCTAAGAGTAACGCTTGCAGATAGCACTATAGAGATAGCCAACAAGTCCGATGGGCTAAATGAATTGGATGAAGCACGCATTTTTGACCGCTTTTATACAGCAGACGCGGCCCGTACCCATAAGCGCACCGGGCTGGGGCTGGCTATTGTTAAAGAGTTAGCAGAAAGAATGGGTGGAAGCATATCCGCAGTGAAAACAGATGATATGATTGCAGTGCGCATAAGCTTGCCTAATAATATTTAAAGAGTGCGGGAGCCGCCAACACTAAATAGGTCTTGGCGGCTCCCACAAAACTATAAAGCGGATGGATTAAAAGGCGGTACGGAATTATTCCCCGGCTTCGATGGCGTGCTTCCTCATTTCCATTAGTTTCTTCGTGCATTCCACTGTTTCGGCATCTGGACCGGTAAAAGCCATAGCAGAATGGCAAACATTATCGAAGGCTCGGCCAAATATTACTTTGCGCTTATCGGGGCCGCATCGTGTGGAGCCGCAGCTATCGCAATTATGGACATTTGCCCAGGCGATTTCCTTCATGTGGTCATCAATCTGAATATTTTCAATTTCTTTGCTGTAGTTGCCTTCAGTCCATATTGTCCATGGACCGGGGTATCCAGAGTAGTTTCCGCTGAGGTGAGTGTAGCACACGTTTTTGCCTTTGTAGGTGAATTTACCGTCATTCGCACTTCCTTCGGGTGCCATGCCCATTGAAACCATATGCTGCATAAAGCTGAGAGCGTTCTGCCGTGTGTCACCGGTGAGAAGTTTATTGATAGATTTCTCGAATTGGGCGTGGGCATTGATGTTTTGTTCTGACATGATGTGTTCCTCCTATATACGTTTCGTTTATTATTTTTTAGATTTACCCGCCAATGCTTTTTGTTCCAACTCCAAAAGTCTTTTTGCATTATTAATAGCTGTTTCATCGGGGTCGTGGATATACACAGATATGTGTTTCCAGCTGCGGTATCTGCATGCAAAAATGATTTCTTTATCCAAAACCGTCAAATTTACCCCTCTTTGGCATGCGTGAATACTCTTTTCGCCGCCGTTACAGGCATTCGCCGGGGTTGTATTACATATAAAAATATTATCCCATATGAAATGTTGTAACCCTTCGCTGATAAGTGTCTCTTTATACTCCTCGATATTCGGAAGAGGAAGTACAATCAGCCAGCCGTCTTTTTTTCCGCCTTGATATGTGTCGCCTAACCCAATATAGCAAAGGCCTTGGCCACCATATGTTTTGCCGGTTTGGCTGTAATTATTTTGTATTCCTGTCCATTTGAGATTTATCTTTCTGCCCCGTAAATATGCGGCAAAATCCAGTGCTGCCGGCTTTGCGCTGCTTTCTAATATCAGCGGGATTCTGTCTTCTATCTCCCGCATATATATACGCCTTTCAGTTTTATCGTATTTGTAGCCTGAGCAAATACGCCTGAAATCGCATGTTTGGAAGCTGTTTTCCATGCTGATTCTTTCTTTTTTCTCACGCACATATTTTTGCATCTCTTTCATGGCACGGAACATTTTAGGGTACAGCGTGTTCGTAATTTTGACCTTATCTTCAAACACTGTAGAAACAATTCCGGTATTGGCCATAACATTCGCATATATTCCTTTTGCTTTGACGTCCGTGTCCCTACTCCATATGGGCGATGTGGTGTTTATGCAGTCATATGCTTCCGGTTCGAGACTTTTGCTAACTTCGTAAAGCAGAAAGTGAAATATTTGTTGCGGCCCAAAGTCATAACTCTCCGCGTTTTCATACATATCGCTTAATATATGAAGCATGAAAAGCCGCATCTGCCTGCAGCTTTCAAATAAATCCCCGTCCATTAACTCCTTGACCTTTTCGGACAGCGAAAGTTCCTCAGGCAAAACAACAACGCCGCGGCACCAAACTGCCTTGTGCTTCTCTGATGGGAATTCGGTTTGGTTTTTATCAAATTCCATAATCATTTCTCCCTTAGTTTTAGAATTCGTGGCTATTTTTTTATCCAAAATATTTATTGACCATAGGCTCTTATATATTTACCCACATAGCGGGGCGAATACCTTCATCACTTTGGCCACTCCAACCGGTGATATTGCATGCTCCGGATTGGTCAACAATAATGGTATATATGCTAAGCCGGCCTAGTGAGCGTGTTCTCCACGAAGTGCTTGCGCCATTTGTGTCTTTTGCTATCCGGGCAATGTTATATTGGTCGAAGAATATTTGCCCGAATCCGTTTCCTAGCCAAAGACCTTCTAAACTCGCCCACCAACCCTTACGGGCTGCCCAGTCTCCGCTGTCGCCAAAATATTTAACCACTTCATCCATACTTAACAAGAAAATATAATCGTCTGTATCGGCTCCGCTGTCTGTGCCATGCCACGTTTGGGGGGTGTTTATCACTTTTGTTAGTCTTATCTGTGCTTTGTCGCTTTCGCTAAATGAATTATAGAATTTATTGTTTAGATAGCTGCGTAGTTCACATTCTGCCCATGTGATTTCGGTTTTCGTAGGGTGATACCCTCTTTTCTCAATAATTTGTTCACTTATTATCAATGCCTTACCGTTCTGCTTTTCTAATACAAGCCAGTCATATTCGCCAAATCTCATTTTTTCAAATTCTTTGGGCGGTTTTTGTGCTGCTTCTATGTCCGCAATTGTCTTTGTGAAATCTATACTATGTTTTAGAGGTGATTTATTCGAATATGGATAATTAATGTTTAGCTTAACGGGCGCTTTTTCATAACCGCTCTTTATTTTCACCGGAACGGCGGCGTACCGCTCAATATCATTGGAATAAACAATTTGCATATCCTCGTTCCCGTTTAACTTTGAGCCGTTTGGTTCGTAAATACATTCATCGCCATCGCAAAACAAATATTTTATTAAATCATGCAAATCTAACATATGATATTGGTGGAGATATTTTCCGGTTAGTTTTTTTGTTAGCGCATAAGCATCGTGTGTGTGCTTGACCCTGATGTATAACGACGGTTCTGCTTCTATCACATGGATGCCTTCGGGTTGCTCTCGGCTTGTTGTTTCCTGCCCGCAAAGCATCCCGGACGGTCTGTCATTGGCGGCGTAATCGACGTATAACGTGATTTCGCAGTCAGGTGTTACGCTGTCTTTGATAGTTTTTAAAATCTCTTTATCATATCCTTCGTCAAGCGCGCCCCAGCTGTATGTGCTTGGCTTCCAATTCAAATCATTTATCGTGCCATATGCCCCGGCATAGAATGTCTTAGGTTTTTGGATAATAGTAAACTCTACACCTTCTACTACAAAGGTGTTTATTACTTTTTCGGAAGATAAGTCTTCCAGCATATTCGCTAGTTTTGGCGTTTCGGGCTTGTAGCTCTCAGGGCTTGTTTGGATGGTTTTTCTGTTTGATTTACTCATGTGTACTGCCTCCTTGTATAAAATATATTTTCATATAAAATATATTTTTCAAGCGCTTATGTCTTATCATTTTGGACATATTCTCACAGGGCAATACATTTTTGTCTGAAGGTTGTGGCTCCCTTTCCTTGTGTCATAAACCGCGAAAATACCGTCTGGGTCGGCATCTATTCTGTTATCTTTAGCAAATGTGAGTAGCGTCGCAACGGTTTGGGCGTAATCCCCCATGGCGCTGGTTTCAAAAACTAGATATTTGTTTTGCTCGGTGAAAATAGTTTTGACATTTTCGTTGCCAGTTAGTTTAATTTCGGGACTTATCTTGACCCCGCAAACGCAAAAATTTATTCCTTCATCTTTGGCACAATGCGCAAAGCGCATCAAAGGTGTAGTCAAAGTGCCTTTTTGTACATATATTTCTTTTGAAACATTTATTATATGCGGGTAATATTCTTGTAAATATTCAATCACCTTCTGTGATGAGATTTCTTCTGCGTTATGCCCTGTGGCTTTTGCGGCAACGAAGCACAAACCGGGATTATCAATCAATGAAATTTTAGTTTCTTCGTAGCGTTTTCGAAGCGGAAGATACAATTTAAGCTTATATGGTTTGTTATTTCTTAAAATGAACTCCTCGCAGTAAGGTTCGCCGGTGTATTCAAACATGCTGCCCGGCAGCCACACAGAGTATAAATAATTCCATGCGGTGTTGATAATATGCTCATCATTTCGCACGGTTGTTGTTGCGAATGTTGCGCTGTGTGGTGATGCTTCTCTTACAATTTCAAACCCGTACGGGAATAGCAAACTGAAGTCTATATTTGAATATGTTAAGAACAGCTCATAACAAAAAGAATTTCCTTTTTGCACCCCGTTCCTCCCAAATATCCGTCCTTTGTAATTAGGAAATGAATGCAAAAATATATTTACTGCCATGTTTTCGATGCCTATGTATTTTGTGTGATAAAAAAGAATACGCGTCATTTGTGGCATGGTTATGCTTGACACTGTGACCGATTGCAATGAGTCACCGCTTAAAGGCGGGAAAAAATAATAAGTATCACTATTTTTATATTCAGTTGGAGTTAATCCGAGCGTTTGCTTAACCGCCCGGCACAATGCCTGATGCGATGAATATCCGCACCCTAAAGCAATATCTGTAAGTTCCATATCAGACATTTTTATTAATGCCAATGCGTTTGAAAGCCGCCGTTTGTAGACGTACTCTATTACAGAGTGGCCGCTTACGCTGTAAAAGTCATTTTTTAGTTTGCTGCGTGATACGTAACCGATGCTTGAAAGAAGTTCTATGTTTATATTGTCTGTTATGTTATTTTCTATATATCGCAAAATATTGTTCATATAGTTGTTTTTATTAATTACATCACCCATTGATATCTTCCTCACACTCCATCGCTTGCTTTTTATTATATTTGAAAAACGAGCCGAAATAAAGGTTGTACCTGTTGGTTTTGATACTTTGGTCAGCGGCAAGCCGCTTCATTGGTGAAACCTTTTCGTGCTTGCCCCAATAATTTGAAAGCCACAAATTAAAGGACTTTGTTAAAACCAGTAAATGGCGTATAATTACCTCTTGCAAACTAAAGTGAGAAAGGAACATCAAATTGAAAACACCCGTAACCACCGCGCTAGACTTCTACCAAGGCCACGACCCGGCAGCTTTAACCGCAACTTATGGCAGTCCGCTATATGTATACAACGAAAGTATATTCCGCAAACGTTGCCGTGATATGGTAAACCTTGCGTCCTACCCACACTTCAAAGTTAACTATGCCATCAAGGCCAACACTAACCTGAGCCTGCTGCGCATAGCTAAGGAAGAAGGTTTGTGCGCCGACATAAGCAGCCCTGGCGAGGCTGTTGCCGCACTTGCCGCAGGTTTCATGCCTGAGGATTTATTCTTCATAGCTAACAATATCTCCCGTGACGAAATGGCCTTTGCTATTACACGAGGCATAGCCCTAAGTGTGGACTCTATCTCCCAGCTGGAAACCTACGGCAAGCTAAACCCCGGCGGCAAAATAGCCCTGCGCTTTAACGGTGGGGTAGGGGGCGGCCACCATGAAAACGTAATCACCGGCGGCGATGATACCAAGTTTGGCATACGTGCCGCGTATATTCCAGAGGTAAAGGCGCTGCTTGCTAAGTACCGGCTACAGCTTACTGGCATAAACCAGCACACCGGCTCTCAAAATCCGGAGGATTTATACTTAAGCGGAGTGGAGGAGTTGCTGACCATTGCCCGCCAATTCGAAAATTTGGAGTTTATAGATTTCGGCGGCGGTTTTAGCATCCCTTATCATAAGCAAAACGGAGAAGTCCCTACAAATTTGGCGTATCTAGGCCAAAAGCTGACCGCGCTTATGGAAAACTTCGCTGTGGAATATGGCAGACAATTAACATATATGATTGAGCCCGGCAGGTATGTATGTGCGGAAAGTGGTGTTCTGCTTGGGACAGTACACGCTGTAAAGCAAAACGCCGAAACCAAGTTCGCCGGTACAGACTTAGGCTTTAGTGTGCTGGCCCGTACAACGCTGTACGATGCCCATCACGATATAGAAATATACCGCCCTGCCGCAATCACAAACGAAACTAATGAGCCAAGCCGCTATACTTCCACTATTGTTGAACCCACCGCCGCTACGTTAAGCCCTATCAACATTGTAGGTAACCAATGCGAATCCGGCGACTATATAGCCAAATCTCGCCCATTGCCCCCAGTGCAAATAGGCGACATAGTTGGCGTGTTGGATGCCGGGGCTTATGGCTACTCTATGAGTTCGCAATATAATCACCGGCAGCGCCCGGCAGAGGTGCTTATCCAAGAATGTGGGAACATAAAGCAAATCCGCCGCCGCGATACTTATGAAGATATGCTGGCAAATATGTTATAGCCACTCAAGTAAATGCGTAAACACTTAAAACAAAGCCTGCGGTCAGTTGAACCGCAGGCTTTGTTTTTGGTTTCATTTTACAGTCGTTCTGTTTTAAACCCGGCCCGGCTGACGCGATTAAGTTACTTCGCTATTACAGAAATTAAATACCATTGACACAATATGACTATCGTGATAGTTTATTATCAACTATTGCAATAGTCATTAATCGGAGGTGCTGTATGGCAGTAAAGGTTTTCGATTCGGAGTTAAAAGTCATGGAAGCCCTGTGGAAGGAGGGAGACCTGACAGCAGGCCAGCTTGCCAAGATTTTAAAGGAGCAAGTAGGCTGGAACCGCAACACTACTTATACGGTTATAGGGAAGCTAATAGATAAGAAGGCGATTGAGCGCGCAGGTGAAAATTTCTTATGTAGGGCGATTATAACAAAAGAACATGTGCAACAGCACGAGGCCAAGGAGTTAATAGGCAAGCTATTCGATGGCTCGGCCGAAGTGTTTTTGTCTGCGTTTTTAAGCAGTGAAACTTTATCCGGCAGTGAGATTAAACGCCTTAAACAACTAGTAAGAGGGCTAAAGTGAGGTGATAGGTTTTGAGCCTAATGCAGATGAGCATAACGGCAGGGCTGCTTGTAGTAATTATTGTATTAATCCGGGCCATTGCCTTAAACAGATTGCCAAAAACGGCCTTCCTAATACTATGGGGTGTGGTGCTTTTCCGCCTGTTTGTACCTGTGGCAATCCCGGTGCAGTTTAGCTTTTTTGCCGGGTTTAGAGGTGCTGCGGAGTTAATACCCTTTTCTGATACAATCCCGCCGGTAGGTAATGTAGGTTACATGTTAGATGGGGCAAACAGGGCTTTCCCTTCCATTGTAAGGGCCGAAGCATGGCCATACTTACATATAACCGAAGCTATAAGCGAAAGTACGGGTCATACTTTTAATATACCCATAGCAACAATTATATGGCTTACAGGCATGGCAGTATTTTTCATCTTTTTTGCGGCAATCTACATGGTAAATCACAGAAGATTACGCTTTGCTACCCTTCTTAGCGGCAATGATTTTATAGATGAATGGCTCGCAGAACATTGGCATATACGCCCAATCGCAGTTATGCAATCGGACAGGATAACAACCCCTTTGGCCGTTGGCATAATTAAGCCCCGAATCATCCTGCCAAAATGTTTGAACCTAAACGATAAGCGGTTATTAAGCCATATCCTAACCCATGAGTATTACCATATAAGGCGGTTAGACGCATTGTGGAAGATGCTTTTAGTTTGCGCTGTGTGCATCCACTGGTTTAACCCCTTGGTATGGGCCATGCTTATACTGGCAAGCCGGGATTTAGAACTTACCTGCGATGAAATGGTCATACAGCGTTTAGGAACAGAATCAAGGAGAGCTTATGCCTATTCGATAATAGGCATGGCCCAACAGCGAAGTAAATTTGCACCACTTTATAACGGCTTTAGCAGAAACGCGGCCGAAGAAAGGATTGAATCTATAGTGAAAATGAAAAGAAAACCTATCGTGATTTTAGCGCTTTCTATTGTGATGGTTGCTGCCCTTGCAATTGGTACATTAACGGCGTTTGCTACAAGCGAACCATCCGAGGGGGCAGAAGCTGACTATGAAATTCAGCAAGCATGTTTAGATGCGTCTCCAAATTTATCATCAACCATTTCCGAACCCCGTGTTATGAGGCAGGAGATTTTGGATTATCGCGCCTATTACGGCAACGATGATATAGTTGGCCACCTATATATCCCCGGCACAACAATTAACTACTTAATACCCCAAGCAGCAGACAATGCTTTCTACTTAGTCAACGATATATGGCAGCGGCGCAACATGGCCGGGTGGGTTTGGCTTTGCGCCTATGTAAATCTTTATGAACGTGACCAGAATCTTGTACTATTTGGCCATAATATGTACCATGACCATCGGTTCCACTCTTTATACCATTTTCTGCAGGAGGATTTTTTCTTTAGCTATAGGTATATCTTCTTTAGCACGATATATGCAGACTATGTTTTCGAGGTTTTTTCGGCATATGCCACGCATATTAATTTTCCATTTTTCTTTTCTAACTACGACCATTTGGAAGGCGGCTGGGGATTTTATATTAATGAGTTAGCTAGAAAATCTTATTTCGACGCGGGCATAATCGTCTCCGAAAATGATAGGGTAATAACCCTCATAACTTGTGAGAATACTCGGCCAAATTATCGCATTGTGGTACATGGGCGGCTGGTTAGTGAGATATTTTCTTGTGTGGAGTATGGCTCGTAATAAGCTGTAACTGATAGTAGCAACATAAGGTGTTTTTATACACCTTTGATAAATAATGCACTGCATTAAAAGTGCAATGAAAATGGGGGCTGTCTTCCTGACAAGACAGCCCCGATTGGACTACAACTTTGATACAATTGCAACGAGCTTAGAAACGCTTATTTTTTAGGCTTTGGGCATTTTTATAAATAGTTCCTCACTAATTCTAGCAGTTATTCAAAGCAATAGCCCTGACGCAAATTACTAAAAAATGTACCCCTCAACACTTGAACACGAAAGTCGGACCAATACACAATTAATCGTTTTTTCGTGTCCAAGTGTCACTCTGTAGAAAATACTTATTATTTACGTACAAATTTGCTTAAAACAGGAATCCACACCTCATCATATCTGATGCCTCCTTCTTCTGTCGGAACACCATAAACTTCAAGATATGGCAGGTTTTCGTATCTCTTGTAATTACTCACCGGAAACCATTCAGTCATTGCTTTGTCGTATGCCCTGCCTGTAGCGTTATTTGCCGGATCTGATACTACCTTGAAAACTGCCCATGTAGCTGCGGGAAATTCTTCGATTACCAAACCGTCTGCTGATGGTTCGTCATCGTATAGCGCACCGATGATGCAACTACAACCTGTAGGATTATTGCCTGCCTCACTATGAAAATAACTGCCCTCCGGTGTAAATTTATATGCTCCAACATGCCATAACGGAGCTTTGTAATAACTTTTACCGCCAACATTTTCAAACATGCTTCCGTATATTTCGTAAAAGCATTCCCAGTCATCTGGGCCACCCCACTCGGATTTTTGCCCGATAATTTTAAAACTCTCTTTGCTTTCAATCCTAAAATCCATTTCGCTTACTCCTCTTATAATTAATTTGAATGTGATTTTTGGATAGGTTTTTAAAGTTATACCGCTTTTGCGGGCCATTGCGGGCGTTTGCCCATGCAATTCCTTAAAAGCGCGTGTAAAAGTTGCCTGTGATTCGTAGCAGTATTTCAAAGATATATCCAGAATACTTTCACCGCCGCTTTGTATGTCGAAGACGGCTTGTGTTAATCTTCTTCGTCTAATATACTCTGAAACAGACATACCCGCCGCGAATGAGAATATGCGAGAAAATTCATAGACAGAGGAATATACTACTCTTGCTAATGATTCCATTTGTATGTCATCTGTTAAATTATCTTCAATATATTCTGCAACCTTGTTTAACCTCTCAACCCAATCCATTAGGTATCACCTCCGGCTTTTATTATAAGAGTTATTAATCTAAAGGTTTTTGCATTTGTTGCGAAACGATGCAAAATTTTGCTATTGCTAATAGTGATAATAGCATATCAGCGTTTAAATCAGATTATTGCACCGAAAAAAGCGTTTGGAATCATGTTGATTGTATCAATCCCACCATCTAAACGCCCCATCGGACTACAACTTTGATACAATTGTTGATGATACCAAAATTATTTTTGCTTGACTTACGCCCTTATCAATATTATCATGGACGTAACGTAATTCGGACTTAAAGAGGTGTATGCCATTCGGCACATTTGATATTGGATAGCATCGGCAATATAAATGTGTGCGGAAATGATTGATAGAACTAAATTGAACATGAAGGAAAGCGGTCGATTTTCGGCTCTCTTTGTGTGCTTTTGCGTTTTATCTATATCATTCCGCACTTGATTAGCTTAGTTTATTGAAGCTGTGGGATGATTCCCACAGCTTTTTAATTTTGTCCGCATTATAGTAAAAACTTTGGAGGATGCTTATATGATCAATATTCCTAAACACGAGACTTTCGCCAGAATCGAGCTAATAAACAAAGGAGGATCAAGTGATACAAAGTATTGCATCGAAACATTTGACAGGCAGCGCTTGTTATTACGCATATCAAATGTTAAAGAATACGAGAACATAAAAACCCGGCATTCTATGTTGGAAAGACTCTCGAAATTGGACATTTCTATATCACGTCCGATTGAATTTGGCTTGTGTGAAAACAATAAGAACATATATCAACTTTTAACATGGGTGGATGGGGAGGACTTGGAATCCGGTTTACCAACAATGCTAAAAGAAAATCAATATAGTTCCGGCCTAAAAACGGGCAGGCTTTTGCGAACGATTCACTCTATTCCCTCGCCGGGAGATGCGAGTGAATGGGATATGTATTTTGGTCGAATACTTCAAGATGA
>Ga0131853_10004366_pt1 | contig 25344 bp, 25 predicted proteins | sample TergutLab28metaG_FD_92764 | JGI IMG/M metagenome (GOLD analysis project Ga0131853, IMG submission 92764) | Labiotermes labralis P1 segment gut microbial communities from Petit-Saut dam, French Guiana - Lab288 P1 (version 2) (version 2) | ecosystem: Host-associated > Arthropoda: Insects >... | reverse complement strand
TCGTCAGCTATTTTATCTTCTATGCGTACCTCATTGCCTTCACGGTCTACGCCCACTACGTCTTGTAGGTAGACGTCGCCGCTGTATTTTTTTGCGGCTCTTATGTGCATTAGGATTTCATTAGCTATGTGGAATTGTGTGACGCTCCGCCGGTGGTGTTTTTGCGGGGGAGGATTTTGTATCATTTGGTTTGTGAGATGGGGAAATTGGGTGAGAATGCTACTGTTGCGGAGCGGATACGGTTTTATCGGATGAAGAGGGACATGACTGGCGACATGTTGGGACGGCTTGTGGGGCTTAGTCGGCATGCTATTATGTACTATGAAAATCAGCAGAGGGATCCGCTTTTGGAGGATTTGAAAAAGATGGCGGTTGTTCTTGAGATTGAAGTGGACAAGCTTTATGATGATTACTATAGGTTTCATGACTATCCCTATTCGGCAAAGATTAAGGAAATACGCGCAGAACATAATTTACTCCAACGGGAGCTTGGGGCGATGTTAGGCGCTACCCGCCGTGCCGTTGAACGGTGGGAGAGTGGCCAAAATAAAGTAACCCGTGATGTATGGGAAAAACTTAAGGATTTGGCTCTTATAAAATAAAGAAAAAAAGGTTGTGGGCCAAAAATGTGAAACATTTATGCTATGACCCCAAATCCCTGCATCCAGTCGTCAAATATGCCGCTTTAGTTTTAACTTCATAGTTATTACTTTAATTATTCGTCTTAAAATTATTCCAACTGCAACTACACTAACCACCACTAATACTAACAACGACAGCAAAACAACAATTACTAACCAAGATGATAGGGTGCCACCTATTCCACCAGTATTTAACATCACCAATATGAATATCAAGTACAATAATACAGGCACACAAAGGAGAACTCCTATTGAAATCAAGGCAGACCAGTTATCCCATTTCTTATATATTGTGACGAACCCACTCACCACTGCTAATGCAAACAATACAATTGCCGCCAAAAGTGCTACTACAAACAAAATCATAAACCACATCTCCCCGCAATGATTATGTCACTAGCCATATGATACTTGCAGACACAATCTTCTTGTGTGTGATTGGTGTTGTTTTTCGGAGCGAAGTTGTTTTGACTTATCGGGCTTGTGCTTCTTCTTTTAAAGCACAGACTGTTCTTCAAACAAAAAATAGTCGTCAATAATATAATATACGCCGCCGAAAAACAATCCTCAGAGAACATTTGAAAATTTTTAGTTAATACTCTGAACTAAGCAAAAAATCTGAAATATGCATAGTCTTTATGCCTTGGTAATTGCCGCCTGCAAACTCATCGGTTCGCAAGACATACTTTGGGTAATTGTCTGCAATGCTAAGTAATCGGCCATATTCCCGCTCTTCGGTTTCCTCTCTTTCAATACGCTCCGAAATCTGCATATAGAGCTTATTTTCTTGTTTTGTAGCTACAAAATCAATCTCGGCACTTCCTATTTTGCCTATACAAACATCATACCCGCGCCGCAATAGTTCAAGATACACAACATTTTCAAGCATTGCCGCTACACTATCTGGAGTATACCCAAGTACACTATACCGAAAGGCCGTATCAGCCAAATAAAACTTCTCCTGCGTCTTTAGGATTTCTTTACCTTGAATGTCATATCGGGAGCAGCGATGCAAGATAAAGGCATTTTCCAACTTGTTTAAATAATCATACACTGTCTCATTGTCAATTTTACGCTGTTCGTTCTTTAGGTATTTCGCAATGGATGCGGCAGAGAAAGTCCGACCTACATTGTCAAAAGCAAACTTTACGATACGCTCTAATTGGTCAACCTTTCGGATTTGACTGCGCTTTACGATATCGGTGAAAATAGTAGAGTTGTAAATATCCTTCACAATAGAGTATGCCTCATCCTGAGAATATTCTTGTAAATGTATCGCCGGAAAGCCGCCAAAGCGGATAAAACGGGCAAACTCCTCATTTTGGTTGAGATGTCTGGTAAGCAACATACCTGTATTGGCATCCATGACCAGTTTACCCGTATCTGCATTCATTAGAAGTTTGCCCTGACTATTCCTAAAATCCATATACTCTGCAAAAGACAATGGAAACACACGAAATGACACATACCGCCCTGTCAGATAAGTCGATATCTCTGAGGACAACATACGGGAATTTGAGCCTGTTACATAAATGTCAACATCAAAGTCGGTCATGAAGGAGTTTACAGCTTTTTCCCATGATTCAACTTCTTGAATCTCATCAAGGAATAGATATGTTTTGCCGTTTTGAGCATGCCGACTTTTTACTTCATCATATAACAACCTCGCCGTTTTAATATCCTCATGTTGCATGGAGTCAAAGTTATAAACGAGGATTTGCTCTGGTGAAACATTTCTTTTCTTCAACTCTGTCGCAATCATCTTTAATATTGTAGACTTACCACATCTGCGAACCCCGGACAAAACCTTTACAAAAGGGGTGTCAACATATGGCATTATCTTCTCAATATAGTGTGGCCTAATAATCATGAACCCACCTCCTGCGGACAGTATACAATAGCCGTTCATAAATGCAATATATTTTACGGATATAATCCGACAAACTGCTGGATTTTTGCAGTTGTACGGATTTGTTTGTGAGTGTACATAAGATGATGACACTGTGAAAGCTTAGACGCATCGTATCGAAATAATAAAATTATTTCTATTAATCGGCAGGAACTCGTCATATAGACAGATAACACCACCATTGCATACAGGCTTCACACCTTTTCCAAGCAAGCTAAACACTTTAGTTAATCGGGTATCAGGGTTAAATGTCTTTCTTATTTCTAGCGGGTAATACTTTGCATTTATATAGAAACGCAGCCTGTTGTATTGAATGCCATATCCTAAAACAGAGATTCAGACAATTTACTGTGGGCTCCGAAGCATCGTGAGTGACCTAGTGGCGTTTGCATACAGAAAAATTACTATTAGGCATTTAATTGCGCCACTGTTTAGATATATCTATGTTTTAGTAGATAAAAGACAATGAATAAAGAAATGTAAACTGTTATAAAAACAGCGTTAATCACTACATTTGCGCCAATTGATATAAATACACCTGATGCTATGAAATAAAGAATGATTAAAAACAGTAGCGTATGTTTTAGTGTGTTCGGCAGATTAATCTCGACAACATCAAAAATCAGAACTCCCATACCAAGCAACAATGAGACCAATATTCTATTTGACATAAGAACATACGTTAATGGAATCTGCCAAAAAATTAAAGGGCTAAAAACGGCATATATTACACTAATAATTAAAGCATAGACAAATTTCATACGGTTCCTCCCTGTGATAAGAATTGTAGCAAACGAATATTGTCGCAAAAATATTCTTCCATTATTTGGGGAGGCCTGTTATACTAAAGCCGAGAGGTTTGATATAACAAGCATCTCGCCGAGGGCAGATCCAGTCCGCTGTGGTAGGTGGGGACCTGCCCTTTTGTTTTCTATTATGTGAAACCGACAAGATAGTGTAACCAGTTCATGGGCATATTCTTATACCATCCTATTAGACTTATGTGTTAATATATCAATATATACTTTCAGTATGTACATAATATATATGTTTTATTCTCTTGTAATATTACAAAAGATATCTTTATATATTATATGCAATATATCACATGATGATATTTCAAATTAATATTTTTAACTTTCTAATTATAAACGTAGCATAGAGTGCTATACGCATCGTTATTGCATGTCAATCTGCTGTGGTAGGTGGGGACGCATTTTACTCCTCTGGATCACTATTAATGGTCCAATTCCCATCAGTAGTAAACTGAATGTTTCCCCTGCTGAAATCAACAATAAATGCTGAAATCAAGTCAGATATTGTTATGTTTTGCAGTGCACAGGCTGACTTAAATTGGGCATATAGAGCAGGGTCTAGTTTTGCATTCAGGTTATAGCGCTTCTCAATGATTTTCACCTCCTCTTGATATAGTGGTTTTTCGTATAACCCAGTTCTGACACAATCCCTTATCTCCATGATAAGTCAGATGAAGTTTGAGGTTATATATCTATAGTAGAATATATCTTGTGAATAATATGTAAAAACATATATGAATGATTTTGTTCAGTATATATTTATATGTCATATTTCGACATGCTGAAATATTTGAAGTAATAGACAAATTCGGTTAGCCATGAAGATAAAGTCATCACTTTGGAAAGTAAAACGCCCATCCGATGGCCGGACGAGCGTTTTTGTTTTACGCGATTTCTTTTGCTTGCTTCTTAACTGCAATATCGTCTGCGAGACTTGAATAAAGCGTCTCGATTTCCCTATCGTTTAAATTTAACGATTTAATGTACGTAACGGTTGCGGCACACCGGAAGGCAGCTATCTCCTTATAGATTTTAGCCAATGCCTGTTCATCTTCCGGGTAATAAATTATGGCCTTTTTAAACATATAGTGCCTCCCCCTTTCGGTTCGGTGAATGGATTATTAATAGACTATTATTTAGCCGTTTGTCTGTATTCCAGCGTAGATATAATTAACGGCAATTACGCTGATTCGGTTATGCCCAAGAGCTTTTGATGCAATAAGCATGGCACGCTTGTCATAAACGACGTTTCTTAACTCCTTGCGACAACGATACTTTTCTTTTCTCGAAAGCTCCGCAATAGGGCGAGCGTGAAGACTGTAAACAGCTTTGCAGTAATCAGCCCTGTAAGAATGAATATCGGGGTTATGAGGAATCTTTGGCCAGACCTTCTGACCAATAGGTGTGTTTTTCATTCTTTCAATTGCATTTTTGGATAGAATGGGGCAATCCCTCAATCGCCCTCCCTTACCCTTAACATTGATAAGCATGTACCTCCCGGTGGCTTCGTCAAAACCAAGATTCTCCGGTTTTAGAGTCTCTGTCTCATGTCTGCGAAGTCCGGTAGCTTTACAAAAGCCTACAAACTCTTTATTGCGACATTCTGAGAACCTAGCTTTTCCCTTTCCCATACGACTGCGAGTGATGTCAGACCTATGGCGAGGTTGCGTCTTTATGAAATCCTTTGTTGAGCATCCATAAAGTTTAGCCAATGCACTGGTTATAGTTTTTTGTGTCCATGCACTGTAATTTTGGTCTATATACTTTTGTATATAGGCATCTACATAAGGGCGGGCATCAGTAAGGGTTTTGCAACCATGATGTTCCTTGGCCCATTTCACAAAAGCACAGGATTTCGCAAGATAAGTCCTGTATGTGCTCCATGAGTAAATTCCTTCGGAAGCTGTGCCTTGTTGTTTTGCAAGGTGCTTTTTCTCACCAATGCACAATTTTTGTGAAAGTGCTTCTTGGACTTGGTGAATGATACTTTTATTTTTTGGCATGAAAGCCTCCTTTCTTTGAGTGCGGTGTGCTATGGGACTCCATAACTTAGGTTGCAGTTGAGGCGAAGCACGAGTTTTTTACATCTGCCCGGTGATGGGTGGTTTTTATTTAGGCCCACCGAATACCAATCTCTCTTTTGAAATACACGACAAAGAAAACACTCGCGTCATAGACGGAGCGTTTAACCATTGCTAAGTAAGATTTTAGAGAGGGGTTGGTATAACCTTGTTTCCCTTGAAAGCAAACCCATTGCAAGTTTCTACTTGCGAGTGACATTGCTATATCAGTGAGCGATCAGCGAGATAAGCCGAGTCATTCATACAACAAAAATCTGGTTGCTATAACGGAAACTGAACAATAAAAAAGGAACGGCTCAAGCATTAATAATGCTTAAATCCGTTCCTGTAATGTTCTAGCCGTTTAATCGCGATTTATTTTAAGCCCTTCATGGGTACATATAGGCACACGTTAGCGTGGCCTACTGACAATTTTGAATCCAGCGTACACCAAAATAAGGTAAGGTGCTCCCTGAGGAACATGCAATCTGATAATAAGATAATCTGAAATAATATGCCCACATATTACCATTGCGCGTTATGAATGTAAAGAGAAGATACTAATTTATTTCTCGCATTTTCAGGCATTTTCTAGCAATCTTCCCAAGGATTTTTGGCTATCAAGAGTTCTAACCGTTTATTCTGTATCTTCAATACAAGAATAACCGTAAAATCTAACCCATACTCACCTATAATAAAATTGCAACTCGTCCATGCCTCAAGCTGAGATTTTACCTTTTGCGCCATAAATATATGCTACAATAGCACTACTTCATTACTATCGTTGCGGCAAGGGAGTTGATAGCATGAGTCTGCTCAAAGACATTCAGAACAGCGAAGGAGAAAATCTGGAATTTAAAGTTCTGTTACCAGACGGGAAGCCGGAGCGTGGGAATATCGGCTTTGACGAAGAAATTTGCTATGACTATAAACGGAATCTGTTAGCAGAACAGCAATTTTATAAGGACTTTAAAAGGTATTCAGGCCGACAAATATCTGAAGCTGATTTAATCAACATGAGATTGTTAAAAGAAAATGATGGTGAATTACTGCCTACCAATGACTATGTACTATTCATGGACATCAACCAATATTTTTATAACGCTGTAGTTAAATGCGCTAGGTTTAAAGGCAATAACACATCTCACTTAATCGACAGAAAAGAAATAGAACTACCTATACATGAGCAAATTGGAACTGCTATGAAATTTGCCGAGTGGTGCATCGCCCGTGGCATGGAAATACAGGGCGCATTGCGTGTAGACATATTTGTCATCCCGATGGAGGCATTGCGTGAAGCCATCGCAAATGCCGTGGTACACAGAAGTTACAGTAGCGATACCTCGCCTGTGACTGTGAATATTTTTGACGACCGGGTTGAAATCACTTCGCCCGGCACTTTGCCGGGGGCCTTGGACGTAGCGCAAATAAAGGCGGGTCGATCTGAAATTAGAAATAAGGTAGCCGCCCGTTTATTGAAAGAAATGCGGCTTATTGAACAATGGGGAACCAGTATAGGAAGAATCATTGAAAGCTCCAAAGATTTAGGAGTGCAGGAACCAATATTTGAAGAAATAGGGCAAAGCTTTAGGGTAACTATCTTCGCTATCGAAAACTGGTTAACATCCGGCACAGACATAGGATAAGAGGTGTAAGCATGACTATAGATCGCATGAGGCAACTGCTCGCCGAGGGCGAGGGGCTTACGGTAGAGTATAAAAAATGCACCGATAAAATCAGTGCCACTGTGTACGAAACGGTATGCGCCTTTTCCAACCGCTACGGTGGTTATCTTGTATTGGGCGCAGATGATGAAGGTAAAATATTAGGTGTGAATAGAGCCGCCACCAAAGGCTTACGTAAAGATTTCGTAAATACACTAAATAATCCGCAGAAAATGTCGCCGCTGGTGTATTTGAGCCTTGATGAAGTGGAAATAGATGGCGAATTACTTCTATATGTATATGTTCCGCCAAGTGCACAGGTACAGTCTTGTGGTGGCAAAATATATGACCGTAACGAGGATGCCGACCAAGACATAACAAGATTTGCCGACCGTGTGGCACAAATTGCCTTGCGAAAATCCCAGTCGTATTCGGAGCGCAAAATATTCCCATATGTAACAGAAGCCGAACTGCGCTTTGAGCTTATTGAAAAAGCGCAAAAATTCGCCGTTACCAACGATTCAAACCATCCATGGAAAGGCATGACCCCAATTGAATTATTACGAAGCGCGGGGCTGTGCGATAAAGATTGGGAAACAGGGAAAGACGGTTTTAATCTTGCTGCCATATTACTTTTTGGGCGGGATGAAGTTATTCGTTCTTGTGCCCCGGGCTATATGACGGACGCAATACGCCGCGTTGACGATCTTGACCGTTATGACGACAGGCTAATGGTAGGAACAAATCTTATTGAAGCCTACGAGCAATTGATTGACTTCATTTCGCGCCATACGCTAGATAGATTTTTCCTTGTAGATAACCAACGTGTTAGTGTGCGCTCCTGGATTGCCCGTGAACTTATTAGCAACATACTTGTGCATAGAGAGTACAGTAAGGGTTATTTGGCACGGATTGTTATTGAGAAAGACCGTATTTTTGCGGAAAACTGGAATAGGCCTAGTCGGCACGGGCGCTTGACACTTGAGGGCTTCAAGCCGGAATCTAAAAACCCATTATTGGCACAATTCTTTATAAATATCGGACGGGCAGACCGCCTTGGCTCTGGTATACGCAATCTTTATAAATACACGCAAATCTACTCCGGTGGCGAGCCGCAACTAATCGAAGATGATATTTTTACGACTATAATTCCGCTAAAGAACGATGTAAATGGTCATAGTGGTGCAGTAGGTGGTGGAGTTAGTGGGGGAGATAGTGGTGAAGTTAAACTTTCGCAAGAAAAGCTGAACGCCTTGCTTGAATACTGCACAGTCCCCAAAAGCAAAAAGGAAATGCAAGCCTTTTGCGGTATAAAGTCAGATGATTATTTCCGTACTAAAATTATTAAGCCAATGTTAAAACTTGGCTTAGTGCTGATGACGATACCCGACAAACCCAACAGTCGCAACCAGAAATATGTTAAAGCATTGTGATGCGATGACGATGTAGCTAATGAAGGAAAGCTTCGCCCTGCTACAATATGCGGAAAAGAGCTCATTTGCAGAGTAGATTTTGCCAGTAGAAAGGCGTGCTGTCGAGCATAAAGATAGTGCTGCTACGAACATCAGGCCAAATGTTGCGGATTCCATAAGCGGAATATAGGCATTGTTGCGATTACTTCCTGTTGTTTTTTAGGAAGACTACTCCAAATGTTCATGGCTTCCAAATTACTCTCCAATAGTATGCAAGCAACAAGAACGTTGCCCGGCGGCACATCGGGTTGATTTTTTATACTCAACAGCAAACGGATTTCATCGTCACTAATTTTATTGCATTTGCGTTTTATCGTCTGTAAATAATCTAGTGTGAACATCGGAATACTTTCATTGTCAACAAGCCATTTTGAAATTGCGAGGGCAAAGTCCAGTATGTCACAACGGTTTATGTGTTCATCATAAGCAGTTAAAGCTTTTTGGAGCAGTTCCCACACTTTATCTGCATACAAAGGCGCATATTTTTTTGAAGTGATTGAGTTTGCTATAAGTGTAAAATCAGCATTGTCATATCTAGCAAAACATTCTTTTGACAGTAGGATGAAACGACTTGCTTCGCTTTCAACCCCATCGCCAGAAATTCTTACATCCGATTTTTCTGCCATTTTAAAGAAATCTTCGTAAATGTACCCACAGTCTTCTTTTTTGATATGCAGTGCAATTCGCAAGTTTGCGATAGGCATGTCAAGAATATCAAAAAACATGTTTGGATATGGATGAGCTTCAAATCGCGCGCCATTTTTTATGTCAATTAAATTATTCATATTAGTAAAGTCAATATCTTGCATCAAGTCGTTATTCAAATCGCTGTTAACACCAAAATGCTTTAATGTGTCTTGTATTTCTAATAGATATCTCAACTCGTTCTCTAGCTCTTGTATTGTGCTATCGTTGCCAATGTTAAAATCTCCAAATTCAATTCCGCTTGTGGTTGTTACACGCAAATCTGGGTTTTTACAAATATCAAGTATAAAATATAAGTCACATATTCTTTCAGACAGTGTACCTGATGAGTTAAATTTGAGATTTATTTCTTCACTTATTTCTATGCCTTTTCCTATCTTTATCAGGTTGCCATCCTTTATTTTTACATGCCTCACACTATCATAATACTTTTTATTGTTAAACCACACCTCATCTTTATCGTCTTTTGATATTTCTACTCCCCATACTTTCGCATATGGATGGACTAAGCCTAACTTCGTCTTCGCATAAATGGTTGTTGGACCATTCAAAAGTGAAGCAAATGGATTTTTATTTGTGCCGTGGGATATAAGTTCAAATGATGATATTTCGCTAATTTGCTCATCATTTAGTTTTTCATGTATGTAAATACTTTTTTCATCGCGTGTTTGTTTTTGGCAATCAGTGTAAAACGAACGCAAAAGTAGTATAATGTCATTAATATCCTCTGGAAACAGTTTAAACGTAAATTGACAAGGCTTTTGGTTAGATGTACTAAGTTTTTGGTTTATATCAGCCGGTGAAAGCGCATTGTAAAATATTTGCGTTTGGTCGTTATCTGCGACATAGATTATGAAATACATGCAACCGCCTTCATTGCGATAATTTAACAAATCGTAATAATTAATTTGTCTACGAATTGTATTTTTATTTGAAAGAGCATGATTTTCGCTTTTAATTTGTACGGGGATTTTTCCAAACATGTTAGCTTTAGTTTCCAAACCATCTATATTGTTATAGACTTCCAACAACCCATCACTCGAAACTCTTTTGTCTGCCTTGAAGACAAATGGCAACACATGGTTTGTGCCGATTAAGATTTTTTCAAGTGCATTCGCACCCTTCCACTCTGTTAATGTCTTCTTTCCAGCCATTTTGTTTTCCTTTCATTAAGAACATAAATTGTTTAAATCAATCAATTTCCTGTTGCAGCGTTCGGAATAAACTGCAATCAAAAAAATCAGATATACAGATATCTAACCCATCACATAGCTTCTTAACTGTAGCTACACTTAACTCCTTTCGTGTAGGGTCTAGCATACTGTATATTGTAGAGGGCGTAACTCCTGCCATTCGCGCAAGTTTTGTATATGAAAGCTTACGTTCGCTACATATCTGTTTAAAGCGCTCCACAATCGCGTCTTTGATTTTTATGCCCTCACCACCTTGTCACTTTGCTCATTATTCCTACATTGAACATAGCAATTATTCCGCAATAGCGTATACGCACTTGCGTATTTTTCGCTTTTGTAGTAGACTCATTCTATTAGCAATGGTGTTAGCTTATGCGTGTTACAACAGAGTAAAAGCTTATATGGCAACGATACCAGTTCCAGTTTGTGCCCACCACAAAAATTCATAAGCTATATCTAATCACTCATAACCCATGCAATCCGAGGAAAACCAAATGGCTGAAAAATTCTTCATCCTAGAAAACAGGCTTGAAATACGAAAAATCCCGCACACGGACATCTACTATTTCGAGAAGATAAAAGGGACGCATAATACATGCGTGGTTTATGTTGGCGGCATATCTACATTCAAAGGTGATTTGAGGGAAGTATTACTCAAACTAAACAGTAGCTTCATCCAATGCCACAAGTCCTTCATCGTCAACATAACTATGGTTAGGCATATCCAAAAATTTCGGACTTATTCATCCCTGCACTTTGACAACAACGTGAGTTGCCCATGTTCCTTGCTATATAGAGCGGAGGTGCTTAAATTATGGAAGGGTTAGACATTACTAAAGCCCTGATAATTGCAGGCGCGTATTTCGTAGTTACATCATCATTTTTTAACGAACGCAGAAAATTCATGTTGGCAACTTACATTGTATTTTTGCTAATCATAAAACTCATAGGCGCGGCAGGCGGCATAGAGTTTTACGCTACTATTGCTACCCTAATTGTTACGTGTGCTTATATTGCAAAGGGGCATGGGTGGCTAAAAGGATTGAATTTTACACTAACCATATTCGCCGCTTTTCAGTGGACGATTGCATTTTTGGGTAGTGCTTCTTTCATATTTCTGCGCTATGAGCAGATTATGGGAACAAATATTTTCCACATATCGTTGTCTAGCTCGCTTGTCGTTATTGCTCTTGTGCTTAGAGTAAATAAGAGGTTGATATTCAAAGATGCAAGTCAAACGCTTCTATTGATAGATTCAACGGCTAAACTGGTCTTTGTTTTGTTCTTCAACTGGTTTTTGCCCAGATATTTTGTGCTAATGGGTGGTGTTGCTTACTCAGTTTTGACGCTTGTATTACTAGGAGTAGCAATGATATTTGCTGTTTATAGAGAGTATTCTATGCATTTGGAAAGCAAAATCGTAGCCGCCAATAGTAAATTGGAATCACTTTTGCGATGGGCAGATGCAGTTATAGCCAAGCATGAGGATCTAAGCCTCGTAAGGTTTCCAGATATCGTCCACCAGATTAAAAGTCCGGTATTGCAAGCTGTTATGTACGAGTTTATTGACACGGCCAACCAACGGGGCATTGAGGTGGATATTACGATATCTAGCCCCATCAACGCCATAAATTTAGATTCATATGAACTGTTTGATATAGTAAGCAGTTTTGTGAAAGATTCCTTTGAAGAAGCAAAAGAAATGAAATTTATCAGTGTAATGGTTGGCGGTGATGAAGGATTCAGTTTCATGATAAGAACCGCGACAGAACCCTCTAAAACACTGGAGAATATTGAGTACAGGAAATCTACAATTATAGGTTATCTGCAACGTAACAGACACCACAATATAACTATAAGCATTTCAAAGTCAGAGTGCTTTATACAAAGTTTATATGTTTTATAGTTATCCTAAACTCGCTGTAATGGAGAAATCCTAATAGACAACCAAGAGAGGAGGTCCCAAAGTGCAAGAATACATTTATGAACTGATAGAAGCATTGCGTGGTTGGTTTCCGCCTTGGATTTAACTAACCAACACGAAAGACCTAAAGACCAGCGCCGTCTGCTTCATTTGTATATATAGCGGCGGCGCATTTCACAAAATGTAAACGCAAGATTTGCGGATGGATACACAAAGCTAAACTTAACGGGATTTAGGAGGGGTATCATGGAGTTAAAAGTTCTACCGAAAAATATAAATGCCAAAACGGTTGATTATAAAAGCCTTTATTATGGGCTATTCAAATTGGTCGGTAATGTATGTAATTCATTGGGCATAACTCTGCACCAAGCAGAAGAATTATATCTTCGCCAAACAGATTCGACAGATTCTATTGAACTTGATAATTCCGTAAACAGACACTATGAGAAAAGCCATGCAGTTGGAATCCTTCGCGACATAGACAAATTGGGTCGGGTAGTAATTCCAGTGGAAATGCGTAGATTCCTAGACATTGATAAAGGTGACTCGCTTGAAATTACAATGGAAGGTAAGCGAATTTGGCTGCAAAAAAATACGTCATACTGTGTTGTCTGTGATAGTGAAGAGGATTTACATCAACATGGCGGAAGATATCTATGTCAAGTTTGCATTAGGAAATTGTTGGCAAATTAACGCCAAATGCATTCTGCGACAACGGGAGGTGCCCCAGTGAGAAGGCGGCAAGAAAAGACTCGCATAGACGAGATTATCGGCAAGAATATTGTAGTGGAAAGAAAGTCCCGTAAAATGACAAGGGATGAGTTAGCTGAACTAATGGAACTTACTACATCACATATGGGCCTTATCGAACGAGGGGAGAGAGGTGCAACTGCCGTAAGCCTTTCAAAGCTATCAAACGTTCTTGAGATACCGATTGATAGTTTGTTCGCCAGCCCTAATGATACGGGGATGTCGGTTGGAAACTATCAAGACACTACTCCATATGCAAGCCGTGGAAAGATTCAGAGCCTTACAACTTGTCTGGCGGAAGCGGAGTTGGATTTTATTATCCATATAATTAAAGGCATTATAGCGATGAATCATCATCACAAGGGTTAAGACGTATTAAAGACGTGCTAAGGACGTATTAGCTACTATGCCAGCCTAGATTTGACGCTCGCAGGTGTATTAAGACGTATTAAAGACGTATTAGCCTGTACCTAAACGATGTCCCATAAAGTGGACATGATTGAACATCCGAAATCCTGCTTAATGGACAAGTTATAATGCAGGATTTACTATGAATTCCAAATAGCATACATATTACAGAGGCATTAAGGCCTCAAAAGTTATCAGACGCAATAAGAACAAGCAGTTCATCCAAGCATCATAAAACCAAGCGTAATCATGAAGGAGTTTAAATATGGGGCAAATATTTTATGCATGTGTTTATGATATTGAAAACAGGACTTGCAGCGTAACGTACGCTGACAAGTTTCACGCAAATTGCTACACATATAGCGGTGCTGTTGTGGCCGCTCACTACCTACTACGGCAAAAGCCGTATCATGTTATGTGGGGCGGAAACTACATAACAATAGATGACGCTCTTGCAGATGTGGACGACGAAAATACTCTTCTTGGCATATCTATCTATGAAGATTATGATGGTTTTGAAAGAAATAACAGCGACATTTCGCAGAAACTTTACTATGACAAAGTAAAATTTATTGATGAAAACAGCAAAACATGGAAACACACATCTGTTAGGGATGAGGTGCTGGAACTCTTTAACATGAAAGTAACACGCTCCGTTCCTTTTAATGGGTATCTTCTTAATCACACCAAAAATCTGGCTGTCAATTTATTTGAATGTTATAAAAAGAGTATATTCTTAGGAGGCAAATGCGGCTATGAATTTTTTGCAATAGACCCCATTCCCGTATTAACGGAAACAGGCGGCGGAGCGCAAATGGCGTATCTGGAAGGTACTTCAGCGGCCAGCACAGATGAATTAGCCGGTAATTGGTGCGGTGATTTGCTGCAAATTGTAGATAGCTTGCCGGATGGGTATGAAATTATTAAATGCTGTTTTGCTGATATATGGAAACGAGCGGTTTTTTGCTATAAGATATATGGTCTTAATGATGAAGGGTTGCTAAAAGAAGGGCAGTCTTCCTTGTATGAGGCTAGACCATTTACCATATTTGGAGAGCGTGGCACCTCACGCCATGTCAAAGTTGAGGTTACGAAGGATAAAATAAGATATAGTACCGTACCGATTGAGTAATTATGAATTTTTGTAGGCGGAATGTTCCTCCCGGCAAGCTGAGTATCGGTTCTCGTTGGTCTGAAGGACAAATATTTCATGTATATTATTAGCGAAGTACATCCATTACCCATTTCAGTGGCTCTGTCACACTGTCAGCTTCAATTCGCCCATTGGCATTTTCTATATCAACACGCCCTGTTGAAGAGACAAAAAAACACTTAAAGTGCATAGTATGATTTTTACAAGATCTTATTGTTTCGTCAAATTTTCTGAGTATTTCATTTTCAAGCTCCAACCCATACAAAAGTCTTCCATCCTTCTCCACATTTGTATTGGGGTTTATTAGCAAGTCTGATTTCAGAAATACAATTGCTATTGGTATACCCATTCTTTTATTGCGTGGAAGTTTTTTATGTTCAAATACTTCCTCTAAAAAAGTGTTAAGCGATTTCTTTATCTCGGGTACAAATGCATTTTCGTTCCACATTTTTATTACATTATCTAAATCAATTGCCAACAAAAATACATGACTTCGCAAAATATCACTATAAAAAGGTGACATATGGTAATGATTATGTAAAGGATTGGGATATATGGGCCCGCCATAATCTGTGATTTCGAGTGAACGTGCTACATATATTGATCTTGGCCTGTTTATATCAACGCAATAAGTAAATGGATTTTCTTCTGGTGTTGGGTTTTGTAACCAGTTTCCTGATTCGAGTTCTTTATAATCTTCTCCAAGCTTTTCACGGGTTTCTTTGCCGCGTGTTTTTATACGTTTCGTGTGATTCGATGTAGTTTTAAGAGTGCTCAAAAGAACTGTTGTGAATACAGTTTTACCGGTACGACTATATCCAATAAGTGCTATTCTGAGTGTTGGGGGCGTAGCAATACGCATTTCAATGCGCATTAATAATAATGCTAGAATCATTGTGGCGAATGCACCAATAATTAAATAGTTAAGTGTGCGTTCGTAATAACTCGTCGATACCCATAATATAAGCGCAATCACAATTAGTACAAGCGTCAATATACATGCTATCCATTTTATGGTAATTATGATATTAAGTTTGACATAGTTCAAACCAATTCCTCCAATAGCAAGAATGTGATTAGATAGAGTACATGGCTATTTTGCATGGTCGTATACAATATCCTTATGGAGCTTCGCCATTTGCATATCCTTCAGAAATTACGTGATTATTGGCTATTAATGAATTGACCCAACTAGCACAAAAAAGACCAACAAAAAGGACACCTATCCCAATAATAGTGTCAAACATTTTCAACTCTCTGTTGAGAGGGTAGTCGTATATACTAAAACCAGCAAATAGCCCAAACAATGTTAACGAAAATACTTTACATGATAAAGAAACATTTCGAATTAAGTTTGCGATATGGGGCTCATATAATCTTTTATCATACTTAAAAAGCAAAAAGTATATGCCTATCCCTATTGCCACCTCATCTGTTCTAATTAATGCCAATAAATTAAAGTTAGATGCATTAACAATACTTGAAAGCAATCTTATTAATATAACAGTCCCCAAGGGGAGAAATGCTAAATAGGTTCCACCTGAGTCGTTAAAATTTTTACTATTGCCTCTCACTCTGGCCACAGTTCATTCCTCCTATGTATCATCCTGTATTTACGGTCAAAGCCAAATACTCAAAATAATTTGAACTAACGGGAATTATCGCCACCACTCGGTTAAGCATCGCTTGGGATTCATCCCTATTAAACCCATCAGGAAATTCGATGGCATTTCTCCAAGGAAAAACAGTGGTTCCTGCTCCTAAGTAAGCAATCATATTTTGCGGTATACCAAAGTCATATACAAGAATATTCCTAACAACTCTTGCCCGGGCTGTCGAAAGTGCTGGTTCAGTTGGATTCGACGATGTTGGGTGTATCCTTGCCTCCGAACCTATAATAAACAACATGCTTTCGGGATTACTCTCCAGATATGCCCATATACCATCAACGCCATACACATAGTCCCATATTACACTTATGGCGTGATTTCGCCCCCAAAGAAGTTCTGCACTCTCAGCAACAAATCCCAGTGTCTCCATTTCCAAAAGTGCTAAGGGAACTGGGGTTGGCGTTGGAGTGGGCTCTTGAGTTGGTTCGGGAGTAGGAGTAGGAGTAGGAGTGGGCGTTGGGAATGCTATTGGGGGAAGGTCATCAAAATCAACGACCGTAACATATGGATATCCATCTTCAATTGTACGCGGAGATAACCCAGGCATTGGCAAGCTCATAGGATTAAGAGCTGCCCCAGTTGCTTCAAAAAATGAGGCCCAGAAACCCATTATGCTGTTTTCAGCAGGGCGAGGCACTTCTTGTGGATAAGCGGCATTAGCAATATTTAAAAATGTTACAGTTATGCCTTCCATCTCTGGCAAGGCTTCTGCATCGTAAAATATGTGTATAATTTCATCATGGGGTACAGCTTGAATGTTTACCACTGTCATATCAAGGTTTCCATATGTGGTTATCCCTGTATCAATAATTAAAACATGATTATCCCTGTCGTTTTGTATATTACTCAACGCACGCGTTGCCAGAATCAACGCTTCTAGCAAATCAGATTCCTCGTTTGTTGCACGGGTATTAAGTATATAATCCATTAATGTTTCGACACTGTTAGGTATAGCACGCTCTTGTTGAAATCTGGCATTGTTTGCACTCACTTCAATTCTGCCAATATCCAGTAACCACGGTGAACCATCATTGACGATTATCCATATATTGGCTACAACATTGAAATTCGTACCTGTACTAGTAAAGGATTGGCGTACTTTCTCCTCTACACGTACAATGTCAGCGCTTGAGAGCGTGTATGAATTTGCCCTGTTTCCTATGATGACCACCAAGTTTATTCCTTCTAATCTATTTCTGCTACATGATGTAATTAGCGGTAGTAACAGCATAAATAAAACTAATGTAATCAAAAATTTTCGCTTCATGGACACTCCTCCTTAAGACACAATACCGATGTCACCTTCAAACACTTTTTGCCACTCGCTAATTGAGTCATCGGTATTCCACTGGGTTAACTTCTGTTCGCTTGCATTGTTATAGTCTTTAATTAATTTATCCGTATTGATACCTCTAACCTGGTCTTTTTTTACATCATCTGCAAAGCGCAATCCTGTGAGCAGTTCAGTTTTGTAACCTCTAAGTCTGGTTTCTACGCCCATGTAAAGGTTTATAAGAAGGGCACGATAATTATTATCAATAACTTTCTTTGTTGAGTTGCCTATCTCTCTATAACATGCTTCTGCAAACATAGTGTAATCAGAAATATCAGGAAGTTCGCTCGTAGCACCTCCCAATTCTGTCCATAGTTCACTCACCAAGCGATTCTTGTGCCCTACTATTTCTTGGTAATTGCTGTTTAATTGATCCCTCGTCTTTTGCTTTTGATGCATCAGTTTTTCCGTTTTAGTAATTCCTCTATTTAAGAATAAACTCTGCAATTTAGAATAAATATTTATTATGCGTATGCGCCACCGAGTAGTGGCTTCGTCAAACCACATGGCTCTTTGCATTTTTTTTCTATGTTTTTTCGCCGCTCTGCGCTTTGCATTAAGTTTCTGGTATCCCATTCGAGTAGTTTCTATATCTCGTTGAACTTCTTTTATCTTCGCAACATGCTCTTTTCCTAAAACATCATCACTACTTAAATCTGAGATATTTTTTACATCTGTCATATGTAAAAGCTTCTCATACCAAAAACTACCTTTATATGAAATTGCAGCAAGTAGCATAGAGGCAATGGTTGTAGCAATGGGCGATATTAATAATACCCTGTCAACGAAATATTCTTCACTAAAAAAGTTAGTAAAAAAGCTACCATCCCTAATACCGCCTATAATATTGGCACGAAGCCCTGTGACCCATGTAAGAAGAAATAGGCACAATAAAACTGCCAAAGTCATAATTAAGTTTGAAATGCTTCGCATCCGATTGATCTTTTTCTGTTTTTCATCATCAGTAAACTCAATTTTTAAGAAACCTCGATTTGTCATGCTGACTACTATGATGAAGTAGGGCGCGATGTTGAGAGTTCCACCAAGAAATGCCGCAACAAGGACAGTAAAAAGGAATGGTTCGTCACCCATCAGAAACATTGAGTAGAAAGCATAATAGTCCAATGTTATCATAAGCATAAGAAGTAGATATGCGACAATGCGCCCAACATTGTTCCCAATTTTGTCTGCAAACGTCATATTGCAACCCCTCTTAAAGCCGCTTTATTGTATACTGTCGGCTTTCATTTTGTCTTGCTACTTGGTTTATCGTCTTTATGTTTCTCAGAAGGAGCATGTAGCGTCCTAATGGTATCATCGTATATCTCTTGTGCCTTGACATATCCCTCGTTAGCATTTTTGATAATCTGAGTAAGTTTACCCACTTGGATATTGTGTTCCTCGTGAGCAATATTTGCCCTTTCAACGGCTTTCTTATGCTCATTAGCTGCGGTATCATAGATTTCTGTTGCCTTTTGCATTTCACTTTGTGCTACTTTTTCATCTTCACTTGTTTTGCGGATTACCTCTAGTTTATTCCTAAGGTTAGCTTGAATTATATTCGCATAACTTTCACTAGAGGCCCCAGTTATGCTCCCGCGCAATCTAGCATTTAAATTGTGTGGTGCTTGTGTGGAGGCAAACTTCAATAGATCAGTGATAGTAGACTCAAATTCGCTCTTTATTTCACCAAAAGGTTCATTTCCCATTAGGCCAACAATGCGGGCATTAAATTGGCTATCAAGCTGCTTGCAAAGCTCTTCTTCTACCACAGTGGCAATAGCCATTAATTTATCCATTTTATGCCTCCCTTGGAATTAACACTCACAAAGTTAAGTATTGAGCATTTAGGCACACACTCATTTGAGAACTGCTTTGGGGTCAAAATCCTTTTTTTTATTACTAACTTCGATAATCTTGTCATTTACTTCTTTCAATAGTTTATCCAAATGACTACCTAGCACTGACTCGTTCAAAACCCTGAGCAGTGATTCCAAATCCTTTGTTGGTGGTATGAATGGAAGATTTTCTGCATGTATACGGGCCTGTTCCCAATATTTGTCTATGCGCGCCCGATAATAATCTAAATGCTTTAGGAAGAAAGGCTTAATATCTAAGATTAGCTTTTTTTGTAGTGCCAAATAGTTCAATAACTCATCGTATTTCTTATAGACATTCTCTCTTACATCTAGTTCAACCATCTTCATACGATCTCCGATTTCTGCTTTTCGATCAGGTGTGACATCACTATTATTGTACATACGCATTAGCTGGTCATAATCTTTTCTTTTTAGTCTGTCTACACTATCATTCATAGCAGACTCTATACTGACAATGGCGTTGCCAATTCTACTAAGCCAACGAGACACGGTATCCTTCGCATAACGACATGACATTTTTTTACAATACTCTCTACCTCTCTCGCTCTCACCATAATTTTCGCTTTTTCTGTCCCATCTGCACATGAACAAATTCTTTGGTATCATCCGGCAGTCAATGAAAACCATGAGATTGATAAGCGTAGAACTCCTTATCCTAGCATAGTTATTGATAAGTTCATGCTGGATAAATGCGGATATAGGTATTGTAAAGGGGATACTGGTTTCATCTAAACATAGACGACCATCTGCATCCCTTTGCTCGTGATTGACAAACATTGGATTAGTGCGCGGATAATCGCTTCCTCTTATACCATCATTTTTTCCACGCTTATTTATGAAGTAACACTCGAACATCCCCAGCTTTTTTTTGAGCCTTGGGGGTGATAGCCTAAACTCATTGTAGATTCTACGTATCATGTGTATATTCCTCCAATGAAGTGTTATATAGCATCGTTGTGGTACAATTTATCTGCTATAGCTCTTCTTTGTTCGGGCGTAAATATATATGCACCTTTGTTCTTTGTCCTAAAGCTCCATTTTCGCACGGGCTTCCTTGTAAACAGTCGTTTTGAAATCTTGTAGTTCTTTAGTATGTCTAAGTGATCTTCCGGTTTGATTTTTTTAGCTTCAGTATTTTGGTTGATGTGGTGAATTGTGTTTCGGATTGTAAACTTGGTGTATGTTTCCATATCAAATCTTTCATAATTATTTGTAAGTTCATTCATTAAACCGAATTTTGTTATTCCAAGCCCAGCGGCTCGTGCTCCTACCAATGTTGTACCTGCATCACCTTTTTCAACAAAGACATCCATGACAGTTGCGCCACTATCCCGCTCAACTAAAGCGTTTTCATTACCACGGACATAATCTTGGATCTCAACTCTGAGCTCACAACTCCAAGATAAAGTAAATACAATCATAGCGCATACCGGGTGGGTGTAACTAAAATTGCGGGGAGCATGTGGGTCATATCTGCAATACCAATGACCGATAATTTTATCTGTATTTTTAGGAAGCCTTGAACTAATGTGTTTTAAGAAGCCTTTATTAAACTGCTTGACAATCATAAAAAACATAAACATTATCATTGCAGTAGCTATTGTAATTGAAGGGCGAGTTACGTAATCAGGGGTATCCAGTGGGATAATTGGTCTTACAAAGAATGCTAATAACTCTGAAACAACTCCTAAAATAACAACGAGCACAATCCGGACTATCCATACTTTGTTCATGCTGTTATCTCCTTTGTTCCACATATAATTGTGCCTTGTAAATCCGCAATATTGTTCTAATCAGTGGCATCTATCTCTTTATCAATAGATAAACCTAATAGCCAATCAGCTGTAACATTTAAGGCTACAGCAAGCCTACGCAACATATCAGCCGACATCTTTTTCCTGCCTGTTTCTATTTCCCATAAATATTTTCCACTCATAGGTGGATTAGTTCTAGTAGCAAGACCCTCACGTGTCAGACCGAGGATGCGTCTCCGTTCCTCAATTCGCCGTCCTATACTGGCATGCAAATTATCAATCATGTTCAATTCACCTTCTAGCTATAGGTAGTATACCTAGTGATGCTTTGTCGAAAAACCCGCTATAGGTAATATTTATGTATTAAAAGACAAAAACATAGCTATTCAACAGGATTCTTTAATCTGGATACGTAAATAGTGTTTAATGCAAGGAATATTTAAAGTACTTATTTCATAAAACATTTGCTAATTAAAATGCCCTGTAGTTGGGAAGTTACAGGACATCACAGTATATATTTTGTTTCAAGTTTATTTTGAATGTCAAAGAAGTTTCTGTCGTTCTATCATTTCCACTGCATCTAGAAAAGCTTCACGGTATATCACATCTAACTCATACACTTCTTCTGCGTACACGGCACTTGAGTATGCTTCAAATTGTTTGACTGCATCATGATTATTCAGGATATCTAGTATGATTTGGCTGGTATTTGCTCGTTGCTGTGTTAACGCTTGATAGTCTGTATCCGTCCTTAATAACTCATCAAGGATTTCATAACATCGCGTAGCACACAATTCTTCAAAGCCAACTTTGATGGATGGATATCTGACTAGAATCTCCGCCTGGCGTTGCATGGTTTTTTTATTCATATTCCTTCACCTCAATAAAAGTCTTTGCTAGAAGTTTATCGAATATACAAGGTTATAAGAATCATCTTTGGAGTTATGCATGAATCACTTGTAGAGCTATGGTGTAAATTAACTTCCGCCTAGTATTAGACCTCTGCGCAACTGGACTATGCCGGATTTGCGCGGCAATTTTTCGCATAACAAAGAGGTGCTGACGCAGGATTGCAGAAAATTGACTGCAAAGACAACGTTGGCTAGTTGTGCAAGAGATCTATTGTATCCCAACATTCTAACTCGTTAGAGTTTCTAAGAGATTGTAATTAGGACATAGAATAGGGTTTGTCCAACTATAAAGCATCTTCCACTTGATTTTCTAAAGATATTTACGCATAATATCTTTAGAGCAAAGATGGAAAGGGGTTGTTACTATGCCAACAATAAAATCTAGCACAGATCTACGAAACAATTACAATTCAATATCCACCTACTGCCATGAGAGTCGCGAGCCTGTATTTATAACAAAAAATGGTCAAGGTGATTTAGCTGTTATGAGCATTGAGGTTTATGAAACACTAAAAGGTAAACTTGAACTTTATTACCTACATGAAATGGGAGGGACAGATGTGGTTGTTGGGCATACCCACCAGCATGAAGACGTTAAGATTGGCATCAAGCATAAGTTTGTTCTACCTACACTTGGAGAAAAGGAAGCACCCACTGGCATCACTACCGAAAAGCCCAAAATGTCAAGAGCTGAAATGTTCGGATGTATGCGTGGTCAATTTGAAATGGCAGACGATTTTGACGCACCATTAGACGATTTTAAGGAGTACATGTGATGAAGCTGTTACTAGATACTCACACCGCCCTGTGGCTAGTTAATCACTATGAGAAACTTTCACCCAAGGCAAAGGACATGCTAATGGATGAAGTAAACACTCTTTATTTTAGCATCGCTTCGGTGTGGGAAGTTGCTATTAAAGCAAGCATCGGAAAGCTTTCTGAGGTTACTGGTGGTACTCGTGCTTTTATAACGCAAATAAAAAAGATGCCAATTGAAATGCTTCCAATATCGCCGCGTCATGTTGAAACAGTTGAGGGGCTACCTTTTATCCATCGCGATCCATTTGATCGCATATTGATAGCAACGGCACAGGTAGAAAACATGACAATTATAACTGCTGATGAATATATAATTAAGTATGATGTACATTCGGCTTGGTGATTCATAATGAATGAAGAGCGGTATAGTACATATGAAGGTGGTGGTAAAAATGGCAAGGAAAAAAACAAGTGTGAGCATAGATACCAGGCAGATAGCTATATATGCCAGAAAATCAAAGATAACAGAGACGGGCAAAAGCATAGAAATTCAAAAGGAAAAATGCATACAGCTTGCTTGCGCTCAATTTGATGTTACAGTGGACGAGTTACTTATTTACGAAGACGAAGGTAAGAGTGGCTTCTATGCCGACAGGCCAGAGTACCGAAAAATGCTCAAGGATATAGAGAATAACAAAATAAGAGCAGTAGTGTGCTACAAAATAGACCGTATTTCTCGGCGTACTGTGGATTTGTTAAACCTTGTACAACAGATGGAGCAGAAGGGCATTGCCTTCGTGTCTGTTAGTGATAGGGAATTAGATACAAGTACTCGAACAGGCAAGATAATGATTTCTTTGCTTAGTGCCATTGCGGAATTTGAGCGGGATATTATTGCTGAGCGTATCACAGATAATATGTATGAACTTGCTAAAGAGGGGCGCTGGCTAGGCGGTGAGTGTCCGCTTGGGTATTTTTCGCAAAGAGAAAGATTGATGATAGGCGGAAAGAAAACTACCATAAACCATTTAGAGCCTGTAGAGGATGAGCAGCGGGCAGTTAAGCGACTTTTTGAAACTTTTATGCGGACAAGCTCTCTTACCGGCACGGCAACAATGCTTAACGAGGAAGGCTTTAAGACTAAAAAGGGGAAGGCCTTTACTTTGGTAGCTGTAAAGAACATTCTCCAAAACCCTGTTTATGCGATAGCTGATGCAGACATGCGAAGCTACTTTATATCTTTTGATGTACCGATATGGGCGGATGAAGAGGAATTTAACTGCAAGCGTGGGATTATGGCGTATAACAAAACCGAGCAAACAAAGGAAATGGACAAGGAGTCCCGTACACTAGACCCTAAATATACGCAGAAAAGTACACGCCGGGATATAAAGGATTGGGTTATCTCTGTGGGTAAGCATAAAGGTATTGTAAGCGGTGCGGATTGGATAAGGACTCAGAATATTCTTTCCGAAATTTCAAGAGAGAATTCCGCCCGGCCTAAAGAGGTATCGAAGGCGTTATTATCTGGGCTTGTTAGATGCGCCGACTGCGGAAGCCGGATGTTCGTACGCTCCGAATCGGGTCGGTATAACCCTGATGGCTCGTTGCGGTTTGGATATCGGTGCGATGTTAAGTATCGAAAGAAGGGCGGTTGCGAGAACTCGCCCAATGTAAAAGGCTATGACATAGATAACTTCGTGATTGAGCAGATATGCGCCATGAGTTCCGATGATAATACTTTTTACAGTGAGTTGCTTAACACGAAAAATACATTGCTATTAAAATCTCAGGAAACAGAGAAAGAACAACATACAATCAAAAGGCGGCTATATGAGATTGAACAAGACATCCAAAGCCAAACCGTGAATCTGCGAACTGCACCTGAAAGCATAAAGCAGGCCCTCTACACTGACATCGAAGCACTTCATAAGGAGCGGGATGAAAAGCAAAAGCGGCTTGACGCAATCCACGAGGATATACAATCTCAAGGGAATCAGATCACCGACATTGAAAAAGCCAAACAAACAATACTAGATTTTCCCAGACTGGTTAGCCTAGTCGACTACGAAGGCAAACTCCAACTACTACGGCGAATCCTAGAATACGTAATAGTAAAAGACAACACAGTCCACATATTCCTAAAAGGCACAGAATCCCCAAATTTTTTCGTAAAAGCCCCAGAAAGGAGTGATGCGCGTCACACAGAATTACATAGCTTTATCTATACACCGAGCAGCATAAGTAGCTAGCCGTGTACCCTTATCTGGCTTATACGAAGCAATCGCCTTTATAAGCCCTATCGTACCTACAGAGATTAGATCCTCGCTATCCTTACTATGA
>Ga0131853_10004365_pt1 | contig 25344 bp, 10 predicted proteins | sample TergutLab28metaG_FD_92764 | JGI IMG/M metagenome (GOLD analysis project Ga0131853, IMG submission 92764) | Labiotermes labralis P1 segment gut microbial communities from Petit-Saut dam, French Guiana - Lab288 P1 (version 2) (version 2) | ecosystem: Host-associated > Arthropoda: Insects >... | reverse complement strand
TCTCAGATATATAGAGAAAAAAACACACACACAATATATATATATATATATATATATATATATATATATATATATGCAAGACTTCCATTTTCACGGTCAGGTTTTGCAATTTCCATGCCAGTGCCTGGCTACCGTCTGACACCAGCTCATCACAGTAATCCGTATGCTAATAACTGGTGTGCCTGTTTAGTTCCCCCATCAGGTAAATTTATTCAAATACCGAGTCACCGTCTTGCTAAGGCGCACTTTCATTGCTCTGACCTTCATGCTACCTTCACACTTTTTTTTCAAAACTTTTCAGTAACTTTTTTTTTCCGTGGCGCAACAGCCCCACTGGCCTAGGCTGTCTAATAGTTGAGGTTCCTAGATCACACAATTTGGCACTCAAACACACACACTCACAGTACCACCCCCTCTGAACGAGTGATCGGCTCGTCGGAGAGACCACTACTTGCACAACACACACGGGAGACGAACATCCATACCTTCAGCGGGATCCGAACCTACGACCCCAGCAACACAGCGACCGCAGAACTATGTTTTAGACTCCATTGCCACTGGGACTGGTATTCTTCCGTGTAACTAGCACACACAAGAGACCTGTTATAATACTCCCATTATAATGCTACTAGTAACTGAATCTGTTTTATAATTACGACCATTCAAGGAGATACCTAATAAATATGGTCCATACTCTAGCATTACATAAATAAAATTACGTCTTGATGTTGCAGAAGATTTGTAAACAAATTAGGCTACATGTTCACCATGACTGTACCTTCCTTTAACAAATGACATGCGCGTAAAATTATTATTTCTGCTTACCTTAACAAATAAAAATCAGTGGCACATACGTTAAATCAATGAAATTTTCGTCAGTCTCAAATCCACTGATCAATTTGTAGTGTCGCCAAGTAAGTCCACCGCAACATGCTATTTGTAAATGTCTAGAGCATTTACTGGTCTGTATCTGAGTGTAGAACTAACTGTATTACTCTTAATATCTCTATAAAGACGGAATCTCACGTTCAAAAGGTTCTCTCTTCCCTATAGATCATAAGAAGACTTCGTTTTAAGTCGAATACCCCCTCACGCTCAGCCACGTAACAGCACACAGCCCCGAAAAGGAAGAGGGAAGGGGCTGGGAGAGAAGTTGTGAACAAACTCACAAGTGTCAAGAAGAGAGTTTCATTTTTTACACGTTTCAACAAAACTGGTGTTATGTCTCCTTTTATACGTTTATTTCTACCCCAAAAAAACTTCCGCTCCTCACGTGCCTTACTCTTGCTCGGTCTGTCGTTAACGTACAAAACAGTGTAATGTAACCTACATTAACAAAGAAACTTATCAGGGAAACAGTAAGATCTGATGCCGATTAATAACGTTTTAGAGCCTAATGATTACTTTACGTAGCACCAGGTTTAACGTTAATAAAATCTAGTTTCTGCTGATACAAACACACGTTTCTGTGTTTCTTTTGGTCTCAGAACAAACAGCGAGTATTTTGCTACACCGCATTAACGTACTGGTTCATACGACACATATGGCGTATTTACTGCGCGCTACGAGAGGAAATTGTACATAATCTTAATTTTTAAAGGGATAAACCGATGAGAACTGGACAGTTCTTTAAAATGAGGATGGTAATAATTCTTTTAACTCAACATCGTAAACCACACACCTGAAGATTGGCTGAATATGTAGAATAATATATTATATAATAAGACACAATGGGCAGAAGAGTAAGCTGTATTTTAGCAATTATAACGTGTACAATGGAGCGTGGATAACAAACCAACTAGATGTCACTTTTGTGTAATGCTTTATTTTCTCATTTATAAGTTGCTCAACATGTTTCGGGCAACTATGTGCCCATCATCGGGAGCCGACGACTGGTTAGTGTTTTCGCCAACACGTGGTTTGTTATCCACACTGAATTACGATGCACGGTCAACCACATATCAGTGTACAATGGAATTTACAGGACAGTTTTCATTATATAATGTCAACTACAAATTAACTAGGTGATTCATCATACTTACTTACTTACTTACCTACTCCATGGAGCAAAGTCCTTCTTAAGAAGCTAATCGGTTCTCAACTAGTCAAGAAATTTCCCGCATTTTATGGAAGCCGAAGGTTCATTACTGTACTCTCAAATGACCGCCACCTGTCCCTATTCTGAGCCAGCTCGATCCAGTCCATACCCCCACATCCCACTTCCTGAATATTCATCTTAATATTATTCTTCCACATACGCCTGGGTCTCCAAAGTGGTCTCTTTCCCTCAGGTTTCCCCACCAAAACCCAGTATGCGCCTCTCCTCTCCCCCATACGCGCTACATGCTTATTCACTCTAACGTAAATTAGTCTAGCTTTAATAAGGAAACTTTTGTCTACCTACAACAGTTCTCCAGTGTTACACCGGTAACTGGTCCTCAGTCGCTTTTCGCCAAACATTTCGGTTTACAGGAGTTAAGTTATTCCGTTTCTTCGCTCGTTTCACTTCCCCTTTGTAAGTAGTCTCAGTATGTTTAGTGACAGTAACACCCAAGCATGGGCCTGCGTAACTTGCTTGGCTGTCGTTTCTATCTCACGCCACCAGTTTTGGCGTACAATGCAGTGTTCTGTTTCTCAGCAAACTGTTATCGTCATCTTAGCAATCACGGTCGTCTGTGTTGTTCAAGTGCAAGCATGAAGGACCAGCTGTATTTGGTTGGCACTTCCGAACATCTGTAGACATTCCGATAAGGTAGATATTTGCCGGCGCTGATCTGGAGCTCATCTTGACCTCAGAACTATATTTCATCCCATCCCTGGCGTCCAGCTGTTCCAGGATAAGGGTTTTGAATAGAAGAATGGTGGCATGGAAACTCCTCGTAACATGTTATTGGATGTAATATCACCCTGGACTAAAATAAGAGGTAGGGCGGAGGTTAGGTTTCAAAAAAAATTACTATATCATTTTTAGATGTTTCATTTGATTTTCAATTAATGTTGGTCCTCGAAGTAAGGGTAGAAGATTTATTTCAGGGAAGGGATGGTATATAGGATGGGCGGGACGATATGGTTTGGTGGCGTGTATGGGAATGAGGGTGGGTGTGGGGTAAGTAGGGATGAGGTGTAATAAAACAGACCGGTTCCATAGAGGTCAGATTGGTGTATGCCGGTGGTAGAAAAGGTAGTCAGTTTGGGAGACAAGTGATAGTATTAATTAAAGCACGATATGTCTGATACCACGGGTATAGACTACAGGGAATATATGACGTTAGTACCGGGTGTCAAATAAAATCTGTTTGTGTACGGTAGATATTTACATTTTTTTTTCGTCGAACGAAGTAAATGCATTAAAGTACTGTCATACATACAACTAATATTTAGACGTATAAAATCTGAAGTCCATAGGTTTTTGTGAAGACACGTGCTCGTCGCAATCTTTTTGTGGTTTACCCCACGAAGCTGATAGCAACCGCCTCAACAACGTCAAGTGACAGACGATTAGTGAATGAAGATTGGAATATATTGTTAATGATCTAATAAATGCGCTAAACCTTGCAATGACTAGAAACACGTAAGAAAACTACAAAAAAACTGTCAGGATAGCCAGTATCCCGGTCGGGATTTGAAGCCGGCACCTCCCAAATATGAGGTACCGCTACACTGGCCTGTTCATTATCTGGATTTTGACACTGTGTAGTCTGACAGACGCGTGCCAATGTCCCAGCGATTGCAATCCTGATGATGGTGTCACACCACCAAACCAAAAGTACATTACAATCAAACTTTACGATGCACGACTCTGCTTAATGTAAACAAAAGACCGTAAGTTTTTATTCTCCGATTAAGTGAATGAACACACATAACACACTGATGGTCTTCACAACGTATTATACATTTAACAGACCTCCATTTGCCTGTCACTTAATCTAATACACATTCCAAGACACGAAAACAAGATTACACCTAGACTATCACCGAGATGTTTCTTAAACACTAAATATCTCTCTACCCTTAATTTCCATTTGCTGGAGGTCCAATCTGCACTTTGCAAAGTTAAACAACACTATCTTATCGCCCACTGGTACGGACGCAATTAGACAATGGCTCGAAACAGAATGTCTAAAGAAACGTTCTGACCCCAATAACAGCATAATCTCTAACCTTCCAACATGGCGAAGCCGATAAAGCAAGGAGAATTATACAAGCAGGGTGATGTATGAAGTGCACGGGAGATGACATATATGTTCGCAATTTCGGCAAAAGAACCTGAAGCGATGGGCCATCTTGCAGACACAGACATAGATGGGTGAAAGCCAATACATTGTCATTTATATTAAGAATGTCATGAGATAGTACGCAACGAATTTAAATGCTCAAGAAGCAAGCAAGTTGCGGAATCTTGTGACGAAAATAAAACCCCGAGTTCCATATATATGGAGACTATTAGCGTCTCAAAAGGACCCCCACAGAAACAAGCAAAACTACAAACAGTGAAATGCACAGAAATGAAATGATAATTATAGATTACTTGCTATAACTATGCACAACATCGAAAATGATAACAATGTATCCCGTGTAATGCTTCAATTTTATATTGTGTATGAAAATATTAACGATTAGCAATTTTAGTAAAAGTAAAGTACACCACAGAAGAGGCCATGAAGGCTCAGAAGGGGGTGCAGACGTATAGCTGAACTCTTTCTTCAACCTCGGCGTTAGATGGTGTGGGGGGTCAAAGCCAGGCCTCGGCCGCTTTACATCCGGCAAAGAGGTCCCTTGGCCAAGGGGCTGGGAAAGGCCCAGGGCCGGACCGGAAGGATACGCGGAAAATCTCGCCCCCACCTGGACTTGATCCCCGAACCGTCAAGCCCATAAAACCTGCCATTTGTAAAGTAGGAGTTTTGTCATAAGGAACGCGACAACAAAATTACAGAGTGAAGCCGGAGTAAGTCCTCCAATATTACCTGGTATGCCCAAGTCGGTTGACCAATTTCACACAATAAAATACTCTTACAGAATGACAAACAGATCCGATCGTAGTAGCAGGTAATGTGCATTAAACTGACACAGCCACGTCTGCTTACCAGAACAATGAAAGAAAATATATGGAAATATCTGGCCCTAAATTTCCTGGCTATATTAACGGGCTACCATTTTCTTTATTCGTCGAAATAGATTTAAATGGATGGCTTCTTAGTCTGCCATCCAGCTCAAATTAATTCCATTATGACAGCTCTATATATTTTATTTTTATAGCTCACAATCCTATGGAGTTAATTTTCAACTCTGTTTCTATCCTCCTTCAATATCATGTGTATGGTTTTATTGGTTTTACCGTCTTTCTACGCAGTTTAAATATAATGATGGTGCTGTCTACGTAGTACATACACGGTGCTGGAAAATTAAGCTAAAAATACAAATTTGTTTATTGGACAATACCAGCTATCGCTCCATGTACACGTTGTGGATTTGTTACCCCAAAAGAAGTATCTGTCTGCAGCTCCATCAGGAGCTTGTAACGTGGTTGGTGCACAAGCAAATGCAGAAAAAACTAAGCAGTGTGTGAGGTTGTGTCACTACGTCGTTGGGAAGAAAGCTCTTTTCTGGGGCGTATCGTCGTTCGTTCTTGTAGAAATTTGGGGATCTTTACACCGTACTGCAAGGCGTCACACTCCAAAATAATAAATTAGCTATCCCAATACAAGCCGGAAGTCCCCTCGAGCACGAGATGGTTAAGCGGCAAGTGAAAGTGACAAAGTTTGTCGGCTCTACGCACCGGCCGCCTTCACCCTTCAGGAAATACTCCTGTTACTCATTTCTGTTAGAGGATGAGTCCACCCTAGGGCCATAGTACGGCCGGAATGATTGTGTCAATAAAACCTCTTAATGAACAAATCGGGAATCGAACCCGGGGCCTTATAGATTGCAGAGCAGTGCCTCAACCAAATGGGCTACGGCTACCCCACAGATAATATATTCTTGTTAAAATTTAGGCACTACTTGGGAATGGAAATGTTTAATCAAACGTAAGTTGATGAGGAAATAATATTACATGAATTTCGCAAATTACTTCCTAAATCCTAGGCTTAAGCTTCACTAAGCCAAAGCCTGGTTATTTTTTGTAGGGATGTGACACTTGATCTCGCAGTCTAAGAGCATAGTGAATATGTGTCGTATAGAAATTGGCAACTGTGGCAAGAAAGAGATAATTATGTGACTAGGCACGCGGTTAAGTACCTGCAGTTGCACTCTGGAAATGTCTTCGTAGTGCTTGTCTCTGCTTGAGTAATCGAAAGTTACAAATTTTCAAAGAAATGCCCAGTATTATGTGGAACCCACAGATAATTTCTGTTCACAAGATCCCGCCACTGGATAGAGAATTCATTAATATTCAGGTTCATATTAACCTCTTCATCTACCTGAAGTGCTTCCCACAAGGAATCCTTAGGGTTTGCCAACAAAAGGTTTGAGGAAATTTCTCACCTTCCCACAAGTGATAGACACCGCACATGAACTATAATCCTTGACTTGATCGATATGATGATGATGATACGATGTTTCTGTCAAGGCAAATGATCAAAATATGTCCTAGAGGCTAATAAGGCGTATTTATAATATTTGCAATTTTCGCAAATAAATCACCACCACCGCCATGGACCAGCAGCTGGCGGATTTTATCCAATTTAAAATCCCTCCCGAGTTTCATGGACTCTTCTATTGACACTTCTAAAGCGACGTTCAACATAATGGCGATATGGGATTCCCTTTTTTCGAGAACATTCTACTTCAGACAAATGTTTACCTACATGACTACCTTGTTACGTGAATATTTAATTAACGTATCCTCGATATTTGGTGCAAGTTAAATTAAAACAGCATTCTGAGAAGATGAAAAGAATCAGACAATTTTTTATATCCCATAGACTGTTCCTTACAAAAATAACGTATTTTTTGTACATGCTATAGCAGAAGAACAACATATAATTCTACTGTAACCTCGACTGGAATTTCTCCCTGTTCAGTCTTCTCTCCTCTCTCACCTGGCCACAACCTAACATTTCTACCGGGAGGGCCTTAGTGGTCCCCATTACCACAAACATGTAGCCCATTCTCCTCTCTTCTCCAAATTTGTGACCTAATTCCATTCAGTGGGATACGTGCATAAAGTGGTTCTTCGTGTCCTCCCAAGTAATTTGTTACTTGCGGCAACAGCGAAGAAATTTGGCTGGTATCGCCAAAACATCTCCGAAGCAATGTTGTGTCAGTATTTTGTAAGGACAAATATGGACTAAACTATAGTAAAGGCTTCGTACTTTATGTAGACTGACGTAACATTCTTTAAATTGATGACGAATGAACGTAAAAATACTTATTACTAAAAAGCATGTGAGATGATAAAACACAAGCAAATCAAGAAATGTACAATAGTTGATGTATTAAAAAAAACAAGTATCATACTATTAGCACATTTTATACGTCCTATAATTCATTCAGTTACAGTGGGATTGGTACTTGGCAAGCGACGCGTCGGATTAAACACGATCGAGTATGAGTTCACACGAACAGCTAAAGAACTATCAAGAAAATGAACAACTAAACACGAAACTGGCTCCCAAATGATTCCAACAGCGAGTAAAAAATATAAAAATAAAAGATATATGGAAATAAATAAATAAGAAGTGATGTAAGAAAGGAGAGAATGAAAATAAAAAGCGCAAAATAAAGTATCATAGCAAAAAATTTACGGAAAATTGTAGTATAATAGAACCAGAGTGACGGTGTATTTCATAACTGCTACGTCACACACAACACTGTGAATATCTCAAATAACTGTATACTAATGGAATGACCGTGACACCGTAGTTTGCACTGCACATGTTGTACGAAACACTCTGCAAATTCAAAATAACAGCGTTAAACTCATTACACTGCTACAATCACCGCGACGCAGCCATGTTATTGTAAATGTTGTACGCAACACTTTACAAACGCAAATTAATGTCATTACAATGACAGGGCACAAGAAATACCAAAGCAGAATCCGCGATACTGTAATTTACACTGTATTAGGTTGAAAGACGCAGTCTGAAAACGTAATATAATGGCATTAAAGTCACTATATTAAAAGAATCAACGCAATGCTGTAGTTCTGAATACAAATGCTGTGCTTAGGACTTGGAAATTCAAAACAATGACATTCAGCTCACAAAGCCAATAGAATTGCCGTTATTGAAGTGTTAAAGAAACCTGCTACAAGAAGAACTTTGAAAATACAACTGAATTACAAGCAACTGCTGAATTAATGAATAATGTAACGTTATTTTGAAGATTTGCTTACAAATGTAGGAAAGATTTTGGAAATGCCAAGATACGAGTATGACACTAATCTCGCTGCATTAATGAAGGAAACAACATACGAAGTGTAACTGTCATTAATTATTACGCGATTAACTGGTGTTAACAATATGGATCTCCGTTCCAATTGTAGGTTTCACTCGCAGCCTGAGGACACAGTTTAATTTATCACATTATATCATTAACAGTCCTGCTACCTATCATTCAGAGTTTGAGGTGTGTCTGTACATTGCATGAACTCCAAGAGTCCCGCGTGGAAAGATAATTAATATTTTTCCATATTTAAACGCTTTGAGAGCTCCAAAATATGTCGCATTGCAAAGCAGTGCAAGAAAGTATTTAGAGCTGTACGTAAAACAGGCAAATGCAGGAAGCAAAGCTTCCGTTTTATACACTTTTATGACCTCAAGCCGTCATACAGGAATGCAGTATTTTAGTCAGTCAAAGGGAACATTATGACGCCTGCATGAATGTATGTCTGTTCCCACCACAGCGTTTTAATCATCTGGAGGACTAATAACGACTACAGGGGCCTCTAGTGTTTCTTCAATTCTCTTCCACCAATAAAACGAAAATAACCGAAGTTCTAAATTTTATATTCGTAGTTCCGTGCATCGTAATTCTAGGTTGAAGAAATCCAACAAGATGCAACAGTATGCAGATATTTATTTACTGCTAAATTACTCTACACGTTTCGTGCGTCCATCGCGCCCGTCATCAGGAGTACATAAAACTGTAGTTGCAGCCTCTGGTACAGATCATACTATCTGGGGAGCAAGCTTCCTCAAACGTGACCAAATAAGGACTGGTATGAGGAAGCCCGCTACCCAGATAGTATGATCCGTACCAGAGGCTGCAACTACAGTTTTATGCACTCCTGATGACGGGCGCGATGGACGCCCGAAACATGTAGAGTAATTTAGCAATAAATAAATATCTGCATACTGTTGCATCTCGTTGGATTTCTTCAAACTAGGAAGTTCTAAAGTCTTCTCTTCCACCAGTAAAACGAAACTAACGGAATTTCTAAAGTCTGAACTTTGTCAACACGTTCCTATAATTACATCATCAGTGTACAGCCAAGTTCTTCCTGGTGACGCATAAAAACAATTACGCCAGTATGACAAAGTAAGGCGGCTGTTAAGCGTCTACAGCAACTACATGAAGCGTTAAGAAATTAGATTTCTTCGTACTCACCACGTCATTCACAAAATCGTAATCTATTACATTCTGATGCATCAATGTCACCATGTTTCCCCCTCCGTATGAAATGCAATGCAGACAATTAACTGATTACAAACTGAAACTTCCTTTATACCGAGTGTGCCACAGTTACTGTGTACCTAAAGAAGACGATAAGTGTAACCAGATAGTCCCTCTACATTAACATACTTCTCACATTTACTCAGGTCACAACAACGAAATAACACTGCTTGAGGCTGGGTGAAGATTGGTCACGTAGGCCGTAATACAAGAAATGATGCAGTTCAGTCGTTTGTAGTGGAGGTGCACAGTGACTACTGGCGCATTCTGTATAACTTGCCAAATACGAAAGCTTCGTCTGTCGGTTTCCCCCGATATTTTAAAATCTCTTCGCGGTGGTGCTGACTCTTCTAGTCTTATGGAATGTTACACCACGTCAACCGCTTGGCCTTGAAGATGAAGGTACCAAATCATTCGAAACGTCGGTAACTACTCGTTGGTCGGCATGGCGTAACATTCCATAAGACGAATATTTGTTTTTTTTTTTTTTGCACCGTGCATTGTAATAAAATTATACAATATAAACCAACAAAATGCGCCTCTTCTAAATTAATGTTCTAATTTTTAATTTTGATGTCTTCTACATGTTTCGAACCCGAGAGTTCATCTTCAGGAAGACGGTTTTATACACAGCTAAGGTTACAGTGCGTTTTACATGCATCAGAATAGGCAGTCTTGCAAGCAGAGGTGATGCATGTACAACCCACTATACCATACCTGTACATAAAAACGTCTTCCTGAATACGAACCCTGGGGTTCGAAACATGCAGAAGACATCAAAATTAAAAGTTAAAATATTAATTTAGAAGAGGTACATTTGTTGTTTTGTATGTATAACGGATATTTCCTTTCCCGTTAATTGGTTTGACGTACTACCCACCCCTCCAACCCCACCGCCACCACCGAAACAAAATCTCTGTCACTTACGACCAAAGATGATTAGCGAACTTTATTGGATATCTTACCTAAATTTGTGAGGGCAGAGTTATCGTTAAAAAGCAGCAAGACAATCAGTAAGCCACTTAACTATTTTGCCGTGTTTTATGTAAATCTGACACCTCCACCCAATGCGTAGATTAAGAATGTGTGGTGCTATAGCTCTCCCTTCCTCTACATGCCTTCATGGCACGGAAATGTTAAAACTTCACCTTTATATCAGCTGAGCTTTCGTTGTCGTCCTCAGACAAGCCAACGTCCTCATAACACAATATTTCATTATCAATTTTAATGTAACCCTTATATCTACACGAACGAAACCAAATAATAAGTTTCACGTTAGAGTCATTGTGCTATGTAGAATGAAGCGTTTACAGCAAAGCAGTCTACATGATTGTTCCCAGAAATTGTTGTTGGTTCCAGGAAGAACGGTGGAGCAATTTACGTACCTCTGTGTATTCCGAATGCGAAAACGCATGAAGGTGCAAGTCATGCGTTTCATGAGGAATGAACACGGCGTACAACATCAAGCGGTATTCCGGGTGCTTTGCAATTACAGCAATTACATGAAGGCAACACTGCCTCACATGCTTGTCCAGATAACGTTGCATTTTACTGCACATAAGAAACAAAGCGTATTAAGGAGAAGCAGAACTTGGATTACCCACTACCTCCAGCCCGATGAAACTGCCCTACACGAAGCAACTTTTCGACGCAGTAAAGTGGCTCAGTGCTCGAGAGAGACAAACGTCTCTGTGTGTCTCAAACTACAGGCTATCAAATGCAGCCATCACTTACTGGCCACTCAGGCGAGGTAATTTACTTATTAATGCTGAATATAATCAAATCCAATGTTGTAAGTGTGAAACAATAAGGGAAACACTAAAGGAATTTTCATGAAATTTAACACTGGCCAGTTCTACAACTTATCGACCCACTCCATTTTGTGATTTAAGTAGGCCAAAAGTGACTGAAGAACTACATGCGCTTCTGTGTGTACGTCAAACGCAATTTGCTAATATTCACCAGCACTAAAATTGCTTCGAAAGAAAGCGAGAGAGGAAGATATAAAGCGCAGGTTTTCTTACTACACGTTTTCCGTGATCTTAGTAATTGACCAACTTTATACACAAATTCTTGTTTTATAATGAGTTTATTATATTTCGCTACATGTTTCGAGCACTATTGTGCTCATCATCAGGAGGTCAAAATTGTATTATACAGCATCTGGTATCGGCCACCTACAGAATGTGACCGATACCAGATGCTGTATAATACAATTTTGACCTCCTGATGATGAGCACAATAGTGCTCGAAACATGTAGGGGAATATAATAAACTCATTATAAAACAAGAATTTGTTCATTAAGTTGGTCAATTACTAAGATTATACTGAGATGCGCGGTCAGCAAAACATAAAACAAGTTTTCCGTGAGTCTCGCGAGTTTCACGATTAATGAGCAAGAACTGTTCATATGTACGAGTTTTCCGGGTATAAGTAAAGACTTCCGGATATAGTTGATGATCGCTGAAAATTTTATCTTCAGCAACCAGCTACCAACCTACACCGCACAACATCTCAGAAGAGCAAAAGCCTCAATTACACCGCGGTGGAAGCCTGAACTATACCTACCCTCGTACTGGAAGCTGGTGTATAGCATTCAAATTTACCTTCTTCAGTATCATAACTGAAAAGGTATTAGCTATAAATAAAGTTCTTAAAACACAGAAACCTATTTTAACAACCCGACTTTGGAGGGGGCCACCAGACGATACTGTACGTTCTACGGGGGCACAAACACCGTATGCTTCCTTAACACAGGCTTCTACTTACATCGCTATCCCCACGGCAAGTCGCAAATTTACAGGTTTCGGGATTTGACGTTGACATATTACGGTCTTGCACTGCCACTCCGGTTGACATTATGGCAGTGGGGAATAAATGATACCTCTGAAGCACAATTAGGTCACTATAATTATCAGCTAATAACATATAAGTGTACAAAGGCAAACCCTTAGTGCTGTCAGACGTAGTTACATGAAACTGGCAAAAAGTGAGATGTGATCTAAATACAGTTTCAGACTGAAGCAGTACTGACACTGTCAGTCATACGCACATTGCTACATAGAAAGAGGACTTGTAACATATCTCTGTTTATATGAATTCACCATTATTGTAACTGACTAATCGGTGACCACAGTTATCTGTACACAACACCGCAATGTACCGCGGAGAATTTCAATTAGAAGGCAGTAACACAACAGTGTACAATCGAACGCGCGGTAGGCAAAATTTTAAACTCAGCATACGAATAAAATAATACGGATTGCGAATATCAGTGTATGCTGAAAAGACTGTTTATTGTGACTAAATAAATTATGCTTTAACGACTTCAATTACATTTACAATTTCATTCACTTTATTATAACCAACTTATGCACTTATATGTCCGTTTAAATTTGTTGATATTTTAAAACATTAAAATATAACACACTAAAAACATTGATCACTCCTACATGTTTCGGTTATCAATGTTTTTAGTGTGTTATATTTTAATGTTTTAAAATATCAACAAATTTAAACGGACATATAAGTGCATAAGTTGGTTGTAATAAAGTGAATATATATCAAAATGCACGGTGAAATGGTGAAAATTACAATTTCATATTGTGCACTAAATTTCATTTTTCACAATTTCGATCAGCAAGTGCACACAAATATCATTTGATTCACAACAATACTTAAAAAAAAAAACACCTACCTATTTCGTACCCTACTGGTCCAACATCAGTGAGTACATTCATTGGTGTTGTATAACACAATTCATTTAGTAACTGTTTTGATGTTTTGATCTGTTGCGTATGTGGAAGAAGTGGTGGGATTCATCCATGCAGACGGAATACGTGTGGCGAACAGAATTTGTTACACAGTGAATTGTAGCAGTATGTGGATATATTGGAGATACCGTCTACCTCAAGAATCCCACCACATCTTCCACATAAGCAACAGATCAAAACATTCTTTAGTATTGTATGTACAACACCAATTGATGTACTCCATGATAACGGACCTGTAAGGTCCATAACATGTAGGAGTTTAATGTCTTTTAAATATAGTGTTGTGTGGAGTTGTTTGTTTAAACTGTGAAAACCGATTACATTTACAATGTCTGAAAATTTAACAATGTTACATTTGTGACAGACAGAGAAGGAAATAGGGGGAAATTAAAAACTTTACATATGTGTTTATAAAATGCGTGCACAGTCTAGCAACCGCGCACAGGTTCACCGGTTCCGTTCATCCATACTTCGGAATAAAAGAGTTTAAAAATTTTCTTGTACCTAATTCAGTGACAGGCGTCTGGAAACGTGACAAATCGGGGTATCATGGTTACAGTCAAAAGCATATTCAAATAAATGCGCAAAAATATACAATTTTTAGTAAGTACAGAGAATCGAGAATACTTTGACACTAGTCTCTTGGCGGATACCTATATATTTCCTTAACTAATATCCGACGCATAGCAAAATAAAATGTATTTTCGTTCCCATCACTTCACGCTGACCTTTATACACCCAACATTCAAGGGACTCAGATTCACTTCACGAGGATTAAACTGACGTGTGCCTAAATATACGTGGAAGCTCACATCAGATTTATCTTCAGCGATAAAACAACGATAATCAACAGTTAAATACAGCCATCGCAGGTACACTAATCACTTAAGCTTGACTGTCATGATAATGCCGCACTACAAAGTTGGTCAGTTGTGGCTTCCTACACATTCTAATGTTCTTGTTTGTTTCATTAATTACACATCCCCCCAAACAGCAGCACCTCTTCAAGTGCAAAAGAATTTTCGTTGTGCCAGATTTCCATTTATGCCTGCTGTGCGACGCGTCGTTAAGCAAGTCCCCTCTGTCCTAACACGCCGGTAAGTCTTCCTATATCAAAAGGTCAATATCAGAGCTTTCTGTGTTATCACGCCGATAATGCAGCTGGACTGTGTGGTACTAGTGCTATATGTAAAGTAAATACAGGCCTTTGTGTCCGAGTTTAGTACAACAAATAAAGGTGTATGAGAAAGGTTAAATTGTACGGATTCGTAACATCTGCACTAGATGGATGCGAGTAGTCTCCATGCTCCGACCGCTTTAACACGATGACAGAGCATTCGGTGCACAAGTTACAGGCTGTTGAATTGTCCAAACTAAAAGGTCTTGAGACACTAGCGAAGAATATAACTTAACCCTGCTAAAGTTTCAGACCACTTGTGTCAAGCCCCTAATTAATTACGTTTCTTGTCTATTAAAATTTCAAGCGTTCCCTAGTGAATGAAAATGATGCCAGAAGGGGACAGGAAGCCGGTCCCAGTGGCCGCGCAGTCTAAGGCGTAGGTCTGCGGCCGCCCGCTTGCTGAGATCAAGGGTTCGAATCCCCACCGGGGGCATGGATGTCTATCTGTTGTGAGTGTTGTGGGTTGTGAGATAGAGGTCTCTGCGACGAGCTGATCACTCGTCCAGAGGAGTCCTACCGACCTGCTGCGTCGTTGTGTGTGATCTAGAAACTTCATGAATGAGGAGACCATGGCCCGCGTTGGGCGGCAGCGGCACAGGAAAAAAAAGGTGGAGGGGGAGGGGGAGGGGGACAGGAACACCTAAAGTTTGGTACGTTTCTTGAAAGGTGTTCATAAATTGAAGCATTATTTACAAAGGCTACTTCAGGAGATGGATACACTTTCATGCCCAAACGACAACCAGTATGGTAACTCAAAAGTTTAGGTAATTATTTGGCAATTCTTATTTCTGATGTTGTTACTTCTATTACTATTATGCGGTGCACTCTGCTGGATCAGACCTGGATCTAACATCTGTTCTCACAACTCGTCATAATTAGTAGCCATTCACTCGAGGGGTCCTCATGCGTGAAAAGTTCTTGAAGAGCTCTCATGCCGCTCTTCTATTGTGATTTACTATACGGTAGGAATCTACAGACTGGGAAGCGACTTTTTGTGTCGTCGTACTGCTTCATGAAGAATTCGAGGGACAAGAAACATTATATAAACTGTTTACTATTAAAAAAATGGACAAAATTTCGTTTAAGGTGATTTTATTTACAAATCATTACACCTCGCTGGAAATCATACGATTAGCCATTTCACGCTCAATGGTAACTGCACGTATCGCTCGTTGATATTAAGAAACTCTAGCATTTTTCTACCAATTGAATTCAAGTGATACGGTAACATTGCCTGTTTCCTTACACAGCATTAATCGGGCTTCATAACACAAAAAGAATGTTCTCTGTGAATTAAAAACTTTAATTTTACATATATTTGCCGGACTCTGTCTTCAGACTGAAGTCACCCAGCATTGTGTGCATTCGGTTCGTGTAAGCCTTTCCATTATAAATCGTCTGTCAGAAAATGTCAGACACTTTATTAGTGCCAACAGTGTAACGTTTGCTGCAGGAGCAGTATTTCATACAATAATTTGTAGGAGTATTAAAGATCTGATTATATAAACAAACACTCCCGTTAACAGGCTATATTTGAATTCTGACACACAAGGTATGTAAAACAAACCGTTAAAACATTATACAGTACGTGTGTTTTGTCCGTCTTAGGTGATTACACTATGTCCATTTACACCTACAGAACACTGGGCGCTTTTTTTTATTTGTAAAAAAGTACCTATACTTCGCAAAATCCTGCAGCGACCTCTCTGACCCTTCGTTAGCAGGGGATTACGTAGGAACCTATTATTATTTCACACCTCGTAGTTACAGGCTTGCATGTTGCGAGGGGGAATTAATAATGCAGTGGCGCACAAGCACTCTCATATGAGAGCCATATTTAAACATTTAAGCTTACGCCTTCGTGACGCATCTTACATCACAGTATGTGCCTTCAGGCTTTAGCTACTTCGAAAATCTCTTGATACATGCTCTGATGCATATTGTAACTTCTATATAAGATATATCTGGAAGTTGATGAGAAGCGAGTGCTATGGAGAATACAGCATTTTGGCCTAAGAGGGAGGAACAGACTGGAGGCTGGAGAAAAATACATAGGGAGAAGTTTCGTGTTTTGTAATCTTCACCAAATACTACTATGGTGAAAAAGAAAGATGAATTGAGTGGTCAATATTTCTCATACGAGGGTCTTGAGAAACGCATTCAAAGGTTTTGTCATTACCACGTGAACAGCGTAGACGAAGACTAGAAGACAGCATTAAAGCGGATCTTAATGACAGGACCTCCTCATTGTCAAGCCTTCACGATTACAGACACACCATACTCGGTAGGACTCCTGTTAGACAAGTGAACATCCCAACGCAGACGTCTCTAACAACACACAGCACTTACAAGAGACACACATCCATGCCCCCAACAGAATTCGAACCCGTAATTCCGGCAAGCGAGGGGCTGCAGAACCACGCCTTAGACTGCGCGGCCACTGGGATCAGCCCCGGTGTTCTATATTACACGAAAACTCCCACGCGTTTCGGCACAACGAACCATTTGCAATGAGTCATAAAAACCACGGAGGGAAGCGTACATGAAACACACGCAAACGAAGCAAAAGATTATACAGCAATGTGGATGCAAAGATGTCGGATATGTATGGCACCTTTTGCTCCCTCTCTGTGTTAACGGTAGTTTCGACATTTGATTAATGACGTAACAACAGTAACTCATTCGCTCTCATATAACGACACTCGGAGCTACATCTAATACACTGTTGATTGGCTACAACTTCCTTAACAAGGATGTGGATAATAAACACACCACACTCCGTTCATATACTTCCAGACACAAGCACACAATTTGTACACCAGACAGCCATTGTACACTAATCGCTGCTACAAGTTACTAAACCTTACGTATTCTCTTCCATATGGAACTATTCTATCACGTAATGCTATTATTACTCGTGACACACATGTTGCAAACAGGTGCACTACCTTCCTTTCTACCCAGCGTAATTTCCTTTATAGTCTTCTTCCTATGTTAGAAGGAGGTAAAATGTTTATGATTGGCCTATAACAATATGCTTGATAATGACTACAGGAACGTAACTGAATTCATCTTCAGGTGTTACAGGAAGTATGGAAATTACAATATATGAGAAAACAGCTTCTGAATTCGCCAAGTAATTATTCGTATCTGCTTCCACAAGCAGCATCCGCATTATAACATATGATGTATTATTTTATCGTCATTTTCAGTTTGCTCTAGAATTACACGGCAGAGTGAAGTTGGGCTGGCGTGTAGAATGGGGGACCTTAATTCGTGTTAATGCGACTTGCGAGGATTCTAAATAGGTTTGCCATTTAACCTTAATAATCACAAATAAATCGCTCAAGTTGAACATGTGAAGTTTATTATACAGATACATCAGAATGTGTACATAAATTCTAAGCAAACCTTATTCTTTAATCAACTACCAATACTGCATCGCTGCTAAGTTTTGAATTTATCTAGCAATTTTAGTAGCTCTAAAAGTTTCTAAATCAGACATTGGCTCAAATAGGAAAAGATTAATAAATACCAAGATCATTAATTATAGTTTTCCCTGCATTTCCTAAATTAACTGAAAGGAAAGGTTATCCGTGTGTCTCAGCTACAGACGTATGAGTGAATCAAGTTAAATCTCCATGTATTCTAAACCTTAGCACTAGACAGACGCTGGTGGAAAGCTTCACGATTCGACTGCCTTATCACAGGCACAATTTGACGAAAGGGTGTGCGGGTTCTGGACGTGACGGAGAGCAAAAATATTTCAACCCCTGTAGCAAATTCGGGGCAGTCTTCCAGCCCATGTTCGATTTAGTAACTGAGTGACATAAGGCACAAAATTCTTCCCAGGACTTAGCCCCTTTTATCGAGGGTAAACTAAAATAAAGTAGCTTATAATGACGTCTGAGTGAATTGTTAAGAAGTTGACTTTTGAAACAGCTGTTGCGCTTTTGACAATCAGAGTGGGCTTATTAATGGAAAGCAGTTAACCGCTTCTATTAATGCCATTTCGCACATAAGGAAAACGTCGCAGTAATGAAGAATGTCATTTTACGCCTTTCATTCCAACGATCTGCTGTTTTGACAACTGCTGCTCGTTACAGCCAATTGTACTTCGGCAAGCCAAGTTTGCCTGTGGACGACAGAACACCAGCGAAGTGAAGAAATATCAACCAATCGGCTGAAGATGTGATACAAAGGATAAAGATGACGAATCGGACAATTTTGTATCCACAGTAAAGCTCATTTACAGGCAGATACAGAATTCTGAACAATTACCGGTACAGTTAAAGGTAAAGCCGTCTCTATGCACACCGTGAAGGTGTATAGGGAGAAGTAGACATAGAGCTCCACTCATTCTACGCTGGATGGAGGCAAGTGATCATATTCACAATCTGGTCGCTTTACGCCCGAGGAAATAACCTCCGGTACTCACCGAGTAGGAAGCTCAATGGACCGCAGAGCCGGTCTGGACGTTTGGTAGAAAAATGCCTCTTAAATACTGACTGGACAGTACGCAGTTATAACGGGGTATTGATAAGTCCTTAACCCGAACACTAAGGAAACATTCTCCGAAGCATGTCCGGGACGCGCGCTAGCTTGTTTCCTTCCTGGTCGGGCTAAGGAGTTATCAGCAGCCCTGCACATGTCCGAGAGATGAATTCAGATAATTGATCGATTTTTTCTACTTCATATATTTACAGCTGGATTAGAAATATATCCACAGTTTTGAAATGTGGTGCTGGATAAGAAAAAAAGATCAGTTGAACCGATCGTGTCAGAAATGGGGTGTTACAAACGAGTCGTCAAGGAGGAGAGAAATGTCCAACAAACAACAACAAAAAAGAAGGCTAACTGAATTTGTAGTATTTGTGTAGAACTGCCTTCTAAAACGCGTCATTGAAGGACAGGTAGAAGGAAGGATAGAAGCGAGGAGAAGAGAAGGAAGAATGCGTAAGCAGCTACTGGATGACCTCAAAGAAATTAAATGATACAGAAAAATGAGAGTGGAAGCACTAGATCGCACTGTGTGGAGAATTCGCTTTAGAAGAGGCTGTGGACCTGTCGTAAGACAAACTACAGAATGAAAAATATATATTTACGGCGTAGAAAATCAGATTATCATAAATTAAACCACCAATGATTCGGAAAAATGACTTCGTGTTCAACCCGAAGAAACTTTCGTGATATTCACGTAGGGAAACTGACAAGCCCACAGAAGCATTCCAAAATCGAAGACCCTAAAGCTTTCGCTACTCGAACACTTTATGTCAGGACGACATCTTAAGCGTTAACCTGCTGGATGGTTAACACAGACAACAGAAGCGAAACGATTTTTTTTCTCTCTCGTTATATCTATATTATGGGTTTAAATGAATGAAGGGTTTAAAGGTGAGATTAAAAGATCTGTTCACCAAATGCCAAGAATTTCTTACCCAGCTGTATAAACGTGAAAGTTTATGTCTAAATCCATATTCCACATGCGTTATTCTGCATTTATTTACTGTAAATACGAACCTACGTTAGGTAAGTTGACGGTATTAAAGAGACCAAACTAAACACTGCCAGACGTTATTCATTCTTGTATTTTGTTTCCCATCATCCAAGTTCAGAAAATTTCTTCTCTCCACCTCCCAACCGCAAATTTAAATATTAATTTTACAATAACGAGTTTCATAACTGTTGTTCCAGAAAAGATAGTTAACGTAAGAAAAAGAAACATGATATGGGCTAGACATTCAGCACAAAAATTTGGTAACAAATGCTTACAAATCTTTACTCGGAAAACGTAGAAGAAAAAAAGATCATTTATATGGTTGAAAGCAGCTGAAATGCAGGGGGGTGTGGTATGGATGCATCTTACGCAGGATAGGTCCAAGCGGTGGCATCATAAAAAATGACATGAAAATTCCGGATCCAAAAAAAGGCCAAGAGTTTTTTGGTCGGCTAAGTGACAAACTTTTTCTCGAGAATGGCTTTGCCCCAAGAAGTCAATCAATAATTAACTGACTGGTGCAGAGTATATATGGCACTAACTAGTGAAGATTCGTATAAACATCACGTTTGAGTCCTCATTACATACGAGAACTCACATGTGACGTGTGTCCGAATCTTCACGAGTTCTGTATCATAGACTCTCTGCTCCAGTTCACCGTAATATATTACATTATATTACATATTATTATAATATGGAAAATTCTTTAGGCGATTCGCGCAAATTAAGGTTCATAATGCACAAATATAAATTCAATTTAAGTATCATTCAAAACTTTTACGAGTATCCATATTAAATTTTATCAAAATCCTTTCAGTAACTTCGGAGATGAAACTTGTGGATCCGTGAACTCGTAAACACGACCCTTAAATTAAGCATTTATCTTTATTTAATTAAAACACGAATAAAAGAAGTATTAAAAGAAAGAATTCAATCTTTCCTTCCTTTCCTTCCTCATCAACCAATATACAATTTTAAGCAGCATGTAACAGCCTTCCATGGCCTTCTTTAACTCTTATCTTCTGAAAGTACGAAACACGAAATTAAGGTTTCATTGTTCCACAGCCAGTGCAAATCACGCAGGTGAATTAGGCGAACCCCATGTACCGAATGAAAGGTCACGTAACGAACGCAAATGTAGATTGTTGTGATGTGATTAACACTTCACGAAGCTACGTTCCTCATTTGTCATAAATAATGTTTCCTTTAAGTTTCCTACCAAAAGCCACTTCAATAAGGTCACGAGGTTAGTTTAACCACAGAGACCAATAAAAGAAGGAACGGAACTACCGAAGTTGTGAAAACAATTCCAGCATTCCACAAGATCTAATTCTACCTTCATATTCCGGTCTCAAAATGTGTGGAAGAAGAGTTTAGTTGCTACCATTACAGTTTAACTAACCTCCCTCCCTTAAATAACCACCTCTCTTGGGTATAATCTTACTTAATTGTGGACTGAAACTTTTTAATGTTTCCTACGATCTTCACTCCGTTCAGAAAGCTTAAACAATCCCCACACAACTCTCACACCCTCTCTTAACCTTACAGTTTTCTTTTAAAACATCCAAAAGAAAACCCTAAACATTTCCACTACAGAATACTTCAGGCCCATACGCGTAGACTAGGTAACGGGAAGTAATGGCTTCGTGGGTGGTAAAAGAGGAGCATCCACTGTATGGCATACTTGTTTCTGTCTAATTAAAGTTGGGTAAATCGAAGTGTCAAATGGTAGGTGCTTTAAAGAAACTTTCCCATCTTTCTACCTTAATTTCTGGCCCTCTTTGTGAATTATGTCTTGTTAATCTGCGGATAAGATATCTGGTTTAGGGAAACGTTTTCGTGATTATCCGAGCTTCTTTGGTGCTTCAGGTCACTGACAGAGGCCTGTTACGTCACCTCTCACCAATTAAACTGAGACGAGGGTTTGTTATTCATTACCGCGTTCCTAGAAACCCGGAAATTGCTCCTATCCTGAGCCAAATCAAGCCAATCCATGCCCTTCCAACCGATTACCTTTAGCATTTTTCCCATTTACACCTAGGTCTTCCAAGTGTTTTCTCCTCAGGTTTATCCACCAAAACCCTGTATGCACCTCTCCTTTCCCCCTATACGTGCTACATTCCGCACCCATCTCATTAATGATTTGATCATCTGGATAATATTTCTTCAGTAAAATTCATTAATATTCTAGGGATTGACAAATGTTCTCCTATCCTTGCTTAACTCAGAACCCAGGAAAAATGTTTAACAAATTAAAACGTACACGCCTCTGTACAAGTGTTCAGAATGGCCACTTTGCAAGGCCGTCACATTCACGGCGTACGGGCCCAAAGCACCATGACTCTTAACTGTTCACATGAGAGGACCAAAATTTTTTCAGCACATCATTTACATGTATTTATTACGTCTGCGTTTCTTTAATTGCTAATTTATTATCTCGTGCTCCAACATAGTGACATAGCCAATCGGTCAACTAACTGACAGATGAAAAACTAATTTCACCATAAAACTCTTCCTCGGAAAGACTCCCTATGTGAGTTATGAATTTCATCCGCCTTATCGTCTTATTTAAAAAAGATCCTGATGACATTTACCATTGCGTAAAGCACTCACCATTGCATTCCTGTAATTATTCTAAATCATCTGTGTATACTTCGATTCATTACACGTAAGGCGACGAATAGGAACCTGTACCATGAATCAGCAGAGGGAGGCCGAACTACACTTCTTTCAGTCCAGTCACAACCCAAACACATCAAGACTTAAGCCTGCTCCAGAATCAATCACGACAGGATTTACGTCACTTTCTTTCGCATTTAACACGCGTGTACTTTTATAACCTACTTCGACGTCAAATGAACTCTTCAATTAACAGGTTAAACATAAATTGTACTTATGTTTTTTTATGGCTCGACGATCCCTAGTGGTCCTAGGCCTCATTATCGAAGCTTCATGGTCAAGCTCACATACACCTCACTCGGTAGGAGTCCTCTGGACGAGTGATCGGCCCGGCGCAAAGACTTCTACCTAGCAACACACAACACTCAAAAGAGACAGACATCCATGGCCCAGCGAGATTCGAACCCGCAAACCCAGGACGCGAGCGGTCGCAAACCCACGCCTTCGACAGCACGGACACCGGGATCAGCGTGACTATGCTTACTCAGCTTAACCTTTTGGCGCCGGAATTATTTTTTTAAATTTTAGCACATGCTGTATATAAAATGTGAATAATACAGGAACCAAATACGTTAGAATTATGAAACAAACTGCATTTTGAAGGGGAAAAAACGGAGATTATATACCATGTTTATAATATTCAGTACCTATACTTGTTGAATAAATATATAAAATGTAACTTTGGAGTTTAGAGGCGCGGTACGACCACTATAGTTGACATGAGGCGTCAAAGGGTTAATTAGGCACCAAGTCACAAAGAGTTGGTGCTTCTTGGAGTATAACCATTCGCATTCTCAAACTTCAACAAAAGGCTGGAGTTGTCAAATTAAAGACCAGGCCGTTCTACCCTGGGAAAAACTGTCCACGAAAACCATTACTTTGAGATTTGGTGGGCCCTAGGGCCGAACTGGACGTGGTTGGCAAGGAAAACAATTTTCGCCCTAGGACAGGAACTGAACACAGACTCTCCAATCGTCCAACGTAAAATGTAGCCGCTGTAAATGAATGCCTCACAACTCTGTCTTACAGCATTTCGTCTATGTAAAAACCAAGAAAACGCTGACAAGTGCTGCAAATGCACGCCTGCCTGAACGGCTTTGGAAGTGAAACGTTGGAATTATAAGAGCCGTGTAGGACCTTCACGTGGTTAAGAAGAAGCTCTTTCAACTGCATGCTTTATACATTGCCAGTGAAGTGGGTATATACGAGTATTAAAGGTGAAGCAGGTCGGAACTTCAGACGAGATGGCAATATTGTGTTTGAATGTCCTCCAGAAGGGATTAAAGAAACGCACGAGCAATTTCAACCACAACAGCTGATTAATGGACCTGGATCCGTACCTGCTAATAACGATATAAGAATCACAGTAGTTACCACTCTAAGAAACTGCTCTATTATCTTAAGCGAACAGGCAATTTCATGTATAATAGAAACCACTTTAAAAATCATTCGATTTTAAACTATAGCCAACGAAATTAATAATTTGCTACGTTATTTTACACATGCCTTTGCGATAAAATTTGAATAAGCCAGAAGATTAAATAAGCACAAAAGTTAGTTGTTCATTGCCCTTGACTGATAAAAGATATTTTGCATCAAAGAGAGTGCTTGTATATGACAACCTTCTGACATTCATGGACACAAATATGTCTAACACTGCTGGCAGCAAATGAAAAGTCACACACATAAAATATGGCCGACTTCATCACACTCCTGCAGTTAAGAGATGTCATAGAGGACTGTGTGTAAATAAAGTCTGTTTATTGCTCACAATGTATGTACTGTGCAGAGAGACATCACTGTTCCATTGTGAATTTCTATCCGATCAGTCACTGTCAAGAAGTCAAGGTCAAAATGCAATAGGAGGGCTGAATGCAGTCAGTTGGCCAGGGGTAAACACTTGCATAAAACGCGAATGCATATTTCCACAACGTTTATATATATATATATATATATATATATATATACATACATATATATATATACATATATTTATTTACTGCAATTGGGTTGTTACCCGGTGGCAGTGGTTATTTTACATGTAAACGAAACATGAAATTGGTTACCACTAGATTTAAGTGCGGAGGGCTACATGAGAAGCATGTGCTGGCAACTTGGAATCTTGGGTACCATCTCAGCATTTGCTTATAGACACAGGGAAACCAAAAAAAAAAACCTGTGTCGAGATGGCAGGTCGCAGGACCTTCAGAGTACTGACTTCTAGCCAGCAGTCCGGCACCTTAAAAAAAAAACCCCCCGGCACCTTAAAAAAAACCAGCAGTTCACACACAGTACAACAAATACACATAAGATGACAACAATACACACAAGACAACTACAACAATACACACGGCCAACCAACAACACTTACACAAAAGACAACTTAAAACTAGCAACAATACACACGAGACAAATTAGAATTTTACAACATGCACAAAAGGTAAAAAAATCCAAGCAAGAGAGTACTGTGTACAGTTTCTTGTAATTTTTTTTTTACAATCATTAATTCACACACGCTTTCGCCCCAGTCCTTCACTTCTCATCACTTACTACTCCTATAAACCTTTTCCATAAAGACTCGTCCCCCCCCCCCCCT
>Ga0131853_10004364_pt1 | contig 25344 bp, 22 predicted proteins | sample TergutLab28metaG_FD_92764 | JGI IMG/M metagenome (GOLD analysis project Ga0131853, IMG submission 92764) | Labiotermes labralis P1 segment gut microbial communities from Petit-Saut dam, French Guiana - Lab288 P1 (version 2) (version 2) | ecosystem: Host-associated > Arthropoda: Insects >... | reverse complement strand
CGTATGGGTGAGGAGAGGGGGTGTATAGGGTCTTGGTGGAGAAACCGGAAGGAAAGAGACCACTGGGGAGACTTAGGCGTAGATGGGTGGATAATATTAGGATGGATCTCCAGGAGGTGGGATATGGGTCTGTGGACTGGATTGGGTTGGCCCAGGATAGGGACAGGTGGTGGACGCTTGTGAGTGCGGTAATGAAATGCGGGGAATTTCTTGACTAGCTGCAAACCAGCTAGCTTCTCAAGAAGGACTCTGCACCATGGAGTAAGTAAGTAAGTAAGTAAGTAAGTAAGTAAGGCTATTGAACACATGTTAGCAGTAGCTTTGGCAAAAAAAAACTATGTTGGTTCGAGTCCCACCATCGGCGTATTTCTTTATGTAGCCCAGGCAGTTGAACGCGTGTTAGCAGTAGCCTTGGGAAACAAACTATGTTGGTTCGAGTCCCACTATCGGCATATTTCTTTATGTAGCCCAGGCACTGGAACGCGTGCTAGCAGCAGCATTCGGAAACAAACTATTTTGGTTCGAGTCCCACTATCGGCATATTTCTTTATGTGCGTATTTAAAATCTAACTGGCTACAGATGATGCTGGTTATGAAACCCAAAATGTGTATGTTTTACTAATAATAAAATCAAAGGCAATGAAGAGCTGCACTCATTAAATTAAGTCAGGTCTCTTTCAATTTTGTGCCAAATGAAGGGAATGTCTTCCGTAAGTGCATTATGGTAATTCACAATTTTAGAAACGTGGATGGAAAAGGATATCTGCTGCTGGTCATCGTTGAAAAACGAGGGTAGGGAATTACCACCTTCATCATCATCATAAACATCAAGGATTGGACCCTTTGACCCGTTCTTTCTCCAGAGTTACAGCTGCTCGCGCCAACGCTTCTTCGGTCTTCCAATTGTTCTTCTTCCTTGTAGTCTATAGTGGTATGATTTCGAAGGGATTCAGTTCTGTGGCATTTTTTGCAGGTGAAGAAGCCAGTTCCCTCTGTATTCACCCGAAAACTGACCTGGCTGTGACAATACAGTCATGAACTCTTGAGTTGATTGGAGGCCAAAACCCTCCACAAAACAAATACTGTCATAAAAGTGAAAGTACCATTATTCGCTGTATGTCAGCACTGGTTAAAGCTACACGTTCTTCATTCTTACCATGATGGCTCACCATGACATGTGTATTCGCGAACGTGTCATTGCTGTTGCTGAGAAGGGAGGGTTGTCTGCCAGCGCTGCCGGGGAACTCTACAGAATTTCCATATCTACTGCAAGGGAATGGCTGCGGAAATACCGGAGGGATGGGCAATTTGGAAGGCATAAGGGAACTGGGTTATGGCGCTTTTCCAGCCCAGCTGAGGATGCTGCATTAGTAGCCGAAGCTGAGAGAAACCCTTTCTTCAGTGCAAGGTATCTTAAACCTGCTACTGGCTTTCCTTGGCAAAAAGACACGATTATTTCAAGACTTAGAGCAGCAGGTCTCAGGGCACGGCATGCTGCGGTGAAGGAGCTTCTCACTGATGAACATAAACTATACTGTTTAGCGTTTGCTGATAGCAATGTAGATCGCAAGTGGGATAGAATCGTATTCACTGATGAATCTACATTTACCTCAGCAAATGATGGGCCGGTTTTAGTTCACAGACCTCAGGGACAGCGTTACAACCAGCATTATATGTCTACCTGCGAACGCAGTGTTCATGTGTCTGTTCACTGTTGGGGCTGGATCTCCCATGAAGGGGCTGGATTTCTCCATCGTATAGAGAGTCACCTGAATGGCCTGCAGTATTAGCACATTTTACAGAACTTAATGGTGCCCTCTGTACGGATGCTTTATCACGAAGATATAATTCATTTACAGCAAGACCACTCCTCCATTCATGATTCTCGTGTGGTCCAAGAATGGCTATTGCAGCAGGCCGATGTCGAACTCCTTGACTGGCCACCACGAGCACCTGATATGAACCCCATCGAGAATATGTGGAGTGAGGTGAAAAGGACAATGAAGGAAACCTGGCCTGTCCTCCCTCCCAGAAATAACGATGAGCTATGGGCCCTTTTGTCAGATGCGTGGGATGAAGTTGTTACCTTTATGCGTTACATTCGATCACTGATTGAGTCCATGACACAACGAATGAAATCAGTGATCAAAGCAGAAGGGTTCTGGACTTCTTATTAAAGAAGTCATTTTCTGAAAACAGCCCTTTTAAGGGCTAAATTATTAATTTTCATTTTCTATGAGTAGGTGCGGTACTTTGCCGATCCCAGTGGCTGGGCGGTCTGTGGCCCCTAGCCTGCTGAGATTGTGGGTTCGAATCCCACCGGGGTCATGGATGTCTGTCCTTTGTGAGTGGTGTGTTTTCCAAAGGCTACTGCTGGCACGCATTCAACTGCCTGGGCTACATAAAGAAATATTGCCAATAGTGGGACTCGAATCAACATAGTTTGTTTCTGAAGGCTACTGCTAACACGCGTTCAACTGCCTGGGCTACATAAAGAAATATGCATATTGTATTGCTTCTTAAATTATACCTACTACCAAACGTTAGAATTAAGAAAGGAAAGAAGGAATTTGAGTGGCTTGATCATGTAGAATGAATGTGACATGAAACATGCATACAGTGTTATCAGAAATCCTTAATCATAATGAACAATTAACTCCGCTTTTAGCGGTCTGTTTGTGTATTAATACAAAGCTAGAGACACAATGACATACCCATTGCTGTCAGTGATAACTAAATTCGCTCACCCAGGCTTTACTACACAGTCACTGTAGTAACATTTTTTTACATTTCTGCTGTAGATATGTTAGGGGTTTGGTTGTGCCTGTTCAATACAAGCATCTTAGGTTTGTTATTTTCAAGCAAGTTTTTTGTTTGGTTGTTAAAATTTGGTATATGTAGTTTAGAATAGGGTTGGTGACGTTTGAGGTTTGATGTTCATTGGATGTTGTTTGTGCCAATTTAAGATTGGTGTGTTAGGATAGGCGTTCTGTTATTTGTCAGTGTCTTTCTTTTTCGTCCCTCATTTTTGTGTGAACATGGTGTTTGAATTGCTCTGAACCTGTGGGCCCCATTAGCGATGTTGTTCCGTGAGGAGTATGTGTGAGAACAGATGGTAGATGGCCTGCAGAAATTAGGTGAGAGGGTGTGAGTCAGGCTGTGGTGAAAATAGTAATGAACCCACATGTTCTGTAAAAGACAAGGAAAATTGAATTATTGGCTCAGCACCTGTAAGCTTCTCAGGAAAGACTATTCTCTTTGACATTGAATGTTATTCATTTTAATTTTTTAACAGTTATAATGTTGAGATTGTACAAAGGAGGTGCAGTATTAATCAGTATTGATGATAGCGTGTACTCTTCCTTGTCATGATGCATGTCACATTATTTATATTTTGGTTTTACAGAGCTGCACAGGTTCTCTGCACATTCTGCCAGGTTTGTCTAGCGAGAAATATGCAACACCGTCAGATGGTGTGTGTAATTCCAGCAGTATAGAAGCTGAGGAGGATGTAGTAGTAATAGAAGAGGGTTTCGCAGCTATAAAAAAAGAGGCGGATATAGGCGTAAAGCAAGAGGTGATTCCTGAGGATATAACGTTTTCTGCATTAAAGTCTGAACCAGACGAGGTGAGTTCAATGTTTATATATATGTCTGTTAGTTGACACATTTTACCAGTGTCCAGAAATATTGTTTTTATGTGTGTGTGTGATGTCAATATTTCTGTCCAATTAAAACAGCTCCACTATTGGGAATGGGAATATTTTCTGTGGTGGGTAGGTGGGAGGGTTTCTACTAGGTCTGTTGGTCTGCAAGTAATTGCAGAGAAGATGAATCTAAACTATAAACTATTATCTTCATATGCAGCAGAATTTATTTAATCTGGCACCCACAGGACTGGAGAGGTGCCAGATTATTAAATATTCTGTTGTCAAACAGTACCTCTTCTGGCCTAAGTTATTACAGGTAATTTTATTCTTGTGTTTCTTTATACTATAGTTGGACAAGAATCCAGTGTCATATGCTGCCATAATGATACTCTGGCTTGAAGCCATTCCACACTTTGTAATTATTTCAAGTGTCTCAGGAATTGTTAATGTTATGTCCCATATTGTACTAGCAGCTCTTCGTTTACTTATTTTGGTTTCTCTGGAAGCTATTATAATAGCTCTGTGGGCCCAGTGAAATCTATATTGCATAATGTGAAATCACAGTATCATTATGCACACTGGAAAGTACAGACGAAAGATCTTCTGGAATTGGGGGCTATTTTCCTCATCTGCTGAATTATCATGATTTTTCAAGTATGAATTCCATATTAGTGGAACTTTACTGTGATTATAAAGCTCCCTTAGACGTATGAAATGTTGAATTTTCTTTGTTATAGGGGATATAAATTTCCTCAGAAAGCAGAGGTTCTCCTGCTAGAGAGTGATGCTGCATGTACACTCAGTCGAACAAAAACCCATCGGCCTGATATATTGTATGTCCCGCTCAGGCAGTGACGTGCAGTACAGTTGCCATCATAATTCGAGTCCTTTACTTTCCCCATTTTTGTGCATTCGTGGCATTTCTCTGTCTCCATTCATTACAATCAGTCACACTGTGTATATATTAACCGAAGACAACAATACTTTTGGTTAATTTGAAATTAAAACATTAATTAAACTTCATTACCTTTCCCAGGCGTGAGGCTAGCTAGTTAGCTTTGCTGCTAAGGATGGCTGAGTCGATCGGACCGTTCCATTCCTACTGTCGGCACGCGTAATCCAGGCAGTTAACGCCTGCTAGCAGTAGCCTTCGGAAAACAAACTATGTTGGTTCGAATCCCACTATTGGCATATTTCGTTCTGTACCCCAAGCAGTTGAACGCATGCTAGCAGTAGCCTTGGAAACAAAGTATGTTGGTTCGAATCCCACTATCGGCATATTTCTTTATGTAGCACAGGCAGTTGAACGCATGATAGTAGTAGCCTTTGGAAACAAAGTATGTTGGTTCGAATCCCACTATCAGCGTATTTATTTATGTAGCCTAGGCAGTTGAACGCGTGCTAGCAGTAGCTTTCGGAAACAAAGTATGCTGGTTCGAATCCCACTATCGGCATATTTCTTTATGTAGCCCAGGCAGTTGAGTGCGTGCTAGCAGTAGCCTTCGGAAACAAAGTATGTTGGTTCGAATCCCACTATCGGCATATTTCTTTATGTAGCCCAGGCAGTCGAACGCGTGCTAGCAGTAGCCTTCGAAACAAACTATTTGGATTCAAATACCAATGTCGGCTTTTTTCTTTATGTAGCCCAGGCAGTTGAACGCGTGCTAGCAGTAGCCTTCGGAAACAAAGCATGTTGGTTCGAATCCCACTATCGGCATATTTCTTTATGTAGCCCAGGCAATTGAACGCATGCTAGCAGTATCCTTCCAAAACAAGCTATGTTGATTTGAGACCCACTATAGGCATATTTCTTTATGTAGCCCAGGCAGTTGAGTGCGTGCTAGCAGTAGCCTTCGGAAACAAAGTATGTTGGTTCGAATCCCACTGTCGGCATATTTCTTTATGTAGCACAGGCATTTGAACACGTGCTAGCAGTAGCCTTCCGAAACAAGCTATGTTGGTTCAAGTCCCACTATCGGCATATTTCTTTATGTAGCCCAGACAGTTGAAAGCGTGCTAGGAATAGCCTTCAGAAACAAACTATGTTGGTTCAATTCCCACTATCTTCATATTTCTTTATGTAGCCCAGACAGTTGAAAGCATGCTAGGAGTAGCCTTCAGAAACAAATTATGTTGGTTCGAGTCCCACTATCCGCATATATCTTTATGTATCTGTACGATTGAAAACATTTACTGATGATAATTGTTGAACATGCGAGTGTGATGGGTGTGCTTGGGACCCATGGTGGTTTTGCTCTCGCCTTGTTTCAGGGGAGTAAAATATTGTTGGAAAATTTGCAACTCTAATTTCAGCTTTCGGAACAAGTTCATAATCTTTCTTTTGTGTGGCCTTTTACTAGACAATAACACATTTTAAGAACTGTGCATATTTAAAAGTCTAACTGGCTACAGATGATGGTTATTATGAAAACCGAAATGTTTATGTTTTACTAATAATAAAATCAAGGACAATGAAGAACTGCACTCATGAAATTAAGTCAAGTTTCTTTCAATTTTCTGCAAAATAAAGAGAATTTTTTCTGCAACTGCATATTGGTAATTCACAATTTTAGAACCATGGACGAAACAGGATATCTGTTGCTGGTCATGGTTGAAAAGGGAGGGTACGTATTACCCAAAGCTGAAAACTGACCTGTCTGTCACAATACAGTCTTTAACCCTGCGTTGATTGGAAGCCATGTCCCTCTACAAGACGAATACTGTTATTAAACTGAAAGTGAAAGCAAATGATGGGCTGGATTTAGTTCACAGACCTCAGGGAGAGCATTACAACCCGCAATATACCTGCAAACGCAGTGGTCTTGTGTCTATCCACTGTTGGGGCTGGATCTCCCATGAAGGAGCTGGAATTTTCCATCGTATAGAGGGTTACCTGGACGGCCTGCATTATCAGCACATTTTGCAGAACATAACGCTGCCTTCTGTATGGCTACTTTATCCAGATGATATCATTCATTTACAGCAAGACCACTTCTCCTTTCATGATTCTCGTGTGGTTCAAGAATGGCTATCACGGCAGGCTGACGTCGAACTCCTTGACTGGCCACCGCAAGCGCCTGATATGAACCCCATCGAGAAAACGTGGGGTGAGATGAAAAGGACAATGCAGGAAACCTGACCTGTCCTCCCTCCCAGAAATAGCGATGAGCTATGGGCCCTTGTGTCATATGCGTGGGATGAAGTTGCTGCATCTACGTGTTACATTCGATCCATGACACGACGAATGAAATCAGAGATTGAAGCAGAAGGGTTCTGGAATTCTTATTATAGGGGTCAGTTTCTGAAAAAGCACTTTTAAGGGTTAAAGTATTAATTTTCATTTTCTATGCGTAGGTGTGATACTTCACCGGTCCCAGTGGGCGGGTGGTCTACGGCCCCTTGCCTGCTGAGATTGTGGGTTCGAATCCCACGGGGGCATGGATGTCTGTCTTTTGTGAGTGTTGTGTGTTCCGAAGGCTTCTGCTAGCATGCGTTCAACTGCCTAGGCTAATACAGCAACTGCCTAGGCTACATACAGAAATATGCCAATGGTGGGACTCGAAACAACATAGATTGTTTCCGAAGGCTACTCCTAGCACGCTCTCAACTGCCTGGGCTACATAAAGAAATATGCCACTAGTGGGACTCGAACCAACATAGTTTGTTTTCGAAGGCTATTGCTAACGCTTGTTCAATTGCCTGGGCTACATAAAGAAAGTTGCTGATAGTGGGGCTCGAACCAACAAACTATGTTGGTTCAAGTCCCACCATCGGCATATTTCTTTATGTAGCCCAGACAGTTGAACACGTGTTAGCAGTAGCCTTCGGAAACAAACTATGTTGGTTCGAGTCCCACTATCAGCATATTTCTTGATGTAGCCCAGGCAGTTGAATGCGTGTTAGGAGTAGCCTTCGGAAACAAACTATGTTGGTTCGAGTCCCAAAATCGGCATATTTCTTTATGTAGTCCAGGCATTTGAACGCGTGCTAGCAGTAGCCTTCAGAACACACACCAGTCACAAAGGACAGACATCCATGCTCCCGGTGGGATTCGAACCCATAATCTCAGCAGGCGAGGGCAGTAAACTGCCTGGCCACTAGGAAGTATCGCACATACGCATAGAAAATGAAAATTAATATTTTAGCTCATAAAAGGGCTGTATTCAGAAATTGACTTCTTTAATAAGAAGTCCAGAACACTTATACTTCGACCACTGATTTCATTTGTCGTGTCATGGACTCAGTCAGTGATTGAGTGTAATGCGTAGACGAAGCAACTTCATCCCACACGTCTTACACAAGGGCCCATAGCTCATCGCTATTTCTGGGAGGGAGGACAGGCCAGGCTTCCTGCATTGTCTTTTCACCTCACTCCACATATTCTCTGTGGGGCTCATATCAGGCGCTCGCGGTGGCCAGTCAAGGAGTTCGGCGTCGGCCTGCCGCGATAGCCATTCTTGAACTGTGTGGGCTACATAAAGAAATATGCCGATAGTGGGACTTGAACCAACATAGTTTTTTTTCGAAGACTGGTGCTAACACGCATTCAAATGCCTGGGCTACATAAAGAAATATGCCGATAGTGGAACTCGAACCATCATAGTTTGTTTCCGAAGGCTGGTGCTAACACGTTTTCAACTGCCTTGGCTACATAAAGAAATATGCTGATAGTGGGACTCGAACCTACATAGTTTGTTTTTGAAGACTGGTGCTAACATGCGTTCAGCTGCCTGGGCTACATAAAGAAATATGCCGATAGTGGGACTCGAACCAACATGGTTTGTTTCCGAAGTCTACTGCTAACACGCATTCAACTGCCTGGGCTACATAAAGAAATATGCTGAGAGTGGGACTCAAACCAACGTAGTTTGTTTCCGAAGGCTACTGCTAGCAAGCGTTCAACTGCCTGGGCTACATAAAGTAATATGTCGATAGTGGGACTCGAACCAACATAGTTTGTTTCTGAAGGCTACTGCTAGCATGTGTTCAACTGCCTGGGCTACGCCCGCTGACAATAAGAACAAAGGGTTCGGTTGACTCATCTATCCTTAGCAGCAAAACTAGCTAGCTAGCCTCGCGCCTGGGAAAGTTATTGTAGTTTAATTAATGTTTTAATTTGAAATTAAGCAAATGTATTTTTGTTTTCGGTTAATATATACGTGGTGTGATTGATTGTAATGAATGGAAGACAGAGAAACACCACAAATGTGCAAATATGGGGAAAGAAAAACGACTCAAATTATGATGGCAACTGTACGTCACGTGACTTGCAGTGGGGACTTAAAAAATTTTAGGCCAATGGATTTTTGTTCGACTGAGTGTACCAGTTTAAATGGTCAGTGTGCACAAAAAAGTGCAGTCTTGTTTTCCAAATGATGCTTCATAGCTAGAGGTGATAGAGAAAAACATTTATGAAGGTACTGACTGCCTGAACTCTGCATTATGAAGTGATATGACAAGCCTACTGGTTATGGTTCATCAGCAGGAAGTGTTGACTGGGGGAGGAATAAAGCAGTGACATACTAGGTTTTGTTACTCCAAACAGCTTACCTATTTGTGGCATGATTATGGCAGCTGTAACAATATTGCAGGCATTAATTCAGATGGCAGTGAGTATAGGCAAGTGTGAAAACTATCCAAATTAGAGAAAAGTTTAGACTGTTTGAATTTTAGTGTGAATTTACTCCCATAAGGAGGAACTTTAAGAATGTAATTTGTGTGATTTCTGTATTTTTTTGCAATTACAGTTTACTTTGCAACAAGTGCAGTCAGTGAATCTTAGTTACAGTTTTTATCAGAGAATATAGCAGAATCATCAGAAACATAATTTCTGTTCTGTTGTATAATCTTACGGCCACATTGTTGGGCTGCATACAGACAGAGTGCAATTGTGTGTGTCACTGAACACTTACACATTTGCTGCCTGGGTCTCTGATTCACTGTACCATAATTTAACTGAAATATTTTTCTTATATTTGGTGAATCACAAGTATGATCTGTGTTCAGAGGTGACCTGAATTTTGAACAAGCCAGGGAAGTCTTTCATGCAGCCAATGAAATTCTGTTTGGAGTGACTGATCAGCTACAGATATGACACACGATTGTTTGCCAGAGTGTGAAGGTATCATAGCAGTTACAGCAAGCTGTTTGATCTCTGTGTGTGGATTTTGTTTATGTGGTATCAGAAGCTGAAAGCCTAAAGTTTGATGGTTTTTAGGGATGAAGGAACTTTTGAACCTACTACAGAGATGTTGAGTAGGGAAAGCAGGACCAATCCCTTGACCCAGGAGGTCATGTAGTTTTACCCTACTAGGCATTTTCTGGAGTAATGTCACAGACCACATTTATATTCAACCATTTGTAATCCTCCTGACAGAAGGACACACTGAAATTGAACATGTTTTGAGACCTGCACCCTTCTTGAATTGTATGCATCATTAAATGGTAATTCCATTCCAACATTTTGGGATAACCAATTGGTCCTGTGTTCAAGGGTCAAGATGTCCCAGAAGAACATGTCTTGATAGCAGATAGCCTGCACATACTTGATGTCTGTTAAAGGAGCTTACTGTTACTGAGCTTATATGGTGGTAGCTGATTATCAGGGGAGACCTAGATTAGTTTAGATAATCAAAGAAAAGCTGTAAAATATCTTAAACACACATTATTCTGAATTCATGTCTTGTGACAGGAAATGGAGCATTTGAATCATGTATTGCTAACATGCCATAATCAATTACATTTGTAGTTCTTAATGGAATTTTATAAAGAACACATGCCTTGTTAAATAATTCTTGTGTAACTGATTTGTAACTCTCATTTCATAATGTCTTTTACTTCTTTTTAAAATAGTAATATTACTCCCTTTTTTCTTTTTAACAGGGGATACACAATGTGGACCGTCCATATACATGTAACATGTGTCATGAAACATTTAGGGACACAGGTAGTCTGAAGGTACATGAATGTGTACGTACTGAGGAGCGTCCATATTGCTGTGATGTTTGTAATAAAACATTCAGTAACAAAAGTAGCCTGAGGAAACATAAAAAATTACATGCTTGGGAGCGTCAGTATCGCTGTGATATATGTAATAAAACATTCAAGAAAAAAGGTGACCTGAAGGTACATCAGCGTGTACATACTGGTGAGCGTCCATATAGCTGTGAAGTGTGTAATACAACATTCAGGACAAAAGCTGTCCTGACGGTACATCTAATTGCACATACCCGGGATCACCCATACAGCTGTGATTTGTGTAACAAAACATTCAATCAAAAAGGTGACTTGAAAGTACATCAGCATGTACATACTGGTGAGCGTCCATATAACTGTGATGTGTGTAATAAAACATACACTCAAAAGGGTCACCTGACAGTACATCAGCGTGTACATACTGGTGAGCGTCCATATGGCTGTGGTTTGTGTAATGAAACATTCACTGACAAAAGTACCCTGAGGCTACATCAGCGTGTACATACTGGTGAGCGTCTGTATAGCTGTTATGTGTGTAATAAAACATACAGTAAAAAAACTAGCCTGAAGGTACATCAACGTTTTCATACTGGTGAGCTTCCATAGAGCTGTGATGTGTATAATAAAACATTCGGGAACTTAGGTAATCTGAAGGGACATCGGCATGTAGGTACTTGTGAGCTCCCATATAGCTGTGGTGTGTGTAATAAAACATTCAGGAACATAAGAAATCTGAAGATAAATCAACGTGTACATACTGGTGAGTGTCCATATAGCTGTGATTTGTGTAATAAAACATTTAGTCAAATAAGTAACCTGAAGAAACATCAATGTCTACATGCTGTTTACATTAATGTGTAGGGTCCATAACACTGTTATATGTGTAATGACTTATTCAAGCTTATAGGATATCTGAAAGTACATCAATGTGTACTTTCAATTTGTAACCTGAATGACGTACTACTCTTTGAAAGTAGGTTGTGTTATGCCTATTTTTAGTTGTTAATTTTTGGAACTTTTAAGGGTGTGAATATTTTGTCGGATGTGTGTGTGTTTATTTGTGTGTATGTGTAGCTTGTTAATGTAATATCATATAAGTGGGTCATAAAATTCAACACATAGTGTTTTCACCAATAAATTTATGAACTTCATGTTTGCTGTGAGAAACAATAGCTGGTACAATATGTCATGCACTATGTTTTTTTGCTTCAGGTTTTCACATTGGTGAATAAACGTAATGTGGTCTAGGTTAGGATAACATGTGATATGGTTAGCAGTGTTTCAGAGGAATTCACTGTTTGAATCTTCAAGAGACGCTCTGAAGATGGAGGTAGTCTGTTTCTTCATAAAAGTATCCATTCCAGATTATTTTGTGACTGTGTGGAAGGAAACAATTCCATTGCCTTTTGGATTGAAATGAGGTCATGAAATGGAGGAGGGACAGGGTTTGTTATTAAGTAGTAATTTTGAGGGATTGATATCCCATATTACATTCTACAGAAATATGATTATTCTTGGTGTTTAACACAGCTTCTATTCTGCATACACTGCACTTTCTGACACCATTGGTGGCCATTTTTGGGTTAGTAAATTATTAAAGACATGTAGAGTAATTAAAGTTCCAATACCAACATGCATCTGCATTTCATCTTAGCTAAAGGCCCGATATCTCATTCTCTTTAAAACCATACTGGTTACATGCTGTATTATATTAAGACTGGAAACAAACGTGGAAATATAATCCTTGCTCTGCAAGTGAAGGATGAATATAGACTTCTCATAAAAACAATTGTCTGTATAGAACACTGGAATATAAAGGGAATTCTGATCCATGGTTATTAGAATTATGGAAGAGAGGAAGGAATGTGAGTGACTTGGTCACGTAGAATGAATGTGACATGTGTACAGGGTTATCATAATGAGCAATTAGCTCAGCTTTCAGGGGCCTATATGTATATGTCTAACAATCTACAGACACAATGACATATCCGTTGCTGTCACGGATGACTAATTTCACTCTGTCAGACTTCACTGCACAGTCACTGTAGTAACAACATTGACATTTCTACTATGATTATATTAGGGTTTTGGTTGTTCCAGTTTAATACAGGCAGCTTAGCTTGGGGGTTGTGTTTCTTCTCATTGACTAAGGTTTTTTTTTTTCTTTCTTATTTGAATATAATAATATAGTTTACAGTAGGTTTAGTAAAGTTTGAGGTTCTTTGGGTTTGTTTGTGCCAATGTAAAATCTGTATGTTAGGTTAGGGGTTCTGCTATTTGTCAGTGTCTTACTTCTGCAATAGTTGGAAAACCTTGTAGGCTGAGAACAGTCAATCCAGTGTACCATGATGAAGCAGACAACAGCTGTGGCCTGTCTTTACGTGGGCCCTGTGCTGACCATCACCCACCATGTTAACCGCCAATCGAGGCCGACGTTTTTTATCACGTAGGCTCACTTTTACAAAAAAGTTCTTCTCTTTCCAACAGAATCAACAAATCCAGGAGGATGTCTGTTATCATTTATGCTGGGTCTCTATTACTCTCCGCGCTCTCGTTCGCAGTAGGCTGCCATTCTCCGACCCTCCAATGTCGCGTGGAACTCCGTGTTTACCACCAAACCATCGCCAATTGGTCACAGTTGTTCCGCAAGGCAATGTTGGATTTCATTTTTAGTTCTTCCCTGCATTTTTTTTGGGGGGGGGGGGGTGGATCTTGGCAATGTTGTTGAAATAGATGAGAGCTGCTTCAGCTGGCTTATGTGTACTTGCGGCAGGCTGCGCGTGACATCATGGGTCTTCGTTGGGTTGAGCAGGAGTTTGGGAGACCTGTCTTGCACCTGTGGTTGAACACTCTGCCGTGCTTGCCATAATTAAGACATGTACTTAACTTAATTGCCTATTGCAATATAGCTCTTTTCATGATTAATTCAACATTCAGTCCAACTTTTGCAGATAATGGCTCTATAAATGATTATGAATATGTATGTATCCTATCCAGCACCACAGTTGTCAGTGGCTGCTGGTTGTCCAACATTCGTCTAGGCAATAAAGAACTCATGGACCACACCATCGAGAGCTGCGTTTGCTTCATGGATTCATGCAAGGGTGCTCACACAACTAGGATCGAGGCCACGTGGAAGCATACCAATTTCACCTCAGGCCTTACTGAGAAAATGAGGTTACATTTGTGATAAATATACTGAAGGGTTCTCTGTCAGCTGGGTTTAATGATGTTCCAGAATTTATAGTAAAGCGCTGTGTTCAGTTTATTACTATTCCCTTGGTCCATATATTCCATTTATCTTTCCAACTGGATATTTAACTGGTATCCTAAAAATAGATAAAATACAATGTATGGTTAAAAAGTGTGATGAACAATATATGAAAAACTATAGACCCATATGAATTTTTTTCGTTTTTTTTTAAGAAACTTGTGTTTAATAGGCTTTTCCCTTTGTACAAAAGTATAATATTCTTACTGACGAACAAAATGGATTCAGAGAAGATAGATCAACAGAAACTGCTTCACAGTCTTTTATATAAAGTATATTAGAAGTGCTGGATAATCACCTGAATGCTGTAGTAACATTTCAGGACCTTTCAAAGGCTCATGATATCCTAAACCATCAAATTTTGTTGTTTAAATTGGAAATTTGGGGAGTAAGGTTGGTGCTGAAATCTTCATTAAATCCCATTTCATAAATCGTAATAAATGTTGAAATCGCAAAAATTGGTAACAATAATACCCTGCACAGATACTCTTCCTTGTACAGAGAAACAAATTATGGAGTTGCCCATGGTTCAATATTAGGACCAATATGATTTCTGTTTTGCGTAAATGATTTATCAGCATACATGCAATGTGCCATCTTGGTTCCATACGCAGATGCAGAATGGCTTTTTGACAATTAACCTGTTATAAATACAGCTAAAACATGTGCTATGTTGTTTCATTTCAGCTCTGCTGAAATATGTTGATGAACCAGTTATTATGTATAACAATTTTATAATAACTATAGCCCAAATATAAATTTCTTGGATATTACTCTCACTTAAAACTGAAAAAGGTGTACCCATACTGATATATTAAGTGAGAACTTGAATTATTTATCATGCATATTTTCAGTCTCCTGTTAACATGTGGTATGTTTTGGTTAACAGATAGTTACAGTAAAAACATTGTTTGTCTTCAAAAAAGGTGATATGTTTGATTTTTGGGATTAAAGGACGTGCATCCTCCAGCAATAGTTTTAAGGTACGTAAGATTTTAACAATGGCTTCAGTTTATAATTTAGAAGAATTATGTATTTATAGAAGATTATCACATGAATGTGAAATATAGTTATCATATACATAAATATAATACCAGACACAGTCATGACCTCCATTGTACCACATCTGTATTTGAAGATGGCATTTTCATTATCGACATAAAATCATATAATAAGTTGCCTGAAAGGATAAAAATATTACACTCCATAATTATAAAAATAGTTGAAATCAGTACTTTTGCAAAACGGTATCTATACTGTAGAGGAATATATACAGGCATCATTGTAGTGGCTGTGTGTATCAGGAACTGGATAAATAAAGGTAATTACACATACATTGTTAATTTTATATATATTCTTGTATTCATGTGGTGGCCTTGCACTGTGGAATGTTTTGTGTTTAATCTGTGCATTTTATTTGTTTGTTGGCATGGTGTGTATATTGTTGTAACTTGTCCAATACTGTGTGACTCAATGGTTGCAAATAAATACTAATATTAATACAGCAGAAAGGCAGGCGCACTGCATATTCTGCCTCGCTGAATACATGTTTATGGCTGTGTGCCACTTGCCCAGTGTCAACAAATTTACTGGGTTGCTGATAAGGAAGGAAACAAGCTTGGAAGCATACCAGGGATGCGCATGATTTGAATAGCATTGAGACGCGAGCTGTTATTATTTTTTTTTCCTGCAAGGCAAGGCACTGAAGGAAATTCATGCCATCCTGACAAACAGCATTTTACCTTCCTGGTCGGTCTAAGGACTTATCAGCACCCCTGTACCATGTTCACGCTGTAGCAAGTGTTTTGGGTGGGGATGAAATTTGGCGACTTTGAGCGACTTCTTTTGATGCAACGCAGTTGTCACTTTGCATTTTTCAAAGGAGTTGGAGAGAGTCCAGTCAACTGATAACAGACTTGTATTAATTGGAATGAATTTGGGCACAGAATATATTTTTGATCTACATAATGTTTCAGTAAGGAATTCTTGAGTGTATAGTGTGTTTAGACTAAGCCTCGTGTGTTTTGTTTCATATTTCGCAGTTTACGTAGACAAGGTAAGAGAATGTCATCATTATATCATTTATATAAAGATTGTGTTGACTATTAATTTTCATTCTAAAAATATGTGATCATACAATTTGCTGGATGCTTTTCTCTGTTATTTATTTAAAATATTTCGCTGAGAGTGTTTAATGAATAATGAATTTGTGAAGGTCCTTAATAAATCGAAAGCAATACTGCTGCATGCAGCAATACAAAGGAAGCAGCAGCGATGCACATTTGAAATTCTTATGGTTTCCAAAGAATCCTGTACAGTAAGTGGCATGGTTTATGTTAATGATATGCAGAGAATGCAGCTGTCTGGTTATAGAACAAACAGTATCATACAATGGGTCTTATGCATTAAAAATACCTGTTTTTAAATTTAGAATTCAGTGATAGTGTACTGTTATTTGATATTATTTTAATTCTGCCATACATAATGGCTTATTAATCTTTGGTACATTATACAGTTGCTTTCGTCGAATTGACAGAAGAATGTGTAATTGACTACATACACTGTATTCAACATGGATGACTACCTGTAATTTGAATTACAAATCAGATAGCCTGGTAAATACAATATAGAACATTAGCCAATGAATGACACTAATTATATTCTGTTTATTTCTTTTGTGTGCATGGCTGTGCTGTGGGCAGACATTCTGGGTGTTTTATACAGTGCATGGACTATACAAATGCACAGCTGGAAGGTTCTGTGCAGTCAACATTTTTCAGGGGCTGATTTATATCTCCTGAATGTATATGCCTGAACAGAGTGGTAGATTCTATTTTATGTGGAACTTCCTCACACTCACATTCAGCACCTAAACCTACATAACTAACCTTGCCTATATCTCCTGTGATTTCCTTGTCGCAATTTGTTGCCTCTACAGATTACCTACCTGTCCAGAAACCAATTAAAACCTATTCCACTTTGTGCACAAGGACGTCCAAATTAATTTCAAGTACAGAGCCCTTCATTCCCTTTGACCGTGTTAATGAAAATGCTTGTTGTGGAGAACTTGGGAGTATCAGCCTTCATAGTTCTTCCTGAAAGCGAAAAGCGAGGCATTTTTCACTAAGAAAGCTTGTTTTGAACAGAGTCGCTGAATTGACACCAAGAAACAAGAAACTGTATAACAATGATTCAGACAAGAGTGCAATCTGAGAAAGACGTACAGGGCAAAGAAGCTGAAGGAAGTTTGTCAGTTGGACAGTAATCCTCTGATACAGTCTCTTTCATCTTCTTTAAATGTAGTTACTTCAAGATTTTTGGTATCTATTGATAGGAATAGTAGTCGGATGAGCGTAAGAGCAGGATGTTGATCTCCAAAGAATAATTTTTGGCTGTCTCTATCCTAAACTCAATTCTAAATTGTAGCCGCAGATCCTATGCATTTCTCCAGTTCCTATTTCCCCTACCTTCTAGAAAAGCATTACATTCCCTTCTAAACCCTGTCCAATTTAGGGTGTGCACAAATGCCCACATGTTTAGTATACTCATGTAGAATGCACTGACAATGGCTGATAAAGTTTGTGTGTGTTGTCTCATGTTTGACGAAATGTCAATCAGAAGATTGAATGTACTGTAGGCTTATGAGTACCTTGGAAGCCACGGCTGGACAAGCAATATTTCACGTCATGCCCCGGTCTTCATGCTTCTTGGTCTACATAAAAATTGGAAGCAACCAGTGGATTTCTATTTGATTCATGGAAGCACTAAGGGAGAGGTGCTTGTTTTTTTCGTGATGGAGGTTCTTGGTACCTGCCACAATGTAGGACAGGTGGTTGTTGGTGTCGTGTTTGACATGGGTGCCAACAGTGTCAAAGCCTTTTAACAGTTGGGTGTTTCTGAAAAGACATCTTTTTTCAGGTTTCACAATCAAGATATTGCAGCAGGATTTGATCCTCCTTATCCACTTAAATGCACATGTTACCATTTCCTTAAACATGTTGTGACAAATGTTGGCTTGATGTTGTTGTAAATGGACATTGACTTAGTGGTACTGCTAAGTGGGCAGACATACTGTATGAAATTGACAATCATAGTGTGCTGTATCATGTGCTACATAATGTGATTGACAGATACCTGAATCTTTTTGCACAGGATGCCATGAAAATAAGCTTGGCTGTACAAGTAATGAGCAGTACTGTAGCTGCAGCTATAGATACTCATGTGACTGCAGGTAAGGAGAATTGTTTTTAGAAGATCCATTATGTGAACAGCTTTGTCATGTAATCCAGTTTTAAATTCACTCTTATACAACTGTATGTAAATGTTTGTAATATTAATTCAGGTCATATGGACAACAGATATCTCACTACAGCTTTATTTGCCCAAGAGGTCGTTGACCTCTTTGACAGCTTCATTGGTGTTGCACACTATCCTGAACATGTAAGGCTTCTGCATTGCCTTCTAACCAGTACCATTAAGCACATGGAATACTGGAGAAGTGCAGTTGATAAGGTATGATATGATATTTTATTTACATTCCATAAATCCACAATAACAGTAAGTAGGATATTGAATATGTCAAGAATAATATGTTATGTAAAATTATTCTAAAGTAACAATTTGGACCTTCCCCAAGTTCAAATTTTTTGATTCTAGAAACAAAAGTCAGGATGCTCTTGAGAACACAATTGGTGCTATTCATTTGCACTGTGGTTCAAAGAATAAGCCATCTGATGCCTTGAAGACAGCCATCATTTATGGTCTTGCATACAGAATTCTTTATAGCACTAACTGGGAGGATGGTGGTGCCTCTTTTCTGGACATGCTACACTCATTTCTCAGCCATCCAATGCTTCATCAACCAGTCCATCAACAAGTCATAACAGTGAGACCACTGACAGTGTTTCAGACATTGTTGGTATTGGAAGAGAAGCACAATGTGGAGTGAGTGCCGCTGAAGGTGCATGTGGTAAGGAAATGCTTTTAGTGACAGATGTGAGTGGTTTGGTAAATGGAATAGAGTTTTGGAGGTGTCATATCCCAAACCACATTCTATAGAAAAATATTAATAACATGTAGAGTAATTAAAGTTATACCATTATACATCTGCATTTCACGTTGGCTATCTGTTTTCAAACTCATTCAATGTACAACCATATTTTGTACATATTTAGATTGTATGTAAGGCATGCGAATTGTTGTAGGATTTAGCATTGTTTATGTAGTGGAATTGTGGAATTAATTTTAACTCTACAAGCCCAGCACATAAACAAAAGGAAGTACAGTAATTCATATACAATAAATGACGAATGCATACAGATAATTATCTGTGTACACATTGCAATGTAAAGGATACGAGATCTCAGTTCCTTATGTAAAATGAAATGCAAATGTTTTTTTTAATCTTGTAATCTAAATTTCTCTCTGTGTTGTAAAGTGTGCAGTATACACAGAATTGAAGTTGTGTTAATGAATAGAAGAAATCTTTTTTCTGTAGAATTACAGGAATAGTAATGGATTGTGTAATCGAGTTTAATACGTGTAGTCACCCTGATGAAACTGGGATATGTGGAGTGGGCAACAAAAAAGTGACATTTAAATGTGATCACCGGTACTAGTGACTGGATGGAGAGGCAGGTATTTCTTGCCAATGTTAACAGTTGTCAGCAAATTCGCGAGCCTGGGCTCTGGGCCATAACCCATCGCAAGTCAGTAACCGTTGACCTTGAATGTTCAATTTTGGAGCAGCCATGCGCCGCAGTTCTGTTACTGGTTTATGGTGTGAATTTATTGTGGGTTATCCATCTTTTTGTGTGGCGGTAAGTTTGGTTTTTGTTGTGGAACTACAGTTTCTTATATATGTGTAATGCAAACTACAGTTTTTTTCTTGTTACGGATTTCATTTTATGTATATGCATGTCCTGGTGTGTTTATGCATCTGAGAAAGACAATAGCGCAGGATGGACATGTGTTTGATTGTGTTACTCTAGTTTCCATTCTGTTGCGGAAGTTAAGTTTCTTGCATATGTGTTGAACGTAACATGATGTTTTGTTATGCATATCATTTCATATGCAAATGTTGTGTATTTCCTGTGTGTGTAACTGTTGCAGTTGGCAATGGACGTCAATTACGGACGTGGTGAAAGCTGGGTTCCTTCACTACAAATTTTTATGCCGAGATCACTTCTTGCCGACAGACTTAACGACACCTGAAGGGATACGCCTGAACAGATTGGCAGTTCTATGTGGCTTGGACTCGGCTTCACATTCCTTCTGACAGTGTTCTCCACCCTTGTTACCAATCCTACAGTTACATGTGTGGTTGGAAGTTAAGAGACATTATTTTCAGTGTACCGTTCAGGTTTGAACTTCAGCAAGTGGTCTTGGCAATTGTGTATGTGTAAATATCTGATTGTGTTATGTACCTGTGCCGTCCGTTGTGATTAATGTGTGTTTATAGCAAGTATGTTTCAAAATGATTTGTGTAATGAACCTATGATAACTCTGTGAAATGGTATTGATCTACTGAGGCAACTTGCACTGTGTTGTTTGCAAACAAACGTACTGCCTCACTGGTTGGTAACCAGTATTCTGCACTGTATTCCCTTGCATCATAAAATGTCTGGTTATTAAGGAATGATTAGTGACATTCTGACAATATGTTGATTTCTGATAAGCCTCCCTTTCAGCAGCATTGAAATGGTATTTCAAAGCACAATCCATTCACTGTGTTGATGAATTTTTTAATGTTTAAAGCAGTAACACATGTGTATGGTTATTTGTACATTTACAAATATGAATATACGAGCCTGTGTTCAAAAGCAATTGATGTTAAAGGTTTGCCTGTCTTATCTCCAATTACTCCATATGAATATGAGTTTTATTTCCATGACATGTATTACACACTGTCGAATATGTTTCAGTAAGGGAGTTTTCAGTCGCTATTAATGAAATTTTTGTTCACATGGACACACATTTACTGCATTTAGTTGGCATTAAATTGTGCCTATCAGTAAATGACATAAGTGTGGTGATGAACACAATGTACCATGAAGGGTTGACATAGTGCTCGACCTAATATGTTCCATATCCATGCATTAGAGAATATTTAAACTTACGTAATGAAATAAACAAATGCGTATGTATGAAATATGTTTCATCACATGTATTAATTACCAACATGTATCAATCACTTTTGTCATCACCATCAGGGTGTAAGTAAAGTGTGTAGGTTGAAATACTCAATGTTCGAGACTTTTATTGTAATATTGAGTGGTTCCTGATATTCCACGTGGCAGATTATTGTATTCTTTGTACTCTTTTAAAGCTACCCCGATAATGATCGCAAAAGGGATGGAAACATGTTGGTAATTAATAACGTGATGAAGCATATTTTATATATATTCATTTGTTGATTTTATTACATAAGTGAAATTATTATGTGGGTGCACTACTGACCTATGACCTATCTACCGCCACTTTCATTGCAGGAGCTAGTACAAATGTTTGGCGCAGGGTTCGCATTGTCAGGACATTGTTTTTTTTAATACAGTGTGATCACAAATAAATGGCACAACAATCTTTTTTGGCAACACACTATCAGTGAGTTTCATATATATATATGATCTGGGCGCAAAGTACTCGTGAGCATAAGTAGTAATCTGTGGTCCCAGCTGCGTCGCGTGAAACTTAAATTGATGCCTGTAAACAAGAACAGTGGCTCTCCAAGCGGCCACAACAGCGTTACTTGTAGCCGGCTTGGCTAAGTGGATGCGTTTTGAATGAAATAGATGGCAGGAAAAGTAACTTCTTTGTTCAAGGTGAATCAGTTACGAGTCACATGAGAATTGAATGCTGCGCAATATGAGTGGGGTTTAAAGAGTAGCGTGAAGCGGTGGCTTAGTGGTGTAAGCAGAACAGAGGAAATTTTGTAAAAGAAGTTTCCGTTACAGTTTTAGTACAAGGTAAGAAGGTGTTATCACTATTGAAAGTGTGTGAAAGTTGTATTGAATAATGTTGCTTTGGTTATTTATTAGTGTAAATGGCGTAGGATATCTGTGAAAATAATTTAGTCCTAACAGTTGCAATTTATTGATTATTCCATTGACCAAGTGCATTATTACTATTTTGTTTAATTATATTGCCATTAGAATGCGGTGATTGTGCTGTGCAAGAGGGTGCTTCAACTGCAACACAAATTGTGACTTGAAACTCTTCAGGTTTCTGAGTAATCATCAACGGTAAGTATAATGTAGTAATTATTGATATTCATACTAGAACAGAATTGTATTTCACTCTTCATAAACCATTATCTTGTGAGCTGAATGTATATCACTTAGTATCTTGTATGAACTGTGTAGTGCACATTAAACATAAATATTCACATTGTGTATTTGTAGGTTACATCATAACTTGGGGACGAATTTGTTCATGTCCAGTGTTTTAATAAATGTCTAATGTTTGAATCAGAATAAATCAGTATTTGAACAATGTTTTGTAACAAACGCAGCATATATTGAAGAGTTTGTGTGACAAATGGAGTTCACCTGGCAGTTAAAATGGAACATAAAACACTAATTATAGGAATAAGAGTTTCATTTTTATATTTTTTTGTCCCAATTCTACACAGGGCTCATCTATGGGCAGAGAGACTTGGCATGCCCTGCGATGCAGAACGCTATCGAGACAGTACGTCTGCAGCCTGCATTTCTCAGAGACCGATTTCACAGTAGGTGATAAAACAAGGCTGGAGAGATCGGCAGTTCCAAATCCTTTACAGTGGCCTCACATTCCAATTCAGCCCAACATCATTGAGGACCCTCCTCGAATTCCTCATCCTTTGAAGAATACCTTCATATCATGGTCCTTACAAAAACATCTTCCAAGAAATCCCAAAACTCAGTGACTGAAGAAACCAACCAAATCCACTCAGACACCTCCTTACCTTCATTTATATCCCCTGACATGTTTGTACTAGCAGAAACCAATACTTTTTCAAAAGAAGACACCACCTTTCCCCTTGTCTCTACAAATGAATGTGCATCTGGTGAAGAAATCTGAAGTTTAAACATTTATTTTGTGGTGGGAGGTACTGATAGTAATAGAGGTAACATGCAACTGATGGTGCAAAAATCAATTAATCCTGCTATTTGCGGGATACGTTTATGTGCAGTGGTATTGAAAGTGGAAACACTGTCATGCACAAAACTTCATGGTGTGACAGTTTATATGGGCAGAACATTTCCACCCTTGAAATTCACTGCCAGTTAATGTTGGTGTTTGGTGGTGGTGTGTTGAGAACACATTCTTGTAGGAAGAGGGTGAAGAGAGTTCAGCAGTGGGTTGGCATCCATAATGAAGATGGCACCGTTCAGCCTGGCAGATCAAAAACATGTGAGCACGGCACAAGTGGTGGAACTGGTTTTGGAAAACATCAAGACACAATTCATGATTTGTCCATTGCACTGGAGTGATTTGTGAAAACTGTACCCAACATTGTCGACGTACAACTGGGATACAGCAGTGTGTGAGTGCATGGTGGGTACCAAGATACATGATGGACGTTCATGAAAATTTATGTTTGGAGGTGCTCCTTCACCAGTCATTTAAAGGAGGAGCAAATGGGTTCCCTGAATCCATGGTGACATTGTGAGACATGGTTTCACCATTTTACTTGAAATGAGCATTAATGCAGTGGACACATCCATCTTCATTGAGAGCTACAACATGTAAAGTGTGCCAGTATGCTTGAAGTCAGTGTAATCTGTAATTTGTGTTGTAGGAGACATCATACAAGCATATGCTGTGACATGCCATGCTGACTGCATTAGGCTATTAGCAGGTACAGGCATGAACATCTGTCATAAGGTATGGTCCTTGAACACAGTAATCCGCATGCAGTGTACAGCAAACACAAGGAGTTGCTGCAGTCTGGTAACTCAAGTTAAATCCTACATTTGGTGCTGACCTTGCCCATTGGACTATTATTTTTGGTCCAGTGACACAACACTTGCAAGGTCACCAAGTCTACAACAAGAATAATTCAGGAGCCAATTTCTGCCATGACAAATGTACGTAAAAACCTTGCCAAGATGAGACAATCACATCAGGGTGCTGTGGGATTGTATAAAAAAATAATGACACGTGAAATAATTGTGCTTCATTTCATGTTGTTGCGACTGTCATTCAGAATGAGTATGACATAGAGAACCTCATTTCGTGAACGGTCTTCCTTATCTTTTCATTGTCATATATGCTGTTTTCACGATCAGAAGTTAAGTTTCCTTGTGGTATAATTGTGGTAGAAGTTTGAAATTCAACATACATGGTCCTCCTCATAAAATTTGTATTTATATTGAAAATGATTTGTTTCCTCCGTTTTTTTTTTGAGACATAATATATAACAGTGTACACAGTGATAGAAAAAGTATGTGATATTAAATACAGTGTAATAATACATACTGCTCTTGTATAATTCAGTTTTCCCAATGGACATTTCCATCAATGTTTCCGTTCTTAACAATTTTTGGTATGGAATTTGAGGTGCTCGCAGTGGTGAGTATTCATAATGTGGTTTAGGTCAGGACACCATAGATTCTGGTATGTACATGGTAATGAATGTTTTGGAGGAGTATTCTGATTCTGCCTGCACAGGCCATTAGGTGATTGTGACAGTAGGTCCAGGCCATATCGTCTGTGCTGACCATTTGGATTGACGGTCCCATAAATGAGAAGACTGCAATTTCGAATCTTCATATTATACATTTTTCATGCATTGTGTCACTGTTACAAAAAACTTCTGTACACGTCAGGCAATACATAGCCCTGCTATTTTACATTATACTTTGGTGGGAGCAGAAATGTGTCACAGGAAATATAATGAATACGGTGTATTGCCTAATAAATGTATGTAGTTGTTTTCTTAAAAATTTTGAATGCTTATATTTTCAATACAGCTAGGAATAGCCGCCGAGTGGGGGTTATGGTGTGGCAGAGAGCTGCTTTACCGATGTAAAGGTACATCGTTCTAAAATCTACCACCAGAAGCATGCCACCGAGCCAAACCGGCTACAAGTAAGGCCGGTGTAGCCGCTTGGGGCGCTGTAATTTTAAGTTTCCATGGAGTTGCCAATCTGCATAAGCAGTAATCTGTGGTCGCGTCGTTCGTGGTCGGAACCAGAACGGCGTTGCCACGGAAAAGCTTTGATGTACTAATCTGAATTCGAATCCGAACAATTGCTTTGCATCAATGGACGGCTACGCGGGTTGCTGTGTTTTCAAGAATTAATAATACGATCGACGTGGGGAAGCTGTATTTGCGAGTTGGAACAACAATTTTCATACGAGAGGGGGGGGGGGGGGTGGGAGGGGGTACGGGTCAGAGGGTTGGGGTATAGTAGAAAGAATGGGTTTTTTTGTGGGTCTTCCCCGTGTGTGGTTAAAAAATTTT
>Ga0131853_10004362_pt1 | contig 25349 bp, 26 predicted proteins | sample TergutLab28metaG_FD_92764 | JGI IMG/M metagenome (GOLD analysis project Ga0131853, IMG submission 92764) | Labiotermes labralis P1 segment gut microbial communities from Petit-Saut dam, French Guiana - Lab288 P1 (version 2) (version 2) | ecosystem: Host-associated > Arthropoda: Insects >... | reverse complement strand
TCATGCTCTTATTGAAGTTTAAATTCGCACTTGGTGCGAACTTAAACTATATCTTAGCATAAAAAACCACATTGAAGCATTGGGGTTTTTCATGCTCTTATTGAAGTTTAAATTCGCACTTGGAACGCACCATAATTACTTCTCAATATCTTTCTTTAACATAAAATTAACCAAAATCATAGCCGCCATCATAGCTGAACAGATTATGTAGGTGATATTAAACGTGCCTGTAGTATCGTAGAGGAAGTTAGCTATTACAGGAGTCATAACACCTGAAAGCCCCCAGGCAAAAAACATTATGCCATAGTTTAGACCGAAATTTTTAAGTCCATATTGGTCGGCACAAAGAGCAGGCATAACGGAAAGTAATGTGCCGAAACAAAATCCAACTACAATTATACCCAAAATTAATGCCGGTAAGCTCTGATAGAAAGCAAAAGCAGCCATATTTATCATTTGCAGTATAAAAATAACAAACAGAGAGTTAATACGGCCGATTTTATCGCTCATAATACCTCCGGCAACCCGGCCAAGAGTGTTTGTAAAAGCCAAAAATGAAACCAGCCCGGCTAAAATCCCCGACTCAGTAATACCTGCTTGAGATATAGCAATACGAGATATAGAGCCTATTATCATAAGACCTACAGAGGAGGCGAGAATAAACATAAGAAATATCATATAAAACCGCTTGGTCTTAAGCATTTCGATCCATTCAAAATTAACAGATGCAGTTAAGGGAACTACTTTGGTGTTTGCAGGTTTATCCGAAGCCTTAGGAATATAACCTTCAGGGGGATTTTTAATAAACTGAGCGATTGCAGTACTTATTACAAGGTTAGAGACGCCTAAAATCATAAAAGTTTGAGAAATGCCGAAACTATCTAAGAGAGAAGTAACAAGGGGAGCCATACCTACGGCAGACAGCCCGAAACCTCCCACGATAATACCGCTTACCAACCCTTTCTTGCTAGGGGAGAACCATTTTAACGCGGGAGCCGTGGCACAGCCGTAGCAAAAACCCATGCCGATAGCAGCTATAACGCCGTAACATAAAATAATTCCAATAACAGAGTTGCCTACAAAACCTGATAATAAAAGCCCGATACCTAAAAGGATACTACCGGCTGTTATAACCCAGCGGGGACCGATTTTATCCTGAATACGACCGCCGATTAACATAGCGGTGGCAAATGTAATTATTGCTATTGAGAATGGAAGCCCAGCCTGACTTACAGTCCAGCCGAAGCCGCCATCGGCAAGGGGTGTTGTCAGTTTTGACTGCAAAACACTCCATGCGTAAAGTGCGCCGATAGATAAATTAAGCAAAGCACATGCCCAAAGTACGATATTAGCTCTTCTGTAAAGGGATTGATTTTCCATTTATACGCTCCTTGTCGTTAAAAGCCGCAGCCTTGTAATCAAAGGGAATAAGCTACGATAATCAATTATTAATTGTAACCCATTTGAGAGTGAGATGCAAGATTTATATAGCAAACGACTTTCGAAATTGTGACCTTAGCGGCGCGCTATAGCAAACGACTTTCGAAATCGTGATTGGGCGGCGCGCTAAAACCTTCGGTTTTGCCCAAAAGCACCTACCCCAACTGCTTTTGGGTCGCGCTTGCCCAATCACGTCTCTCAATGTCGTTTGCTATAAAACCTTCGGTTTTGCCCAAAAGCACCTACCCCAACTGCTTTTTGGCCGCGCTTGCCCAATCACGTTTCTCAATGTCGTTTGCTATAGCTTATAAGATATGAAAAAAACCGGGCTTGAATTTAACAAAGCCGGTTTTAATGAAAGTTTATTGATGTTTCATACTTACGGTAAATTTCTGTATTCGCGAAATTCCAAGAGGTCTTCAGATTCACGGCTGTGGATATGTAGGAGAATGTCTTCATCAATTCGAAAGCTGTTATCGGTTTCACTATCTATAACAGGAAGAATCTCAGGAGGATAAAGGTCAGTATCCGGGGTTAAAGCAGCAGTATTCTCATCTGTTCCAATAACAGCCATAAGCATGGCACCAAGATTTCTTGCTTCATAGGCTATATCCACATTAGTCCCGATAGTAGTATAAATTTGCTCTCTTATAGCCAATGTTTCCGGTATCTGAATTATGCGAAGTACAAGTATTGATGCCAGTATTATTGCACAAACAATACATTGGCTTATAAAAGTTTCCATATACTTTCTAAGCCAAGGCTCGTTATAATTGTATCGGCGTTTAGACCTTGCTTGGCGTTTTCTGACACTGCTTGATTGACGCAGCAATGATGAAGCTTTTCTACTGGGACTGTGCAAAGATATATCGCTTTTATTTATATTAAGGGTTGATTTCATATACTAACACCATCCTTTTATTATCATAATCATATAGCAACGATATAGCAACGCAAGGCTATGCACCATTGATATATAAATATGTATGCACAAGCCTTGACTTGTATTCATTCGACAAAGTCTTTTTTTAATGCATCGAAAACTGTTGTTAAAAAGGGATTGCAAATTCTTATAGAGTTGAATATAATGACCTCATGATGCAGTAAGTACTCGGGCGACCGATTACTTTTGGTCAAAAAATGTCAAAAAATGAAAAAATTTGTGGCTTGATTACCCTTGTATAAGATACACAATTATACTATAATTGGAAAAAATGGTATTTTTTACCAAATATACAAATGATAATCGGAGGGGTTACAATGGAAAATGGCAAAATTAAACTTTTACTGGCAGATGACAACAAGGATTTTTGTGATGTTATGAAGAATTTCTTTGCAAAACAGGAGGATATAGAAATTGTGGGTATAGCCCACGACGGAGGGGCAGCTTACGAGAAAATTACACAAAAAAAGCCGGATGTTGCGTTGATTGACGGTATTATGCCGGTAATGGATGGTTTAGGAGTCTTGGAGCGTCTAAGCAAATGGGAAAGCGATACAAGACCTATTTGTGTTATGTTATCTGCAGTTGTTCAAGAAAAGATTACTCAAAGAGCCATCGACTTAGGGGCTGAATACTACATAGTTAAGCCCTTTGATATGGAACTTTTAGCTAAGAGGATTCGCCAGCTTATGAGCAAGAAAAGTTCTGGCGGGCAAGCCAAAGGCAATTTTGTGGTTAAGTCTGGAGGGCTTTCAAATCCATATAGCCTAGAAGCCAGAGTTACAAATATGCTTCATGAAATTGGAGTACCTGCCCATATTCGGGGGTATCACTTTATTAGGGAAGCTATTATAATGAGCGTAAATGATATTGAAGTTTTAAACTATATTACCAAGGAATTATATCCATCTATCGCCAAAAAATGCAATACAACTCCAAGCAGGGTAGAGCGCGCTATAAGACATGCTATTGAGGTAGCTTGGAATAGAGGCAAAGTGGATGCTATAGACAGTTTGTTTGGATATACTATCAGCACTCATAAAGGTAAGCCCACTAATAGTGAGTTTATTGCCCTTATTGCAGACAAATTAAGGCTGGAGTTAAAAGCAGAAGCTTAATATCGGCTTATAAATTAACTTATTTGAATCGGTTAAACACAAATGGCAGGCAATTTTTCATTGAAGCTGAAAAATTGCCTCCTTTTTTATTTTTATTGAAAAATCCCTAAAGATTATGATATACTATGCGAGCAAGATAGAAACTATGCAAACATTAGACTTGTAGTGAAATTGGCTTTTGTTGGCTTTTCGAGGGTTTTTCTGTCAGGCTCCTTCGGAGCCTTCTCCTCGCCCAAGCGTACCGGGTAGCGGGCAACGCATATGCAAAGAGGAGATGCCAACGATATATGACAGAAAACAAGCCAAAAAGGCGGCGTAATGTAATTTCCCTAAAAGTCTATTGAGTAAAACATAGGATTTTGAATAAACTACACTGCTATAGAAACATTTGGAGGGTTGCGTTGTGCGCAAAGATTTTAGTGGTTGTAACGCAATTATATACGATGAAAATGACAATCTGCTGGTCAATGTAAAAATTGAGGCGCATCATGTACAGGAAAATTCAGTAACAGTTCCTGATGTACCGGAGCTTACAGTTGGCATATTGTGCAAACTGTTAATCTTGACATCTCCAACGCCATATAGCTATCAGGGGAGAATACACAGACGGACGGGTCGAAAAGTTATTACCCTTTTTAAAGGAGATATTGCGGAAAACCGCAAAGACTCCCAGCGGTATAAAACTGATATTCCGGCTTTTATTGAGGCTTTGGTTGTAGAAGGTAAAACTTTTTATTTACGAAATAAGGTGGAAGGCCGTGTTTTAAATATTTCTAAGGGCGGTCTTAGGCTGCGTACTATTTATAATGCATTTAATCCTGGGGATAGATATCAAATACATCTAAAGTCCAGTGACCTTGACTTAAATATGTTTGCTGAAGTTAGAGGAAGAAGTGACACAGCCGACGGGCACTCTGAATTTAGCTGCCAGTTTATTGTAGAAGATGAAATACCTGAAGAAAAGGAAGAAGTTTCAGGAGAAAATATTTACATCGACACTAATATTGATAACCTCGAATAAAAGTATATTCCATATTTGAGTATACAGTGAAAGGGAGAAGTTACTTATGGAAAGCAGCAAAACTAATGGCAAAAGTATTAAAGCCGGGACTGAGCTTGTTCGGATTCCTATAGATATGCTTTATGAAGGGCTTTCTCTTTCCCAGGATATTTATGATATTAATGGAGATGTTGTTCTTTTATACAGAGACAGCACTTTAGATAAAGAGCAGCTTGATAAACTAAAAAATTACGGCAAAAGTGCCAATACAGATTCTGTTAGTGTGTCCGTTAAAATATACAGGGGCTTAATGGAGCGGTATCTTTCATGTAAAATTTCAGATCCTGAAGAATTGGAAGCTAAATCGGGATATGCTGATATGGTTGTCGAAATGAGATCTATGGCAGATTATGTTCGTCTTAATGAGGAAATACCTCATGATATAGTCGGCAGACTTTCTGAGATGATTATAAAAATCCTTGGCAATATGTCTTATGGAGATATTTTAGACCTTGTAAATATCCCTGCGGATGCTGAAGCGTACTTTTCCCGCCACTCTGTTAATGCAGCTCTTTTAAGCGGGCTTATAGGAAAATGGATGGGTCTTTCTGAAGGGGATGTGAATTTTTTATCCTTAGTTGGTCTTTTACATGATTGTGGTAAGCTTGTTTTGCCGGATTCTATTATAAAGACATCCAGATCATTGACTTATGTTGAGTTTGAAGTTGTAAAAATGCATTCGATTTATGGATACGAACTTTTATCGGAATATTCTGATGGGGTAAAATATGGCGTTAGAGATCATCATGAAAGATTGGACGCAGGCGGCTACCCTGATGGGATAGCTGGAGGTAGTGTGTCCTTAGCGGCTCGTGTTGTTTCTATTGCGGATTTATATGCGGCTATAGTGGCTAACAGACCTTGGCGTGCGGCTCTTAGCCCTTTTCATGCCTTATCTCACCTTGAAGCTTTTGCGGATATTAAATTTGATTCAGATATTGTGGAAATTTTTAAAAATAATATTCTTGAACAGTTGCAGGGGAGACCTGTGCAGCTCTCTGACGGAACTTTAGGAGTTGTAGAAGAGATGAATTCAAAAGACTTAGAATATCCTTATGTGCGAATAGGCGGTTTAGAGGGAAATATTGTAAAAACCTATGGAGAGTTTTTCTGTGAGGGGATATATTTTGGTCCTATAGTGAGCGAATAGGTATACAACATAGGCAATTGGCATTTTTTGTCGGTATTTGCTGGTAAATTTTGTTTATTTTTCTCCGAAAAACTTGTATACTCTTCATGCAAATAAAAAAATGCATGGAGAGTATTTTTTAGGAGAAAATATATGAGAGAGCTTATTCGCAGACTTGAAGTTCCGGTATCTGATAAAAGTATGGAGCTTAGCTATTACCTTTTAAGCCAAAAGTCTGAAAGCGCGTTTTTGTGCGAAGCAGTAGAAGGGATGATATATGGGATTTCCGTAGAGGCTGATTCTTTGGAAGTGCGCGGTTTTTATACATATGAAACGGCACTTGGCTTTTCCTATCTAAAAAGTGAGGCGTTGGATTTTATAAATGAAATTGCTGACGCCAAGGTTACACCGGCAGGCTTTTTAGCTGTGATAGACGAGTATGTAGAGAATTTTTAAGAAGGCTTTCAGGTAGTGTTTTGTTTTGCTAATATGAATAAGACTATACTTTATGATTTTGGCTCTACCCCCAAAGCCAATTAACCACTAAAACAGAAGCTATTATGCCGGCCAGGTTGGTAATTAAAGCCCCTGGAAGGGTTGAACGGGTTTTAGTGATTTTAACACTCATAAAGTATATACTCATGGTGTAAAACACGGTTTCGGTACTTGACATCATTACTGAAACCAAGCGGCCTAAATAGGAATCGGGTCCGTACTCGGCAAAAAGGTCAAGTAAAAGCCCTCTGGAAGCGGCACTTGATACCAGCCGCATAAAAGTAAGAGGCACAGCCTCGGATGGAAAACCGATTGCCGTGGTAAGAGGGCTTATTAAATTCGATAAAATTCCCAAGGCACCTGAAGCCCTAAGTGCGCCAACTGCAACTAGAAGCCCTAAAAGAGCCGGGAATATATTAAAAACTGTCTGGATCCCATCTTTGACTCCTTCTGTAAAGCTGTCATAGATGGGGACTTTTTTCATTAACCCTCCTACTATAATGAGACCAATGGTAAGAGGGATTATTAAGTCCGAGAGATAGAGGATTATGCTCATGGGGACACCTTATTCGACTTTCGACTTCGACAAAACAACTTGACAAATACGACAGCCACAATTGTCGAAAAGCCAGTAGCTATAAGTCCCGGAAAAATAATTTCCTGGGGATTTAAAGACCCGTGGAGAGCCCTGTCAGCAATTATTGTAATAGTGATAAGCTGTAAGCTGGACATATTGATTATTAAGAAAGTACACATATGATTACTTGCTGTATCTTTATTTTTATTGATTTTTTGAAGTTCTTGCATAGCTCGAAGCCCTGAGGGAGTAGCCGCCCAGCCAAGTCCTAAAATATTAGCTGCCATATTTGTTGAAATATATTTAGCGGCGGGACCGTCTGAGCTAAGCCCTGGAAAAAGAAATTTAATCACAGGCTTAAGCCCATTGCTGAATTTATCAAGAGCGCCGGCGCGCTCTGCTATTTTCATAAGCCCGCTCCACATTCCTACAACCCCAAGCATGGTTAAAGCTACCGTAACTGCTTCTTTTGAGGAATCGATTACAGCTATAGCTACATCAGCTGTCCGTCCGTTAAAGGAGGCGACCACTATGGCTGTTAATATCATCGCACCCCAAATATAATTAAGCATAATAATCACTCCCGGTTAAGCTTTTTTATATTTATGCCAAAAAAACTTTCTTCATGCAACTTTAACTCATGATAATAAATTAACAGTCATACAAATTTAAGATGCCATTTAGACAAAGTTGTACGGCTGAGCTATTCGTAAAGTTTATAAACTTACAAAGTAGTGCTTTGTGAATTTATGAACTAACTTCGCTTTAACAAATTGACAAACACTTTTTTTTGGTCTAAAATTAATTATGAATAAATCTTTCGCCCATTTTAATGAACTGGCAATGGCGCATAAGCTCAGTTTACTCTCTTTATGGCAAAAGCGGCTTATGCACAATTGCAACCGAAAGGAGCCGACAAAGTGATAAAAATTAATCCCGCATGGTGCAAAGGCTGCGAAATATGCGTAGCATTCTGCCCCAAAAAAGTATTAGCAATGAAAGACTCTAAAGCGGTAATAGCTAATGAAGCGGATTGCATTAAATGCCGCCTGTGCGAATATCGCTGCCCGGACTTTGCAATTTTTGTAGAACCTAAGAAGAAGGAGGATGCCAGCTAATGTCAAAACAACAAGCAGTGCTAATGCAAGGAAACGAAGCCTGTGCCCTTGGTGCTATCCGCGCGGGAATGACTTTCTACTCAGGTTACCCTATCACTCCTTCCTCGGAAATTGCTGAGGAATGCTCAATTCACCTGCCTAAACACGGCGGTCGCTTCATTCAAATGGAGGACGAAATTGCCGGAATGGCTGCGGCACTTGGCGGTGCTCTTACGGGTGCTAAGGTTATGACCGCAACATCAGGTCCCGGTTTCTCCTTAAAACAAGAGCTTATAGGCTACGGTATGATTGCGGAAATTCCGTGTGTACTTGTTAATATAATGCGTATGGGTCCATCTACCGGTCTCCCTACTTCTCCGGCTCAAGGGGATGTTATGCAGGCTAAATGGGGTACTCATGGGGATCACCCTGTAATTTGCCTCTGCCCAACCAGTGTTAAGGAAATGTATGAACTTACTATCGAAGCCTTTAACTTAGCTGAGCGGTTTAGAACTGTGGTTATGGTTTTAACTGATGAGGTTATCGCGCATATGAGAGAAGGGGTTCTACTTAAAGACGATTATCCTTTAGTACATAGGAAACGCCCTGTAGATCCTCCGGGTCCTGATTTCCTTCCATATAAGGCTGACCCGGAAACATTAGTACCGCCTATGGCTGATTATGGTCAAGGGTACCGTTATCATACTACAGGTCTTGCACATACTGAAAATGGTTTCCCATCTAACTCGCCAAGGATTAATGAGGCACTTATAAAGCGTATCTGTGAGAAGGTTGACAAATTTGCTCATGAGCTTGAAATGAATGAATTTGTAGATACAGATGATTGTGAACACCTCATAATAGCCTATGCTGCAACTGCAAGAGCGGCAAAATTCACAGTACGTGAACTTAGAGAAAAAGGCGTAAAAGCAGGGCTTATGATACCTAAAATGCTTTGGCCGTTCCCTAAAAATGCGTTAAATGAACTCCTTTCTAAAAATAATCTTAAATCTATCTTTGTTCCTGAAATGAATATGGGTCAATATGTTCATGCTGTAAGGGAAGAAGTGGCTGGACGCTGTCCTGTATATCATATAGATGATGTTTCGGGAGAACTTTTCGGTCCTCACACTATTGGCAATAAAATTATGGAGGTGGCATCTAAATGACAACTCTCGATTATTTAAGGCAGGATAAACTGCCTCATATCTGGTGCGCGGGCTGTACTAACGGCGCAATCACCTCCGCTGTTATAAGAGCTATTGAAAACTCAGGTATTGACAGGGATAAGACTGTTATCGTATCAGGTATCGGCTGTTCATCACGTGCCCCCGGTTATATGGACTTTGATACATTACATACAGCTCATGGCAGGGCTTTAGCTTTTGCAACAGGGGTTAAAATGGCTAACCCTGAGCTTAATGTTATAATAATCTCCGGCGATGGGGATGCGGCGGCAATCGGCGGCAATCACCTTATCCACGCTTGCAGGAGAAATATTGATATGACGCTCATAGTCATTAACAACTGTATCTACGGTATGACCGCAGGGCAGTACTCCCCTCTTACTCCGACAGGAGCTTTTGCTACCACAGCAACTTATGGTAATGTGGACAGGGCTTTTGACCTTGTTGAGCTTTCAAAAGGCTCAGGTGCCACTTATGTAGCGAGAAGTACGGCGTATCACGCTCCGCAGTTACAGCGTTATGTAGAAGCGGGTATTAAAAACAAAGGGTTTTCTGTTGTTGAAGCGATTTCCACCTGTCCAACTTATTTCGGCAGGAGAAATGCAATGGCTGACCCTGTTAAAATGATGGAATGGCTTAAAGATAATTCCGAAAACAAGCGTGACGGCGCAGCAGAATACACTAAACCTTATGTACTTGGGGAATTTGTTAATAAAACCGAAGCGGAATATACGGCTGCTTATGACAGAGAAATATTGGCGAAAGTAATGTTAAAACACGCACGCCATCCTGGGGATCAAGGTCAAGAGGAAAGGGGTGCTGAATAATGAGAACAGAATTTAGAATTTCAGGCTCAGGCGGTCAGGGAGTAATTACTGCCGGTATAATGCTTGCAAATGCTGCAGTTAGAAGCGGTATATACGCGGTTCAAAGCCAGTCTTACGGACCGGAAGCCCGAGGCGGCTCCTCTAAAGCCGAGGTAGTTATTTCAGATGTGGAAATTGACTATCCCAAAGCGGTTTCTCCTCAATATGCCCTTTGCCTTACGAAAGAGTCTTACATAGCTTACGGAAAAACCGCACCTGAAGGTACAAAAGTTTATGTTGACTCTTCAATCGAAGTAGGTGAGGACAGCCGCGCTGTTTCCGTTCCTATTATGAATGTTGCTAAAGAGATATCTTTAAGGAGTGCCAATGTAGTTGCGGTGGCTTTTCTTGCAGGTCTTACAGGGCTTATATCAAAAGAAAACCTTCAAGCAGCTCTTAAAGAGCAGTTTCCGAGGTTTTATGAAACTAATCTCAAATGTGCCGAAGCGGGATATGAAATGGCAGAAAACTTGCAGTAAAAGGACGGGAGGGCAGCTATGAACCCATTAAAAATAGACCATATAGGTATAGCAGTTAATAGTATTGAGGAATCTCTTAAGTTTTACGAAGCTCTTGGGCTTAAATGCGAAGGTATTGAGGAAGTGGCTGAGCAAAAGGTAAAAGTTGCGTTCCTACCTTGCGGTGATTCTGAACTTGAGCTTTTGGAGAGTACGGATCCGGAAGGTCCTGTAGCAAAATTTATTGAGAAAAAAGGCACAGGTATACAGCATATAGCTATCCGTGTCTCTAATATTGAGGAAGCTATTGCCGAAATGAAGGAAAAAGGCTTCCAAATGATAGACGAAAAGCCGCGCTACGGCGCAGGGGGCGCATCAATTGCTTTTGTGCATCCTAAATCTAGCGGCGGAGTGCTTTTAGAACTGTCTCAAAGAGATTAATGGATTATTAGTTTTTAAATAAGGGAAAGGGTTGGGAAACCGTAGGTTTCTCAAGCTTAATCCGCAAGTGCCTCGCAAAAATGGCGATGCCATTTTTGCGAACCTGTATAAGGGAGGTAAAACCTTGGATAAATTGCAACAATTACATGATAATAGACAAAAAATAATGGAAGGCGGCGGGTCATCTCGTATAGCCAAACAGCATGAAAGCGGCAAAATGACCGCAAGAGAGCGGATTAACCTTCTCTTGGACGCCGGCACTTTTGTTGAGCTTGACGCTTTTGTAAAACATCGCTGCACTAATTTTGATATGGCTGATTTAGAGGCTCCCGGCGAGGGGGTTGTAACAGGTCATGGCAAAATAGGCGGGCGGCAGGTATTTGTTTTTTCGCAGGATTTTACGGTTATCGGCGGCTCTCTTGGGGAGATGCACGCCAAAAAAATCTGTAAAGTACTGGATTTAGCCGTAAAAGTAGGTGCGCCCGTAATCGGTATAAACGATTCCGGCGGCGCACGTATTCAAGAAGCGGTGGATGCCCTTGCAGGCTACGGTGATATTTTTTATAGAAATACTTTAGCTTCGGGAGTTGTGCCGCAGATATCTGTTATAATGGGTCCATGTGCCGGCGGGGCTGTTTATTCCCCGGGTCTTACGGATTTTATATTTATGGTTGATAAAACCTCCAATATGTTTATAACAGGACCTCAAGTTATAAAAGCTGTAACAGGGGAGGAAGTTACTTCCGAAGCTTTAGGAGGAGCTAGCACTCATAATACAGTCTCAGGTGTTGCTCATTTTATGGGTGCCAATGAAAACGAAACCATTGATATGATAAGGAAGCTTGTAAGCTTCCTGCCATCTAACAATTTGGATAATGCCCCAAGAGTAAGCGTAGGAGATTCAAGAGATAGATTTTGTGAAGCTCTCAATACAATTATCCCTGATAATCCAAACAAAGCTTACGATATGAAAGATGTTATAAGAGAAGTTGTGGATAACAACGACTTTTTTGAAGTACAGCCGCTTTATGCCACCAACTTTATAACAGGTTTTGGGAGAATTGACGGGCATACGGTTGGTATCCTTGCAAATCAGCCAAAATCTATGGCAGGTTGTCTTGACATTAACGCATCGGATAAAAGCTCGCGGTTTATCTCATTCTGTGACAGCTTTAATATTCCTATGGTAACTTTTGTTGATGTGCCTGGGTTTTTGCCTGGTTCACAGCAGGAGTACGGCGGCATAATCCGTCATGGTGCTAAAATGCTTTACGCTTATTCCGAGGCGACTGCGCCAAAGATTACAGTAATTACACGTAAGGCATATGGCGGTGCTTACCTTGCTATGTGCTCTAAACATTTAGGGGCAGACAGTGTATTTGCTTGGCCCAGTGCTGAAATCGCTGTTATGGGACCTGATGGTGCCGCCAATATTATCTTTAGAAAAGAAATTGCGGAAGCTAGCGACCCGCAAGCGGCAAGAGCGCAAAAAATCGCGGAATATACAGAGCAGTTTGCCACACCTTATCAGGCAGCCGCAAGAGGCTATGTAGATGATGTTATAGAACCAAGTCATACAAGAAGGTTTATAGCAAACTCTATTGAGATGCTGGGGACTAAGAGAGAGACCCACCCGCCGAAGAAACATGGGAATTTCCCTGTGTAGGGCGGATTAATGTGAAAAAGCCATAGCCCGCCATTTGCGGGCTTTAGGCTTTTATTGACTATAATAATAGTGAAACGCCACCTTACGGGAGATAATATGTTCCAAAAAACCCGCTTAAACCCTAATAGATGCGAAATATGCCGTAGGTTTTTGACACCGGTACAGATTGATACAGGCTATTGCATCCTTTGTGCTAAAAAGGAAATCCACAACATTATAAAAGGTATCATAATACGTGCCTTTGTATGTGCGGCGATGATTGTTTTAGTTTTTTTAGTGAGCCATTATGGGAGAAATCGAGGGATAGCAGCGGAATATGGAAATATGAGCATACCCATAGTTTTTGGAAGCTATATTACAATAAATGGTCACGCATTTATGCGAATGTTTGAACCCTCAGAGAGTACGGAGCTTAGGCGCATAGCCGTCATCTTTTTTGCCTCTTTTGGTGCCAAAGTATCACTTAGAAGTGATAAATATAAATCAAGAACCGCAGAAGCTCAACTTGGAGCTTCCCGGATTGAAGGGGCTTTTGCTATGGGCTCAATTCACTCACAGGAAAGCGCGGGGCTTCTCTTTATGGAAATCTTTCTTACAGTAATTTCAGGACCATTTTTTATCTTTTACAGACCTTATAGAATAATAAAATTATCAAAATATATAAAAGATTCAAATGAGTTTTAAGAAAAATGAGGAGGTGTATATATGTCATCCCACAAACCTGTACCATTCGATGAGTTTAGTATCCCAACCTATGACGAATGGAAAGAAGAAACTATAAAGGCCTTAAAAGGCGAGGATTTTGACAAGCGGCTTTTTACTAAAACATTTGAAGGCATAGTATTAAAGCCTATTTACACTAAAGAAGACATAACAGACAGCTCACAATCGCTGCCGGGCTTTGGAACCTACAAAAGAGGTACAGCCTCCCTTGGCTATAAAGAAAAAAAATGGCATATGGCACAACAAGTTGAAGCCAGTAAGCCGTCGGAGGTACGAGACCTTGTAGTGGAAGAGCTTGAAGGCGGCGCGGACGCTATACGCCTTGAACTTAGCCCCGCATCAAAAGGGTTAGAGGGATTTTGTGCTGCCTGCACTTGTGAGGAGTTACAAGGCGCACATATATTTAATAATACCGATGTGAAAGAAGCCCTTGGGGGAGTAATTAATTTTGAAAACTATGGCATTTATATAAACACAGGACCCTCCCCATATCCTTTTGTTTATCTTTTAGATGCAGCAAAAGCTTGCTTTAAAAAGGCTCAGGGCGGTCATGTGGGCGGCTCTCCTCTTGGGGTATTGGCAAAAAATGGCACTCTTCCAAGAGATGTGCCTAAAATTTACGAGGAAATGGCGGAAGCAGTGACTTTCGTAAAACAAAACTCACCTAATATACGCACAGTAGTAGTTGACGGGCAAGTTTATGCCGATGGCGGTGCCGACAGCGTTACGGAAGTGGCTTGTATAATGGCAGAGGTTAGTGAATATATGTCGGCACTTATGGATAAAGGACTCTCGGCTGATGATGCGGCTAAGTCAATAGGTATTACTTTATCACTTTCAGGCAGCTTTTTTATGGAAATTGCTAAAATCCGTGGGGCAAGGGTATTGTTTGCTCAAATCACAAGGGATTTTGGTGCATCGGAAGATGGGCAGAAGGCAAGCATCCACGGTATAACGAGTAAGTTTAACAAATCTAAATATGATTTGTATGTAAATGCCCTGCGCCTTTCCACGGAAGCTTTTTCGGGGGTAGTTGGGGGTCTTGACGCTTTGACTGTATTGCCATTTGACTCGGTTGTAGGTAGCTCTAATGCTCACTCCAGGCGTATCTCAAGAAACCAGTCAGTAATGATGGCGGAGGAGTTTGGGCTTACTTATCCGGTTGACCCCTCCGGCGGCTCTTATTATGTGGAAGTACTCACGGGAGAATTTGTGGATAAGGCTTGGGCTAAATTTATGGAATATGAGGAGGCAGGCGGCTTTTATAAGGCTCTCCTTGCAGGTATTCCCCAAAAAGCTATTGCAAAAACTTTGGCTGATAAAAAATCTCGTATGGCTACAAGGGTTTTACGTGCTGTTGGGGTAAATATGTATGCAAATCCCAATGAAAAAGCCCCACAAAACAAATGTATAGGGCAAAGCAGGGAATGCAGGGTTGAAAAAGATCAGCCAAAGGCAAATGCCGATTTAGATATAAGCCCAAGCAGCATTAGCTCAGGCTTTGAGGCGGAGTTAAGTACAATAAGTATATTTGATAAAATAAACGACTGCCATGGAGGCTGTGCTAAAAAAGCTGAATGTAACCCGGACTGTGAAGCTATTAAGGCAGTACGCCTTACAGAGGATTTTGAGGCAGTGCGCCAAAAAACAGAGGAACTTGGTGGTGTGAATTTACTGCTTCTTAATATGGGACCGGTAAACCAGCATAAAGCCCGCTCTGACTTTTCTGCCGGATTTTTTGAAACAGGAGGGTTCACAATAAAAGGGGACAAAATGTTTGCAACATCAGAGGAAGCTGTAAATGCTGTGCTAGAAAGGGATTACGATATTTGTGTTATCTGCTCAACAGATGATACTTACCCTGACTTAGTGCCTGAAATTGCGGGAGGTATTAAAAAAGCAAAGCCGGACACTCAAGTAATACTTGCCGGTATGCCTGCAGAGGAGTACAAAGATAAATACTTTGAAGCAGGGCTTACGGATTTTATACATATGCGCTCAAACTGTTTAGAAACATTGCAAAATATCCAAAGCCGAATTGTCAGAGAAGGGGGTAAGTAAGATGTCTAAGCCAAAATTTCAAAAACCTAATGCAGACTCAAATACGATTAGCTCTACATACGCTGACTGGCAAAAGGCTATAGAGAATGAAAGCGGCAAAGAGCTTTCGACCTTTAAAACCACCACACTTGAGCAAATTGACATAGCCCCTCTCTATACACAAAAAGATTATGAAGGATTAACTCATTTAGGATACACTGCCGGATTGGCACCGTTTTTAAGAGGTCCTTATCCGTCAATGTATGTAACAAGACCTTGGACAGTGCGCCAGTATGCAGGGTTTTCCACAGCGGAGGAGTCTAACGCTTTTTACCGCCGTAATTTGGCAGCAGGGCAAAAAGGGCTTTCCATTGCTTTTGACCTTGCTACTCACCGTGGCTACGACTCTGACCACGAGAGAGTGACAGGGGATGTAGGCAACGCAGGGGTTGCGGTGGATTCAATACTGGATATGGAAATTTTGTTCGATAAAATCCCTCTGGGTGAAATGTCGGTTTCTATGACTATGAATGGTGCCGTCCTTCCGATTATGGCTTTTTATATCGTCGCTGCTGAGGAGCAAGGCGTTACTCCTGATAAACTGACTGGTACTATCCAAAACGATATTTTGAAAGAATTTATGGTTAGAAATACTTTTATTTACCCACCGGAAATTTCTATGAGAATAATAGGGGATATTTTTAGTTATACCGCTAAAAATATGCCTAAGTTTAACTCTATTTCCATATCAGGCTACCATATTCAAGAGGCGGGTGCCACTGCGGATATCGAGCTTGGATATACTCTCGCAAATGGTTTGGAGTATATAAGAACAGGTATTGCTGCCGGTCTTACAATTGATGATTTTGCGCCGCGTCTGTCCTTCTTCTGGGGTATAGGCAAAAATTATTTTATGGAAGTGGCAAAACTTCGCGCGGCACGTATGCTTTGGGCAAAAATTGTGAAGGGTTTTGAGCCAAAGTTGGATAAATCCATGGCACTTAGGACTCACTCACAAACAAGCGGCTGGTCACTGACCGCACAGGATCCCTTTAACAATATCGCCAGAACCTGCATTGAAGCAATGGCGGCCGCACTTGGGCATACTCAGTCTCTTCACACTAACGCGCTGGATGAGGCCCTTGCTTTGCCTACGGATTTCTCCGCAAGGATTGCGAGAAATACTCAGCTTTATATCCAAGAGGAGACGAGTGTTTGTAAAGTTGTTGACCCTTGGGGCGGCTCATATTATGTAGAGGCGTTAACTGATGAGCTTATGCGTAAAGCTTGGGCGCATATACAGGAAGTGGAGGCTCTTGGCGGTATGTCTAAAGCAATTGATACCGGGCTTCCTAAAATGAGGATAGAGGAAGCGGCCGCACGTCGCCAAGCCCGCATTGATTCAGGCAGTGAAAAAATAGTAGGGCTTAATCATCTTAAATTAGAAAGAGAAGAAGCCTTGGACATTTTGGAAGTTGACAATACTGCTGTTCGCCGTGCCCAAATTGCGAGACTTGAAAAGCTTAAGGCAAACCGCAATCAGGCTGATGTGGATAAATGCCTAGCTGAAATTACAAAATCAGCTGAAAGCGGGGAAGGCAACCTCCTTGACCTTGCTGTAAAAGCCGCAAGAGCGCGAGCTTCTTTAGGTGAAATATCCGATGCGATTGAGAAGGTTAAAGGACGTCATAAAGCTGTAATCCGTACTATATCAGGAGTTTATTCCAGCGAGTTTTCCGATAATGAGATTTTTGAGCAAGTGAGAAAAGCCACTGACGAATTTGAAAAAGATGAAGGCCGCAGACCGCGTATTTTAGTGGCAAAAATGGGTCAGGACGGTCACGACAGAGGAGCTAAAGTTGTGGCAACAGCCTATGCGGATATGGGCTTTGATGTAGATATTGGACCACTCTTCCAAACACCGGCTGAATGCGCTCAGGATGCGGTGGATAATGATGTGCATATAGTTGGCATGAGCTCTCTGGCTGCCGGGCATAAAACCCTTTTGCCTCAACTTATAGAAGAGCTTAAAATCCGTGGTCGAGAAGATATTATGGTTATTGTTGGAGGCGTTATACCACCGCAGGATTATGAATTCCTTTATAATAACGGTGCTGCGTGTATTTTTGGTCCCGGTACGGTTATCCCAGCTGCTGCTATGGAGATGCTGGAGAAGCTTAAGGAGCGGTTAGGGTAAACTTGTTGTTTACAACAGGTGCAAACTTAAACTATATTCTAAACCTGCGGAAGTTTAAATTCGCACTCGGCAGGGCCATAACATAATATTGCAGGTAATCGCCGCAGATGCGCGGTGCGCTGAAACCACTCAGCAGTAGCAGAGTGGTTTTACTTTAGGAGAAAGCAGATGGAAAATAACAACAACCCAGCCTCTGCCCTTCGTGTAGTTCCTGGGGTGGAGTCAACAGAACCTTATGGCTCATACCAAGTGCTTACGAAAAGTATGAAAGCCTCCCAAAACACTCCTCTAAACGCTGAAGCCTATGTGGAAGGCATATTAGCGGGAGATAGGGGGATTTTAAGCCGTGCCATTACAATAATCGAATCGGGAGCCTCTAAACATTTTGAGCTTGGACAGCAGATTGTGAGCTTGATACTGCCATATACTGGAAAGTCTGTTCGTATAGGCATTACAGGAGTTCCCGGTGCCGGTAAATCCACAACAATTGAGGCATTAGGGCTGTATCTTTTAGATATGGGCAAAAAGGCGGCAGTACTTGCAGTTGACCCTACAAGTGCCCTTTCAAAAGGCAGTATATTAGGGGATAAAACCCGTATGATCAATCTATCACGCCGCCCGGAGGCTTTTATACGCCCATCACCCTCAGGAGGCGCTCTTGGAGGTGTTACTAGAAAAAGCAGAGAGACTATACTTCTTTGTGAAGCCGCAGGCTTTGACAGTATAATCGTCGAAACTGTTGGAGTAGGTCAGAGTGAGGTTGAAGTGCGCTCAATGGTTGATTTTTTTCTGTTTTTAGCAATTACCGGAGCGGGAGATGAATTGCAGGGCATTAAAAAAGGGATTATCGAAATGGCAGATGGGGTATTTATAAACAAAGCAGATGGTGATAATAAATCAAAAGCTGTGACAACCTGCGCCGAATACAATCAAATACTCCATTATTTGCGCCAAGCTACAGAAGGCTGGGAAACAAAGGCACATACCGTATCAGCCCTTACAGGTGAAGGAATAGGAAATATGTGGCAAGTTATATCAGATTTTGTGGAAAATACAAAAGCATCCGGTATGCTGAATAAGCGTAGAGCCCGGCAGACAGTAAGTTGGGTACGCCGCACAGCAGAGGACTATGTTAGAGGGCAAATATTCGGCAATCCCCTTATAATAGAAGCTCTTAAAGAACGGGAAGATATGCTGATTGAAGGCAATCTTTCTCCAGCAAAAGCAGCCAAAGAAATTATGGAAAAAATTGATGATTTTCTTATAAAACAGTAGCTTTAGCACTACTATTTTGTGTGGATTTCAGTATAATAGCCATGTATGATAACCGCATTCCATTTTATTTGCGATGAATTTCCCACTTACTGCACAGCTTGAAACCTTATGTATTTCGTTTCAGTACATGGGGGTTTCAAGCTTTTTTGTCTGGTGTAAAATTTCTGCACAAAAAGTTATCGGACAGGTATAATGGAAAAAACTGATATGTCAAAAACCGCCAAAAACCTGGACAAATAGCCTCTTAAATAGTATAATGATATTACTATAACTTTAAAAATACGCCGGAGGTTGTTTGCTATGCGAAAATTTCTAGCAATTGTAGTAGCTATACTGTTTATAATCAGTGGCATATATATCCATAGTCTGTACATAATGGTCGAAAGTGTCCGTGTGGCTCAAAGGGAAAGGGGAGAGGAGTTTGAGGCTATTAGAAGTCTTGCTTTTACCCCTGATTTGCCTGTAGGTGCCTCGGCATACGAGACTTATGAGCCGATTTCCTCTATGCTATATGATGTTTTTGTGAATAGGCAGATTATAGCTTCTTTTACAAACCTTTCAGATGCAAGAAATTTTGCGGAAAGCCATGCCAATGCTTCAATTTTTGAGCAAAATTCTTTAAGCTGGGTATGGGATAATCATCCTCAGTTTGAGCTTCATGTAAATAATGTGAGAATATTGTATAATACTTTTGCAGCCGCCAGGGAAGCCGCAAGAAATTATGATAACGCTCAAATTATATTTAGACGCAGCGGAAGAGTTGTGTGGAGTGAAAACTATATAAGATCTCTTCATTATTTTATAGAAAATGTACCACTTATATTACAGCAGCCACGCCTTCCAAGAGGGTGCGGAGTAGTAAGTATCGGTATGCTTATAAACTTTAAAGGTATTGAAGTAGATAAAATGACTCTGGCGGAAGAAGTTGCAAGACATCCTAATAACCCTTACAAAGGGTTTATTGGCTGTATATACAGTTGGGATAATTGGGGTTATGGTGTATATCACGGACCTATTTATGATCTATTATATAAATATCTTCCGGAGCGGGCCATTGATATAACAGGTGCCGACTTTGAAGATTTATATTTCTTTATAGAAGGGGGCAATCCGGTTTGGGTTGTTGTTAATTCGCGCTATACTCATTTACCCCCCTACCAATTTTTCTATCACGAAACAGACGATGGGTTTGTACGCTTAACTTGGAGAATGCATGCAGTTCTTATAACAGGTTTTGATGATAATTATATTTATTTTAACGATCCTAATAATGTGCGCCATCAAGCACCAAAGGCGGGATTTATTGCCGCTTGGGAGCAGATGGGCAGGCAAGCGGTTACAGTATCGTAGTAAACATTCCCTGGAATTATTAAGTTTATATTATAATCTCCTGTAAGGTACCGACAATTATTGACAGTATTTTACTTTTATGGTAGATTTATGGTATTGTAAGTATAGCGGATTCTCTGCAAAATTGATACATTCATATCAATTTTGCAGAGAATCCGCTATAAACTCAACAAATGGTAGCAAAGGGAGATATACTATGAAATTCACAGGGTTTGTTAGGAAAGTTGATGAGCTTGGTCGGATTGTTCTACCAATGGAGCTTAGGCGTTCTTTGAATATAGAAATTCGCGATTCATTGGAAATTTGTGTGGAGGGGGACAATATTATCCTTAAAAAATACCAGCCTTCGGACGTTTTCACGGGAGGTACGGATAATTTGATTGACTTTCATGGTAAAAAAGTTAGCATTAGTTCTATTGAGGAGATGGCTAAATTAGCCGGCTTTAAAATTTCTAATGATTAATATTAATCCTAGATTAAAAACCATAGTTTGAGGGTTACTCCAAAATGGCGAGGTAAAGCCATTGGGGGGCGGTTTAAGTCGTAAAAAAGTATGATATTTTTATCAGGACTAGTATAAGCTTAAAATGTAATAAGGATGGAAAGTACAAAGGCGCAGACAGCGTCTTTTTTATTGCATACTTAAATTCATCTAAAACAGTAAGTTTTTTGCTACTATTTTGTTCGGATTTCAGTATAACTTGTGAAAAAGCACACAAGTTAAATAAGTGAATCGTTTCGCAATTCATCCGCAGCTTATTAACTTTCAAAACACTCTCAGCAAGCTTTGGTGTTTTGAAAGTTAATTCATTATATTTATGCATAAAAGCCGCTATTTTAGGAAAAATTAGGATTGTAAGAGAAGTGTACAAAAATATCAAAAATTTCTTTTAGGAGGTAAATATGTCAAATTTGACTCAACAAGAATTAAACTCTATCAGAGAAGTTGTTACAGCCCATCAGAATGTAGCGTCAAAGCTGGATTCATACGCTCAAAATGTGAACGATCCGGCTATAAGACAAATGTTTGACAAAGGTGCTCAGGACGCAAGAAAAAACGCAATGGATTTGATTAATTTAATTGGATAGGAGGAAAAAATTATGCAAGAAAAAGATATGGTTTTAGATATTTTATCGGGTACTAAAGCAGGTATTGGCAACTATGCTAAGGTTATTACAGAGTGCTCCAATCAGAACTTAAGGCAGAAATTTCAACAAATGCGTGATTGTGACGAGAAATTTCAATATGATTTGTATAAAATTGCCGAGCAAAAAGGTTATTATCATCCGGCAAGCGCAGCTAACCCTCAAGATATGCAGGCTGTTCAGTCTAATCTCGCCAGAGATATGGGGTAGGGGCAATAATAGGTCTTGGGGGTGCTTTTAGCATCCCCTTTATTATTTATAGCCATTGCAGATGAAAACCATCAAATAAAGCTGTTTTTTCACAATACATCGTCACCTCCTCGACTGGCAAAAAAACAACCAGCGTTTACTGTCCAGATTTTCAACTTTGTTGTTCGGATAAGCTGTGCGGCACAGCCTTCATCTAAAACAGTATCCGCTTTATAGCAAGCTAGGCGCTGATACTGTTTTAGATGAATTTAAGTATATATTGACAGTTTGGGCAGCAAGGTATATAATTCCTATAGTAAATTAAAGGAGGTCTTTATGCCTATGATACCTAATACCTCCGGAAAATTCATAGTATTAGAAGGTCTTGAAGGCAGCGGCAAGTCAACACAAGCAAAAATATTGGCAGAGAGTCTGCCTAACAGCCATTTAACCCATGAACCATCGGATTCCATCCCCGGCTCTCTTTGTCGTGAGATTATTTCAGGTAAAGGAAATATTACCCAAAGCTCTCTGTCGCTTCTTTTAATCGCCGATCGTATAGAGCATCTTAATAATTACATAACCCCTATACTTAAGAGCGGTCAAAATATTATTTGTGATAGATATTATCTGTCTAATATGGCATATCAAGCAAGCATGTCTCTGAGTGACAAAGATATATATGAGCTTAATAAAAAATTTGGAGCAATTTCGCCGGATTTGACAATATTTTTGGAAGTCACGCCTCAGGAAGCGATGGAGCGTGTAAATTTGCGAAAAGGTCAAGAAGGGATATTTGATAACTTAAAAGCCCTTGAGAGAATCGATATAAATTACCGGCAAGCCATTGATTTTCTTATCTCCAAAGGGGAGAAGATTGTGAAAATACAAGCTGTGAATAATATAGACGATATTGCTAAGGAAATATTGCATAGAATTTCTGTTGCATTTTCTTTCCATGCGTGATAAAATTGACTCTGTTAAAAATTTTGTTTGATTTTTTGTTTCCGTAGCTCAGCAGGATAGAGCACTCGCCTCCTAAGCGAGGGGTCGTGGGTTCGAATCCCGCCGGGAACAGCAAAACCGCCTGGAATAAGTCTTAGGTGGTTTATTTTTTTGGAAATATGCAGTCAATAACCCCAAAATATTTTGTGCAGCTATTTATACTGAAATCCACACAAAATAGTAACGCTAAAGCAACTATTTTGTGTGGATTTCAGTATAAATCAAGTTTGATTATTGTTTTATCTTCATTATAATCTTAAATCTTATTCACATCCCGAAATTAAATATCTTGGGTAAATATTTTGCAGGTTATAAGAGTTTTTTCTTGACAAAACGAAAAAAAATACGATAAGATATATAGCAATAGGACGAGCTTTTATGCATAATTATATTAGTATAAAAGATGTTGATTTTGTGCAAGATGAAGGTGTATTTTTATTTTACAATAGAGAGAGGTTACTTCAATGTGCAAGTTTATTGGTATTGAAGATTTAGTAGCGAATGCATTAATAGAATTATTAGAAAAGAACAATTGCAGAAGAGTTAGTTTTGAAACACTTTTAAAATATGGAGCAGTAGTTTTAAATGTTTTGCGCGACAAAGGTGATGAAGCTATATTTTTGCTATCTAAGGAGCATACAAACGAATTAATACGAAATTATTCTGACTACTTTGAGATTGATCGTAGTGAAATTGATAGTGATGCAATTGTATTGAAGGAAGGAAAAACAGTTGATGACTTGAGGGATCGTTTTAGAGCATTTTTAACAGTTGATAGACTATTAGCATTTACTGATGATAAATCTCTTGCGGAGTTAGGTGTTGCTGTTTGAGTTCAAAGCTTATAAAAGATCCCATTTATGGATATGTGAATATTGAATCAAATCTTGCAAGCGGTATCATTGATACTGCTTGTTTTCAAAGATTGCGAAATATTAGGCAAACGAGTTATGCGCCATTATATCCAGCATCATTTCATAATCGCTTTTTGCATTCAATTGGTGTGTATTACTTAGGCTGCAAGGCGTTTGAGTCTGTAAATCAATCTCTCGGAAACGAAAAAGGATTTGGTGAGGATGAATGGGCTACTTATAAGCGTATTTTTGAGTTGGCTTGCTTACTTCATGATGTAGGTCACGCTCCATTTTCACATACAGGCGAAAGGTTCTTTGAGACTGATGAAAATATGCGTCTTAAAATTTATAAAAAGTTGTCAGACTTGGTAAATTATGATACGTTTTCTATTGATGTTGAACAGTACTGCAAAAATGGAGAGTTTGCTGCGCCTCATGAAATAATGAGTTGTATAGTTTCTCTTGAAACATTTAGCACTTATATGGAGGGGGCTATTGAACGAGACTTTTTTGTTCGATGTATTACCGGCTTTAAATACAGGGAAACAAAAGAAAATAATAACGATATACTGAATTGCTTAATTGAGTTATTAAATTCCTCGATAATTGATGTAGATCGATTGGATTATATTATAAGAGACGCTCATACAACAGGGTTTCAAAGTGTTTCTATTGATTATGAGCGACTATTAAAAGGTGTTCGGATTATTAGCAAGGATGGTATACGATATTTAGGTTATCATAAAGGTGCTTTGAGTGTTATTGAAAATGTTATTTACGCTCATGATGCAGAAAGAAAATGGATTCAAAACCATCCAACCATATTATATGAACACTTTTTGATTCAACATGCAATGAGAACTATTGACAAACATTTTTCTTCTGATGATAGTGCGGCAAAAATTTTTAGCTATGAGTCTTTAACAAAAACTGGTATGACTTTTAAAGATAAGGGCAAAATATCTTTGCTTGCAGATGAAGATATTTTATATATAATGAAAAATATTTGCCCAGACTCCCTTAGTGATGAATATTTTGCAAGAAATGAAAGACGTCGCCCTATCTGGAAGTCAGAAGCAGAATATAGAGTTCTTTTTGACAATGCATTAGGTAAAGATACACTGGATAAGTTTGAAATTGCTTTTCAGGAAGTAGAAAAATATTTAACAAACAATTTTTCAAGACCAATTATTAATGATAAAGCTCTTGCTTACATACATGAAGAAGAAAAAAAGATTTGTGAAAATAAGCGTTCAAATTCAATATCACCGAAAGATTATGATAATCTTTTAAGTGGAAATGCAAAAGTCAAAAAGTGGGTTTTGTGCTTGAAAGAAATATCTGATGAAAATAATCTGCCATTTGATTATGCTATAATAAGCGCACATAAGTTCAAGAGCGGTTTTTTAAAACAAGACTTAGAAAAAATGCTTATAGACTTTCCTGGTTTAAATAAGAAAGCCTATATTAGGGATGTATCAACAATATTGATGTCTGAAAAAACGAGAGATAGTTTTTTCTATCTGTTTTATAGAGGCAGAGATGAAGATGGGTTCAATAAAGAAGGTTTTATTGATAAGATAACAAAAGCCTTAAGTGTTGAGGCACTTAAGTGATAATATTTAAGAATAACGAGGGGTCGTGGGTTCGAATCCCGCCGGGAACAATGGAACAATGATAAACCTCAGCGGAGTTAAAACTTGCTGAGGTTTTGAATTTATTGAATGCATTTTACTATAGATGTTTATATGCAAGAAAAGTACATATGAATAAAAAGTCTATGAAGCTGTAATAAACAGCCCCTTTGCTAAACTTAGAATAGAGTTATAGCGAAATTTCATTCGAAATGTCATTAGAGTTGTAGCGAAACAAGTACCCATGTCATCATTGCGAGGAGACTAATGCAGGTCGCGCGTTGAGTATCGACGCGGCAATCTCATCACGTATCTGAGGGAGATTGCTTCGCCTACGGCTCGCAATAGACTTGTTACGAAACAAGATACAAGCTATAATAGAAATTATGAAAACAACAAAGTACGAAAACCTAAAAAACTACAACGAAGCTGACTTTCGCACAGTAACTGGAGTAACTC
>Ga0131853_10004360_pt1 | contig 25355 bp, 22 predicted proteins | sample TergutLab28metaG_FD_92764 | JGI IMG/M metagenome (GOLD analysis project Ga0131853, IMG submission 92764) | Labiotermes labralis P1 segment gut microbial communities from Petit-Saut dam, French Guiana - Lab288 P1 (version 2) (version 2) | ecosystem: Host-associated > Arthropoda: Insects >... | reverse complement strand
GACTAGACACACGATTTCAGAGACCGGTACAGGTTGCATGAATAACTAGCAGCTAGGAGACTAGACACACGATTTCAGAGACCGGTACAGGTTGCATGAATAACTAGCAGCTAGGAGACTAGATATACAATTTCAGAGACCGGTACAGGTTGCATGAAAAACTAGCAGCTAGGAGACTAGACACACGATTTCAGAGACCGGTACAGTTTGCATGAATAACTAGCAGCTAGGAGACTAGACACACAATTTCAGAGACCGGTACAGGCGTAGAAATGAGAAGAGGGAACGCCGAACGTTGCAAGTTTTGCTCTACATTCATTTGAGCTGAATTTTGATAGACAGTCTTTAAGGTTGATGGCAACAAATCAGCTTTTAGTTGCCAGCTGGAATGATAACAAGCGACAAGGATTATGCAAGCATAGTTCTCAGTTAAAATAAGAAAATAGGCCTTCGAGCTATGTTTCACGTGGCCAGTGCGTGAGTCTTGATGCAAGAGCTATGTACCTGACTGGAGAGAAAATGCAATATCCATCATATGGTGCAGGCAGCGGGTTAAGTTTTGTATTATTGTTTATGAAGAGTGTGTGAGTTATAGAAATTAAATAGCCTCGTCGTTGAATGTTTATGGAGTATTAAAGGTAAAGTGATCCCGTTACAGGGCCGGTGTGACCCAGAGGTTGGGTAGAGGTATAGCTCTACTCTTCCATGACCGCGGCACTAGAAGGGGGTGAATGGTCAGCAGCACGCCCCAGCCGCACTTTACCCCCGAGAAAAACCCGGTACCCATTGTACAGGAGGCTGGGTGGGCCCCATGGCCTGTCTGGACGGGCGGAAATCTCGTCGCCACCGGGATTCGATCCCGGTCCGTCCAACCCGTAGTCAGTCGCTATACTGACTGAGCTACCCGGCCCACAGATTATGGATAACTGATGAAGTGATAATGGAGGAGAAAGCCAACCCCAGTGGCATTGCTTTCACCAGAAACCTTGCGCGAACTCATCGACCTGACAAGACCGTGTGTCCAGATTGTTATCTGTGGTTTTGCTGTTAACTCAATCAACTGTCGGAGGGCACGTTCTGTTTTTATTGTCGGTACGGTGTGTAATGAAATTTCGCTTTCCAGCGTGTGTCGTAGATAAAGTAGCTTAATCACGTACGTGTTGAGTGTTAGGAAGAAATAGAAGGTTTCGGATTTCATTTTAACGGGTATCCACAAACTTTACAATCATGGTTCCGTGCATCGTAGTTCTAGATTGAAGAAATCCAACGAGATGCAATAGTATGCAGATATTTATTTACTGCTAAATTACTCTACATGTTTCGGGCATCCATCGCCACCATCATCAGGAGTACATTAAACTATAGTTGCAGCCTCTGGTACAGATCATACTATCTGCGGAGCAAGCTTCCTCAAACGTGTCCTTATTTGGTCACGTCTGAAGAAGCTTGCTCCCCGGATAGTATGATCTGTACCAGAGGATACAACTACAGTTTTATGTACTCCTGATGATGGTCGCGATATACTCCCGAAACATGTAGAGTAATTAAGCAGTAAATAAATATCTGCATACTGTTGCACCTCGTTGGATTTTTTCAACCTAGGTATCCACAGTTTTGGATTAACAACTTATTTCCTCCAACAGAGATTAAGAATACGTGGCGTTATACCTCCATTTCCTTGTACGTGTTGACAGCATGGGGCTGTTAACCACAAGGACAATTTTCCCATTTCTTTTTAACACATTCAGAAAATAAATCAGTTTTCATAATGTTGTGCTACGATTATTAATAATCAGTTATGCAAAAAAAAATCTCCTTTAGAAGCTAACAGTAGCTCAGCTAGTTCATTAATTTGTTCACAGTTACTGGTCTCTATCTTAAGCCATGCTAATATAGTCCACTTCCCTTCATCCCATTTATTCAAGAAATATTTTAATATTATCTTTCCATCTATGCCTAGGTCTTCCGATTTGCCCTTTTCTTCCTGTTTCTCCACCAAAATCCTGTACGTATTTCTTTTCTTCTACATAAGTGCCACATATCATGCCTAAATCTTTCTATTTTATTTTATCACCGTAAAAATATGTGACAAACAAGGTAAAGGTCACCCTAGAACAGGCCACGAAGGTCAAGATGCGGAGTAGAGGTATAGTCCTACCCGTTCTTTAACCTCATCTGTAGAAGAGGTGGGTGATCAACGCCACTCTTCGGCCGTTTTAAACCCAGAAAAGAGAGACTTTCCCATTGTGCAGGAGGCTGGGTGGGCCGCTGGGCCGGTGTGCACGCGTGCGGAAAAAATCTCCCCCACCGGGTTTCGATCCCCGGACCGTTGAGCCCGCAGTGAGTCGATATACTGACTGAGCTAACTCGGCCCACAGTAACCAATATGAATAGTCTAAGGAATCCCAGACATGTTTTTGTCGTCGGTTGTAAAAATCTCAGTGCGATGACAGCATCTATAGTCGTCTTAGATGTGACGCCGCTTCACTTTTGGCAGAAAGGCATCAGGTCTGAGAACAGCCTGATATCTCACAGTACTGGACAGGCAAAAAGTACACGACGTGTCTTCCCGGACGAAAACTATGAATATTTTGGACAACCTCGTTACTACCGTGCGTGAAGTCATCAGCGCATACTACAGGCTAGTTATGCGCGGCGGGATGAATTATTCATAATTTTATACCATTGGCTAGTCGAGCTTTTGAATGGGCGCAGACCTGTGTCACGTGACTGCAGGCGTGCCGACCTGAGTCATTACCTTCATAATACAGTAACGTAAACTTAGAAAAAGGAAAGAAAAAATTCCGACCGCTGACGCGTGTTCGTGTGTTTGTAATGAAGGCTTGTCTGCATACGATTGTACCTTCCGGAAGGTATTATGGACCCTCAGTTACTACAGTGTGGCGAAAGGTAAACGAATTTAAGAGACCTCATTGAAAACCTAAGATGTTCAATAAATTCCTTGCATTTTTACAATCGCGGAATTTTATTACACTTTTCGCCATAAAATATATATAATTGCACAGTCTAACACAAACTTTTATTGAGTAATTACAATTGAAAGATAAATTACTTTTAACACAAACATGTTTCGGCTTCTCTTATAGAGCCATCTTCAGGATGAACCCCAAAAAGTGTTATATACAATTAACAGAGCTTTATAGAGTAAGAGATCAGGCAGTACATGTTATTAATATATATAGGAGAGGGGGGTGTGTAGGATCTTGCTGGGGAAACCGGAGGGAAGGAGACCACTGGGGAGACATAGGCGTAGATGGGTGGATAATATTAGGATGGATCTCCAGGAGGTGGGATGTAGGTATATGGACTGGATTGGGCTGGCCCAGGATAGACAGGTAGCGGACGCTTGTGAGTGCGGTAATGAACCTTCCGGTTCCGTGAAATGCGGGGAATTTCTTGACTAGCTGCAAACCAGTTAGCTTCTCAAGAAGGACTCTGCACCATGGAGTAAGTAAGTATTATGAATTACATTTATTTTTAATTCATAATATATATATAAAGCATTGCTAATTGTACATAACATTTTAAGGCTCACCTTGAAGATGGTTCTATAAGAGGAGCCGAAACATGTTGGTATTTTAAATTATTTAATTATATTTTAATTGTAATTACTTCATAAAAAGTTGCGTTAGACTGTGCAATTATATATATTCTACTGGTTATTGAACACAACGGGGAAGTCTACCTGAAAACTCTATTCCCCATATTATGCCACCGTGGCATGAAAGGAGATATACGAATTTGAAGTTTTCCTTCCCGAAGTGTTACAACATACAAAAAAAAAATACTATACGTCAGTCTATAACACAACATTTATTTTATATACACTGGTATATATGACATGGCGAAATATTTCGACCTAGTCGGTCATCCTCAGGCCCTCCAAGAAAGAGCCAACAACTCTTGCATCTGTTCTTGGAGGCCCTGAGGTTGACCGACTAGGTCAAAATACGTCGCCCTGACATATATACCAATTTATATAACATAAATGTTGTGCTATAGACTGACGTACAGTATTTTTTGCAGACATACGAATCCAAGCAACAATCTGCCATTTATTTTCCTTAACATCCATTTTTTAAAAATATTGTACTGCCATTTATGGCGTACATTTATTTTCTTAAAAAAAACTTCTGCTCGTATTTACCCCATAATATGGTACAGTACATGCTACACGCTAATTTCGCTACATCCGTCTTCATTTGATACGTTTAGTAATATTTTGTGAAGGCTGAAATTTATGAAGCTCCTCTTTATCCGTGGGCCCGGTAGCTCAGTCGGTATACCGACTATGGGCTGGGCGGTCCGGGATCGAATCCCGGTGGGGACGAGATTTTCCGCCCTTCCAGACCGGCCCTGGGGCCCACGCAACCTCCAGTAAAATGGGTACCGGGTCTTTCCCGGGGGTAAAGTGCGGCCGGGGCGTGCTGCTGACCACTCACCCCCTTCTAGTGCTGCGGTCATGGAAGAGTAGAGTTATACCTCTACCCACCCTCTGGGCCACACCGGGCCTGTAACGGTATTACTTTACTTTAACTCTTTATCCAGTTTTCATCACCCTTCTCTCACTTCCTCTCTGTTAGGTCTACCTACCTCTCCGCTGCACCTTTGCCCTGATCCAACTTAAGTCTGTGCTCTCTAAGCAAAAGTCGCAGACTGTTTAAAACGTAATCCGCATTTCGTGCAATATACTGACTGTACAGTATATTCCAATAAATTAAACAATAAATAATAAATGGTAATTTTAATTAATAATATTGTACTTTAAATCCATACGCGCACATTTTTGACAGAATTTTCTGTACTTTTATGCCCTTTTGTATACACCCGAGATGATGACCTTGGACAGGTCGAAACATGTAGGAAAAACATAATTAGTGACAAATGATTATTTATTATTAATTGTGACATTTATTTAAAACAAATAGTGTAGTGTCACCGATCATATTTCACATCTGTACAAAGAAACAGGAAAGTCTACAAAATGATGTTTCACATCTGTATCAAGAAACAGGAAAATCTACAGAATAATATTTCACATGTGTACAAAGAAACAGGAAAATCTACAGAATAATATTTCACATCTGTATCAAGAAATAGGAAAATCTACAGAATAATATTTCACATGTGTACAAAGAAACAGGAAAATCTACAGAATAATATTTCACATCTGTACAAAGAAACAGGAAAATCTACAGAATAATATTTCACATCTGTACAAAGAAACAGGAAAATCTACAGAATAATATTTCACATGTGTAAAAAGAAACAGGAAAATCTACAGAATAATATTTCACATGTGTACAAAGAAACAGGAAAATCTACAGAATAATATTTCACATCTGTATCAAGAAACAGGAAAATCTACAGAATATTTCACATGTGTACAAAGAAACAGGAAAATCTACAGAATAATATTTCACATGTGTACAAAGAAACAGGAAAATCTACAGAATAATATTTCACATGTGTACAAAGAAAGAGGAAAATCTACAGAATAATATTTCACACCTGTACCAAGAAACATGAAATCATACAGATTTTATGCCTTATTCATACTTACTTTCATGGTAGCCATTGTATGACGCAATGTCCCGCGCCGAACGGTAGGAAGCAATCGTAAGGTTTATCAGATTAGACGCAAAAAAAAAAAAAAACTCGCGATATTAACGTCTTCCCCAAACATTTTAACTTCGCCGTATTTCTGAACTTTTAGGATTTCGCGGCTACTGAAACCATTTGCAAACGACACAGAAAGTTTGCACGCAAATGTTACCGTCTTACAGGATGTTATACTACGTGTTTGTTTGAAATTTGCAGACATTTCGGATAAACTTGTTAATTTTTTCTTCCGGGTGGAAGGGTAGGAGTGTATATGGAGCTAGCACTTTCAACTCCAAAAGTTGGTACCCATCTGAATGACCCACAAATTCTAAGGCTTATAATTTGTCGATTTGTAAAAGGGACATATTTATCGCGTTTTTGCAGTCGGACGTTCGTCAGTCTGTGCAGTTTGCCTGTGCGCTGTCAGTACGGTACCCATCCGGGTTATTTTGTGATAATCCGCCAATGGACATCGTGTTAACTTGCAGTAGTATCTCATGGTATTTGGTAAGCAGCCAGCACGAGGCCAACTTACACTGGAACAGGGGTTCTCAAACTGGGTTCCGTAAAGGGATGTCAGGGTTTCCGAGATAAGAAAATATGTGATGGCCGAAAAGTATTAATGGCGGTCATAAAATCTGTAAGTACGAATTAAAGTACGTGCGTCGAAATTCGACGCTAAGCATTCCGTCACTGACAGCACACAAACAATCGCTGCTCCAGTCCATAACCTTCCAAATTCTGCAGTCCAGTCATTCAGCACAGCTCGCCATTGTCGATGTTTAAGGCGAATCGATCAGGTTAACGATAAGTTTGATGTTAGCAGTTGATTTTCAACATGTAATGTACATAGAAGGTAAGCAAAAGATGTTATTTAATTTTACACAGGACACGTTGTCATGCGCCACGCATCACACCGATCCTCCGCTACGCCTTATACAATAACATCTATCCCTGAGCACATCAGTTTACAGGATACATATTCCATGATATGGCAGCCTTCTGAACATAATTAATATTTATGGAACATATATAAAGGCGTTTGTATCGACTTGTTACTGCCTGTCTATATATTCGGCGTATTAAATTATAAGATTTTTCAAAGAGATTTACATCATGTGGCCAACACTTCTGAGTCAATTTTTTTAAACACGTTTAAGAACCTTATTTCTACATTTTAACAATTTTTTATGCATATGTTTGACGTTTTTATACAAAACTTGGACACAATAACCGGCCAGGACATTACCAACCCAGCAATGTTCATATAGTTTTATACAAATTTTGTTCCGTATATCCTTTGTAAGTCACATGGGATCCCACATAACAATCACAGTTTGCACTGTATTATACCTTATTGTAAGGTTTTTGTAATGGTGGACTGATGAGTGTCTTGTTACACTGAAACACCTAGTCATACTTAATTAAAATGTGGTTGTGTTTGGCGGAAATCTAACCATCTGTTTTACGCTGGTATTTAATTTTATATTTGATTTACTTTGGACAGTTAGGGGTTCCTCAGTAAGTTCTGTAGCCATTTTAGGCGTTCCGTGAGCTAAAATAGATTGAGAAGCATTGCACTCGGCTATAGGTAAAGGAAAATCAGTCCCATTACAGGTCCGAGGTGTCCAGTGGGTTCCAGGAAGTTAAGGTTCCCAGATTACGTGACAATGACCCTGGATGGTAGTAAGGTTGTCAGCCTTATGTACTGGCCGCTTTTACTCCCAGGAAATATTCCTGGTACTCATTTCTGTTAGAGGCTGAGTCGACCCCAGGGCCATAGTGCGATCGGAAGGATTTTATGTCAATGAAAAATTCCAATGACACCATCTGGAATGCACTCGTCTCTACCAACAAAGAAATGTAGAGCAGCCTGGTTAAATTTGCTAACTTAATGTACATTGTATTGGGTGCCTTCAAGACAAAACCGCCAAAAAACGGCTATTGGCTTTGTCACGTCTGACTGTCTGTATAAAACAGCCCGTCTCCTACTGAACAGAGGTTTGTGAAACTCTGCATTGGAGAATTTTTAAGAAAATTAACGTTCGGTATAAAATTTCGTTAAATGGGACAAAAACTGACACTACCTGAAGACGTGCGCCCGTTTATGATGATATCTCGTTGCTTACGAAATCAGTACATAAAAATACCATTTCGAGCTAAACACAAGATGGCGCTCTATGGACACGTTCTGCATGCCGGGTAATTAGAACAATAAAGCGCAGTGATAATACTTAATATTGCCTGCTTGACACTTGGTAACATTTTCACAATATGTATCCACGTAAGTTAGACGAGATATTTTGTGGCATGACGTAATAATCGGATCACATGTTCTTCGCTTTCTTACGTCACGTTCTTATGCAATTGTCTATGTTATTATTCATGCGATTTATTTCATGCGTAACCAACTAAAATTAGCGGCCCCTCTTGAGAAGCTAACTAGTTCCTTTGCATGACAAGCAGTTTTTCCCCCTTTTTATGGAACCGGTAGTATCTTAACTGTTTGCAGTAGCTCACCACTTGTTCCTATCCTGGGCCATATGAATCCTCTCCACGACCACCCACCCAGTTTCTCTAAACATCTACTTTAATATTACCTTTTATTATCTTTTGCGTTATTCATTATACAAGGAAATAAAAAATGCGAATATAATATATAAAAATCCTTATTGCTTACATCTGGGCATATGTAATTGGGTATGTAGCTACATTTTGCACATATCTACAAATAATGTACCAAATATTTTTTGTAACTATGATATTTAAAAAATGTATTTCAACGGAGTAATGCTTTTAGGTTCCCCGACAAGACCAAATATATGAGATTTTCAGCTTCCCCATCCCGAAGATCAGTGAAAGGGGCAACCATAAATGGTGGAACTTATGAAGGAGTAGCCGAGTTTATATACTGGGGTACGCTAATCAGTAATGATAATAGCGTGGAAAAAGAAACACAAAGACGTATTTTGGCCGGCAATAGAACTTATTTTGCCGCTATAAGTCTCTTCAAGTCGACTTTTATCCAGAGCTACTAAAATGATATTATAAGACACTAATAAGACCGGTAGTGTCGTATGGGCCAGTCCCAGTGGCCGCGCGGTCTAAGGCGTAGGTCTAAGGCCGCTCGTCTGCTGAGATTGTGGGTTCGAATCCCACCGGGAGCATGGATATCTGTCTATTGTGAGTGTTCTGTTGTCAGGTAGAGGTCTCTGCGACGCACTGATCACGCGTCCAGACTAGTCCTGCCGACTGTGACGCGTCGCTGTGTGTGATCTAGAAACCTCAAGAATGAGGAGGCCATGGCTAGCGTTGGGCCGCAGCGCCACAGGGGGGGGGGAAAAAAGTGTCGTATGGAGCGGAAGCATGGACGTTGATGAATAAAGAACAAGTTCTGCTAATTTTTGAAAGGAAAATATTTAGAAGGATATATGGTCCTAAATGTGAAAACGGGGAATGGAAAAGTCGGACGAATCGAGAACTAGAATTGATCAGCAAAGGAGAAAATATAGTAAAATGGATGAAAGGGTAAAGGATAAGCTGGTTAAGTCACCTAGAGAGAATGGAGGAGGTTAGGATGCCCAAAAAGATCTTCACTCAAGAACTGGAAGGGACGAGAACAAGGGGAAGACCCAGGAAAAGATGGAAAGAGGAAGTAGAAAGAGATCTTCAAGTGCTGGGAGTGAGAAGATGGAGAGAGTTGGTGGCAGATAGGAAAAAATGGAAGGACATTGTTTGACAAGCCAAAGCCCACAGTGGGCTGTAGTGCCAATGGAAGAAGAAGAAGAAGAAGAAGAAGAAGAGTGCTTTTAGGTTACGTATGTGACCAATAGACCAAGAGACAAAATCAACTTACACATACACACTACAAGTTTTTCAAATAAATACTACTAACTAAGTAACTAATTAACAAACTAAATAACTACTTGGAGCAGATTCGTCCCTGAGAAGGTAACAGGTCTAGAGCTAGTCAAGAAATTCCCCGCCCCTTATGGACCCCCTAAGTTCATTACTGAATTCACCAGCATCCGTCATTCTTTCCTGTCCTGAGCCAGATCAATCCAGTCTAGCCTCCTAATCTTACATCCTGAAGATCCATTTTAATTATTCTCTCATCTCTTCCTAGGTCTTCCAAATTTTCTCTTTCCCTCAGGTCTTCCCACCATCCCAGTATTCACCTCTCCTGTCCACATACGTACCACATGCCCCATCCATCTCACTATTCTTGATTTGACCACCCGTATAATATTTTGTGATGAGTACAGGTCACAAAAGTAAGTAAAACAGACCATAATAGTACAATACATTTCTATAATACGAGTTAAACTGCAAACAACATTAAACTGTGACCACGGGGCATTAAATGATATGATCAGCTGAGAAGGCTCCAGGAGACAAAGATCTGCAGGCGCCTGGATGTTACATTAAACAGTCATTTTCCTGCTTTGTTTACCTACGCTTTGGTAACTGGAATGGTCATAAAAGAACAAATAGAAAATTCCGTGAAGTTAACAGTGAATAGATCAGCGACTGTTCGTAGGAACGTGGTAACGAAATTTCTGTGACTAGCTCCAGTATTTGCCATCGAAACACTAAATAATCGGATCTAATATCTTATGCAGAATAATCAGCAATATGACGCAAATTTTAAACATAAGCCGATATTAAAAATGCAGGACAAAACAATGATAGTGGCCTAAAGATACCCAATTAAGTCAATATAGATTCCATTAAGAATTCGACGTGAATCTATAACAATTCCCGTCTCTCTCTCTCTGCAGCTTCCACCGACAGCCTTTCTACTCTTCCACTCTTAAGAATGACCCGTGACAAACATTTCGATATCACCATTACACTATACACGCACACTGTGAAATGCTATTCGGGAACGGCCGGGACTGCAATACCGACTGAAGGTTGTGTACTTACCGCTACCGTTTATCGTTGCCGTTCTCATTTCCTATTCGTAACTGCCTTCAACTATACCGTATATTAGGCTACTATATATACACTACATAAACTGGCTACACAACCAGGTGCTTAGTTCGGGAAGGAGGAGCGAGGTGTGCAGCAGCTTCAGGCGCCAAATTTCAAGGGCATCACAAGACTACTTTTTAAATGAAATTATTTAATTTTAGGCCCTCAACAGTTTTTAAGATACTGAGACAAGTAACAGGAAATTCAAATTTATTGTGATATGCTATTTTTAAAAGTTCATATTTTCTGTTGGGGGAGGGGGTGGGGGGGAGGTGGCCATCGTGATCGTGAGTACTCGCCTCGGGCGCGCCAAAACACTTGGCTGCACTGCTGTATAGCACAGAAATATCCAAACTTTACACTAAATAAATCCAGCTAATAAATATGGACGTGTGTACGGTTGGAACTGCAGGACGAATGACTAGGCAATGAACCACGCTGAACGTTGCTCAACATTCTTGCTGCGAATCCAGGAGGTCTTCGTTCAAATACTGACATCCACAATCTATTTTCTGACAGAATTCTTGTGGTTTTCCAGAGTCTCTCAACGCAAATTATAGTGCAATGCCTGACATTACGGTACGACCGTTTCCTTTCGTATTCCTTTCACTTCATTACTACCATTGAATGCTGCATGCTCTGAACTACCTACAGCTTCTTTAAACAAACAAACAAACAAAGTGTGTCCCGGTAGAGTTAAATCAGTATACTGATCAGTCTATGGGCTGGAAAACAGGTACACACCGCAGTACCATTGCTGAAAGGAAAGAACTTACTCTCCAGGACCCGAAGTTTAAACCAACCTGATGCCCAGCCATTATCTTATGTGGGGCTCTTTCCTTGGGGTCTGAGCAATTGGGGCACTTATGTTGCCCAGATAAAGAATGTATGGCGCTATACCTCCACTTCTGTACGACGTCGTACTGCAGTACTTAATTAGACCCAGCATCACGATTACGTTAGATACATAGACAAGGCATTTTTAATTTACAGATTTTGGTGAAAGAAATTGAAGTTTAGTTTGGTGGGTAGTTTCTTACTGATGCTAGGCATGCGCGATGGTGGGTCATTATAAATATAAGCAATATGTAGTCAAAAACAACTCAATAAATGATTTTATTAAGGGTATTTTTTAAATTGTTTCGTTCAACGACATGTTTCGGCTCTAGTTATATTGTAATACCCTGTAATTTTAATATTCTATAGGATTAACTTCGACTATCTTAATTTTAATACTGCTATACAGTGTAATCAATGTTAGAATTTTTATACGTTACACGAGATCTCGTAGGTAACAGTAACAATAGCATTGCTAATTGCGTATTTTGTGGGCCGGGTAGCTCAGTCGGTATAGCGACTGACTACGGGCTGGACGGTTCGGAATCGAATCCCGGGGGGCGGGACGAAATTTTCCGCCCTTCCAGACCGGCCCTGGGGCCCACGCAACCTCCTGTACAATGGGTACCGGGTCTTTCCCGGGGGTAAAGTGCGGCCGGGGCGTGCTGCTGACCACTCACCCCCTTCTAGTGCCGCCGCCATGGAAGAGTAGAGCTATACCTCTACCCACCATCTGGGCCACACCGGGCCTGTAACGGGATTACTTTACCTTTAATTGCATATTTTACCTTACTAAGAAAAGCAATCAACATGAAGATGGCTCATAACTAGAGCCAAAATATGTCGATGAACAAAAAAATTCAAGAAATAATTCTATACAACACAACGGGGATGCCTCACTTGAAAGAAGGTGGGGCGGTTGTAGTCACGTGCAGTGGCGGCTCTTGGTGTGGGCGGTTTGAGGTGGCTGCATAGTTCTAGAGTAACAGGGTCTTACTGACCCCCAGGAAAACCAGAAATAGTACTACACTGCACCAGCCTAATAATACTAGCTCGAAAACAGCTTGTATACGGAGCAGAAGACGTAGCTTGTGTTCATTCGATCATGCGCAGTAGGGAACTGTATATATATTTATATATATGCATGTGCTTGGGGAAGCAAAAAGAAAATCGACAGTTTATTGTCGAAACAATCGACAGGGTTAGTTGAAAGCTGGGTACCCACACATATCAGTGTGCGCTGAACGCCAGTGCTGCTTGGTTAGCTAACGCCGTCCACCCACCCTTCATCATACACCAGCGGACACATATTACTGCAGACACGGCGATCCAATACAAACCGCCTTCACTTTCTGCGCTCAGTCTAAGGTACGTGTCATCTGCCTATTTGAAGAAACGTCTGAGGTTGGAATGGAATATTTCATGTCTTTCAGTCGATTTATACTCACACAGTATTACAGCACAGCTACTACTGTTGCTACTGTTACTACTACCACTTACTACAGTTGCTACTACTACTACTACTACTACTGCAGATACTACTACTACTACTGCCGCTGCTGATGATACTAATACTACTTCTACTGCTGTTGCTGCTGCTGATACTACTACTACTACTACTACTACTACTACTGCATATACTACTACTACTATTACTTCTATTGCTGATACTACTACTACTACTACTACTAATACTAATACTACTACTATTACTTCTATTGCTGATACTACTACTACTACACCAGCGGTACTAACATGGGTGATAACACCAAAAATATTGCTACTGCAGTCAGTAATGTAACACCACTTCTATTACCACTACTAGAAGCAACGCCAACACGTAAGACCGCCAAACCCCCCCCCCCCCACTACAACCCCAACTACCACCACCACCACCACTAGCCCTACCACAATCATTGCCACCACCCGCACCACTAACATTACTGCCACTGTCATTACCACTAACACGGTCAACACACCCCATACCACCAACACCAGCAATATACCGTGCATATTCTTAGAAATAATGCATCAATCAACCAATGCATTTAATAAAACAAAATATTGGATCTCCCCCATCTTCCGGTGGAAAATGGAGAAGAAGAGCATTCTTCTTAATGGGCCGTTTAGAAAGAGGGATTCTCTGTCACACGACCTAAGAAATTAAATCCTCCCTCACCAGTATCCACCTGAAGATGGAGACAGATTCATTCATCGACGACATTGGTTATTTACTGAGACGATATGCAATGTCCAGAATGTCAAACACGTCTGTTAAACGGGCCAAATGTTGGCGAACATTTGGCATTTCTAGCATCACAATGCGGGGCGCTTCTGCAGGATAAAAGGCAAATTTGTCGCTCTCCAGCCCATGAAAATAATGTAGGGGGGATTAGGATTATAGCTCCACTCATTCTTAACCTCTGTGGTAGAGGGAGGTGATGGTCGACTTCACGCCCTGGCCGCTTACCCCCGGGAATGAACGGCGGTACCCATTGAATAGGTGGTTGAATGGACCCCAGACGGTTTAGAGAAGAAAATAATTGCTTGTCCACTCCGAGATTTGAACTGCGGACCGTCGTACCCATTGCCTAGTCTCCAATTCGAGTAAGCTGTTAAGTGGAAGAATTCTGAGATCAAAGGAAAGATACAGGTTTACCGCTAGTTTTCCTGTTCGGTTTAGATTTCTGATTGTTTCGATAACTATAAATTGTATTAATACAGTTGGTGTTTTTTTTTGGGGGGGGGGGGTGCCAGATGTTCAAATGTGTGGCTGGTGTTTTTAATTCACCCGAATAATATAAATCTTACTCGTGGTGGTAGGGCCAAAGTTAGTGTGTTCAATATCTTGTTCTGGTGAAGATGAATGGGAACAACCGTAGGAAATTGTTTGTTAAGATTGTAAGGCATAGTGAGGTTAGTATAAATGAATTTTATTTATTTTCTTTCTTTGTCTTAGAATCGTTTTTATTACTTGGTGTAGTTCGTTTATTAGTAAACTTAGTATTATATTATTTCGTGGTGGGATCAGCACATACGCTTATTTCACAGATGTAGAAGCTGGTAAACTCATTTAAAACATGATGTTACAAAGAAATGTTCACCTCAATTCAGTAAATAGAGCTAGGTAGAAAAATACTGCAGTTGTGTCATCACAGACTTTCTGAACTTGGGACGTTCCTGTGAAATCCTTCTTTTTTTAACCTGAAGGTGAAGTACGTAACGTTTCTGTGACGTGTTCATTAGCAGGCAAGGAACAGAATTTACTTTGAAAATTTATGGCTGACAAAGCGTCTTCACATACGCTAAGTGCTGCCAACTTCTCTTTGTATTTTGTGCGCGAAAGGTTCTGGATAGCGTTAACATTTACAGGCAGGCTCCCATCTAACTGCTGTTAATATAATTTTTAGGTAGACATCCCCGTTGTTGTCAATAATCAATAGAAAATATATAAGTGTACAGTCTAACACAACTTTTTATTTAGTAATTACAATTAAAGGTAATAAAATCATTTTAACAGCGACATGTTTCGACTCTTCTTATAGAGACATCTTCAGGATGAGCCCTAAAAAGTTTTATACAATTTAGCAATGCTTTATAGAGTATGGGAGCTCATATTACATGTTATTAATATATATTACGAATTATAAATAAATGTAATTTCAAATGTAAAATAACATAGGTAATAAGGTTAAAGTTATAATTAATAAAATTCAAAATTTAGGGAGATTAATAGAATAATGTTTTTAGAATCGTAAGTTGTGATATTGATGAAGAAATGTTTTATCCGGATTTTTCGATGTAATGTCGCATATGGCGCATATGGGTGAGGAGGGGGGGAGGGGTGTATAGGGTCTTGGTGGGGAAACCGGAGGGTAAGAGACCACTGGGGAGACCTAGGCGTAGATGGGTGGATAATATTACGATGGATCTCCTGGAGGTGGGATGTGGGTATATGGACTGGATTGGGCTGGCCCAGGATAGAGACAGATGGCGGACGCTTGTGAGTGAGGTAATGAACCTTCGGGTTCCGTGAGATGCGGAGTAAGTAAGTAAGTAATATCGCGAGGTTTACTCTTCATCGGTGTAAATGGCGCATCTTTTGTGGGGAGCTGTGTTAGACTGCTCAATTATGTATATTCTATTGCTGTTAATATGCTCGTCTATCGAAGGGACTATCGGATTCTCATCTACATGTAATTCACTTGTCTCCATTTTTATCTGCACTGCTACATGACCAATTGACATGACAAAAACATTTAGGAATATCTGGATTTTTGTTATTCCTCTAGTGAAAATCTCAAAACTTTGCAGCAAATTCAATTTGCAGCTGCTAGAACTACGCCAGTTGACTTGTTCTTTTAGCGAACGACAATCACGTGGAGAGGCGGAAGATTCGGTAACAGATGTGCAACGCAGAAGGTCGATAGGATTGCACGAAATTGCCCACACACTTATTTGTTAATCGCACTCAAATTCGCTAGGATATATAACGAAATATGTCTCACTGTACTTCGGATTTCCCTACATGAGATCAAAAAATAGTCGTTAATTGTCAGTTGGTAAATATTCGGAAGAAGGCAGGCCTTCAATCTTAACGTTTGTACCGTGCATCAATGACGATTAAAACACTATTATCCAACAGATGCACAAATACATAATTCGTAGATACAGTTAGAATGATTATAAAATGTTTAAAAATATTTCAAATTGCTCCAACATGTTTCGGATCACAAGGGATCCATCATCACGGAGCTTTATACAGCAAATATGCTGCCATAACACTGACTACGTCCATATCAATGGACACGATAGAAACATTACTGTAATTTTAGCCAATCGCTGTATAAAGCTCCCTCATGATGAATCCCTTGTGATCCGAAACATGTTGGAGCAATTTGAAATATTTTTAAATACTTTATAATAATTGTAATTGTATCTACGAATTATATATTTGTGCATCTGTTAGATAATAAAGTGTTTTAAGGCTGGCCTTGTCTACTTTATGGTACTGCCACGAAGACATTGTTGTATAGACTGCCATTTACAACTATCCTTTTTTGTTTTTTTTAAATATTTCTTCAAACATAAAACATATTTTGACAACAAGAGGCAATTATTAATTATCAGTAACAAAAAGAATACTTCGAGAAAATTATTAGTGTACAAACACGAAACCTGTACTAAGAAGGAAATAACATTCTTTTACATACAAAACTTGGGTATTTTTCAAGTTGTTAAGTTCTCAGTTTCGTTCGGCCGAAACATCTGCAGCTTAAGTATTTTAATTATATTGTAAATTATAATTATAAATAAGACAATTTAAATATTTTAAAGATTTTAAAAATTGAGATTTCAACAACTATAGTGAGAACTTGCTTAAAACCTACTTTGAAAATCTCAATTTTAAATTGTATTACCAACAGCTGCACTGACATACTGTGTAACTTAGCAAGGTACCAACTACGAGCCCCCCTGAGGATGACACAATAGTGTCGAAACAGGTAGGAGCAGTATAATAATTTGTTAGTTAATTGTGCATTGGTTGGTCATTGTACAAAATAAAAAATAATCTGTATCTCAAGTTAGAAATAGGTAAAACATATCTTATACTTTTTTGACATTTTGCTGACCGCGCTGCATCTCAGTATATTTATCTCAGCAATTAACCAACTTCACGCACAAAATTTTTGTTTATTGTAAAACAAAAATGTTGTGCATCAAGTTGGTTAATTACTGAGATAAATATTTTATACTGTTCTTAATACAGGCGTATTTTTGTTACTTACATATATATGATGATAGTTCCTTTCGGCCGAAACATGTAGTATGTTTCACGGTCTTCGTGACACCTTCACTGGATCACAAGAGAATTTCTAATAAAGTTTATGGTACTGTGATCATATTTTTCCGAGCAAAGTGACAGATTGAAAAGCGAAAGTAAAGATATTTAGAGAAAGAAAGGGAGAGAACCTGGTCATACTCCGAAGACTGAGGCAGTAGGTTCTCCCGAAACGACGGTACGTTTCTTCCAAATTGCACGGCGTCACATGCCAGTAGACCGCATTGTTAATACTCACCGTAATGACTCAGGAAATGAAATTTTTTAAAAACGTAATTTACGTTAATTTCAAGCTCTAACTGTCGAAATCGGCGTCAAAATAGCGGGCAATAGCCACCATAATTGCGTAAAATTCCGTCACTTCTCATTCGAGGCCATGAGAACTATGCAGGCTAACAACCAGAACAGAACGAACAAAAGCGAACAGTAATGATACGTCTGTGCTCTGCGATCTATCGGTTTGTCCGGAAATGTGGCGCCTCCTCACTAATGACGCTATTCAAGGTACGAATCTGAATCACATTCTCTTCGCAGGTGGGAAATTCCGTTTCTATCAATAGTTGAATTTACGTTGATTATTTTCTCTGTAATTGCGAACTCATAAAACCTCTAGCGAGAAGCGTCAGTATGGTAACATTACTTTTACAGATCTGTAAAGGTGTAACGTAAAAGTTACAAGAGGTCCTCTGCCTCATTGACCATAATATGTGTACTTGTATTGTAATACGTATGTGTACTTGTATGTGTACTTGTATTTACTGTGTTTTGCATTACTTGTACTGTGTTTTAGTTTCGTTTGGTGTATTTATAATTTTTCTGATTTCTTTTGTCTGTACTAGTGTAAGAACTACTGCCACCGAGTGAAAACTCAATTGCAGTAATAATAATAATAATAATAATAAGCCATAAAGACAAGTGAGGGAAGGAGGTAAGGTATAGTTCCACTCATTCTTAAACTTGGTACTTGGTAGAAATGCTTGGTTAGCTTCACTTTGCGTCCTATTTAATACCTCGGGAAGAACCTCCAGTGCCCGTTGAGTACGAGGCTGAGTTGGCCCAGGAGTCGGTCTGGAAAGAGATAAAATTTGCGTCTGTGGGGAATCGAACCACGGTTCGCTGATCGACCAGCCCGTTGTCTAGTCACTGTACCACAATACACACTGTGTAAAGGTAAATGTAAAGTTCACCCTAGAACAGGCCACGAAGGCCCAGACATGGAGTAGAGGTATAGCTCTACTCTTTCTTTAACCTCGGCACTATATGGGTGTGGGTGGTCAAAGCCACGCCCCAGCCGCTTCACCCCCGGGAAAGACCCGGTACCCATTGTATAGGAGGCTGGGTGGGCCCACGGCCGGTCTGGAAGGGTGCGGAAAATCTCGCTCCGCCGGGATTCGATCCCCGGACCGCCCAGCCTGTAGCGAGTCGTTATACAGACACTGTGTATTAAATCTGATATTTATTGGACCGTGCATCATTGTGATAACTGAAGAATAAAAAACCAACTAGATGCCACTTGTTATTTTATTGTACTTCTTACAGGTTCAACATGTTTCGAGCATTATTATGCCCATCATCAGTAGCTCGCGACTATGCTTTTGATTACCACATTAGTCGTTTCGTTCTTGGTTTGCTGCAGGTTGGAGTTTAGGTGCGGGTAGGCTGGAGTAGTGTCCGGGCTGCAGGCTCAAGAACTGTCCTTGAGACCCGGACACTACTCCAGCCTACCCGCACCTAACCTTCAACCTACAGCAAACCAAGAACGAAACGACCAATGTGGTAATCAACATTATAGTCGTGAGCTCTTGATGATGGGCATAGTAGTGCCCGAAACATGTTGAGCCTATAATAAGTACAATAAAATAACAAGTGGCATCTAGTTGGTTTTTTATTCTTTAGTCATTCACTGTGTATTAAATGTATATGCTGTCACGGGACTTGTGGCCTTATGTGAAATGGACGTTTGTAAGGTTAATTACAGGTCAAAATGAGAAATTTACGAAAAAGTTTAGTGAAAAATTCCCGTGTCGAATTTTAGAAATACATTTGTCCAGCGGTATATGATCCTATACCAAATTACAGACGGACACATGAACAGACGTGACATCTGTATCAGGCATTTTTCTCTTACATTTTAAAGAAAAAAACTAAAACCCCGAATATGTCGTACGACGAAATAATTTGACATTTTCGCAAAGTTAATTAACCGTCTAAAGAATCATGCCTTCTGTGATGTTACGCCGTTCCGATTTGTAGACTGTTTAGGATGTTTCTAAAATCAGTGTCTTCGTCTTCACGGTCAAACAGTCCAAAACTTATCGTAACCCAGGGGTGTGCAAACTTTCCAGAAATAGAAGGAGCCACCTCAAAACTCTAGACTCCAATATGACTTGAAGCAAAAATGACGCAAAGGGCACCAAAAACTATTAGGCGCCATCTGATGCTCGAGATTTGTTAACTCCTTGCTGTGACGTCATTCACATCGCGGAGAAGAATCCTCCGTAAGAAGCTGATTGTCGCTCAGCTACCATAAAATGTTTTTCGCCTTTTACTGAAAACCGAAGAGTTGTCACTATTTTTAGAAGAGTTCGTGCAGGAATAATGGCTAGGCTAGCAGAAGAAAGGTACAGGATTCGAAATTCCGGGAGAGGCATCAGATTTTCTGCTTCTCCAATCCATCCAGACCGGCTCTGTTCCCACCCAACACTATATTCAATGGTTACCCAGGTTCTGTCGCCTGGGTCTAAGCGGACGTCGCATCTCCTCGCCTCCATGTGGTGACGATGTTAAAGAATGAGTGGAGCTATACCTCCACTCGCTCTCTTACCTTGATGACGTTGACAGGGACATCTTTTAACTTTATTCACAAGAGCACCCCCCCCCCCTCAGTGTGACTGTTCTGAGATATATGAGCTTAGTCCCTGCCCTCCATTGATTCAGATCTATTTTAATATTATCCCCATTCACACTTATTTCTTCCAAATTGTGACTTAAATTATTTTTCCTGACAAGCGTTTTTATTCATTTAGCATTTCCCGCACAAGCGGAAGCGTCCGTGCCGCCTCTGGAGCCTACCCAGCCTAAAATCTGACCAGCACAAGCGACTCTTTCCCCCCCCCCTCCCCCGGGGGGTTAAAGCAGCTGTAGCGTGAAGCTGATCATTTACTTCCACCTAGCTCCGCGGTTAGAAATATCTGGCGTTGCACCTCCACTCCACCACGCGCTTTTATGACGTGCACAGAAATAAGTTTACATTTAACCACACGTGTTACAAAGCCCCCACACGTGGCTTCGTGGTGTTAATAATACAGTTCCAAATTCGAGGCTTTTTGTAACACGCTCTTTTCTTGGCGCTTAGAATTTGTAAACCCCTCTTCTCCCCCCTCCCCCCCCTCCCCCCACCAGTCGCAATGAGACCAGCCGGCTGTGCGCAGTAGCTCTATGCAGTATACTGGCAGATACCCTGTGGTACCGCCAGGCTGTGACTTCAATCCGCAGACTTTGAGCAGGCTGGTGGCCGTACTGACAACGACGCATTTACGATTGGCCTTCCTGTGTAGGTCTACCACCGGCAAGCACGTGAGGAAATGACTGACAGGTGTAGGACATGATGTTGTGAAATAGACTGCTGCTGGTGATTTTGCGCCTATAGATCAGCTGGTCTCCTACTGCGTCATAAGGATTTACGCTTCTCAATAGCATTCCTAAATCATGCAGCATATTTTTACCTTCCGAAGGCTGACCTTCTTGGGAATAGTGCATAAATATTCAGCTGTTCCGTCACAGAAACAATCTCCATTAAGACACCGACTGGCCAGTGTTCTATAGCGAAACAATCGCTGTTATCTGTGAGGGTTGTACAATACAAACGCAAGTACACTGTGTGGCACAATGTTAAATCTGTATTGTTAATCCAGGCGGTACATATAGTAACCACATTAGTAATAAAAGTTATTGTCAAATGTGGTACTAGTGGACATTCCAGCTGTTCGAATCTCATTCCAGAGATCGATTATTCTGTGGTTTCTCGTGGTCATATTCAGTCCCTCCAGACAAATTCCAGCATATCTACAAATTATATAACTATTTGCTTTCATATACTTTCCAATTAATTCTTCTTTACTAATTATAGTATAGTGCGACCTAGCAGTGTCTAGTGGACAATAAATAACAAAGAAAGATACAAACAAACAAACAAACAAACAAACACGCAAAAGTAACGCACGAAATGTACAACTCAAAATAACCATCCGATGTTATGTACCGCTCACCCAACATCGTGCGGGTGATAAAATCGAGAAGAATGAGATGGGCTGGGCATGTGGCGCGTATGGGGGTGGAGAGGGGGGCGTATAGGGTCTTGGTGGGGAAACAGGAGGGAAAGAGACCACTGGGGAGACCTAGGCGTAGATGGGTGGATAATATTAGGATGGATCTCCAGGAGGTGGGATGTGGGTATATGGACTGGACTGGGTTGGCCCAGGATAGAGACAGGTGGCGGACGCTTGTGAGTACGGTAATGAGCCTTCGGGTTCCGTGAAATGCGGGGAATTTCTTGACTAGCTGCAAACTAGTTAGCTGCTCAAGAAGGACTCTGCACCATGGAGTAAGTAAGTTATGTAAAATCGTCGGGAGAGATGTGCTACGAAACAAAAAATAAATAAATATATATATATATTGAAGCATTACTTCTTTTCTCACATTGCAGTCGGTATAGCTATTCGCTACGGGTTGGTTGGTCCGGGGGTCGAATCCCAGTGGGAACGAGATTATCCTCGCCCATTCTGATCGGCCCTGGGGCCCACCCGGCATCCTGTACAGTGCGTTCCGGGTCTCTCTCGCCGGGGCGGGGAGGAGGGGGGTAATGCGGCCGGAGCGTGGCGTTAATCACACACCCCAACTAGCGCCGAGGTTAAGGAAAGAGTAGAGCTATACAGCTACTCCACCTCTGGGCCTTTATGGTCTTTTATGGGGTAAACTTTAAGTGGTCTACGAAGTTTGTAATTGGTTCATCTTTAATTATTAGTGCTATATTTAACACTTCTGTCAAAGCAGAACCGCACACAACTTGTCGATATAAATGTACAGCATTTTGTTATTGATGCACTGCATGGAAAGTGGAAGTTGTAGGTTTAATTCTATCTACAGTAATTTTTACTGCATTTTACTGAGGAGAGAAGAGAAAAGAATGCTGTAGGGTCTCGGAGCTGAGATTTGAAACAGTGGGCTTTCATGTATGAAGCGGCTTTACTTGTTTTGTATGGGTCTGAAACTTGGTTGAACACACTGAGTGAGGAACGTAGGCAAAGGGTGTTTGTGAATAGGGTGCTGATGAAGATATTTGGGCCTAGAAGGAACGAGGTAACAGGGGAGTGGAAAAAAACTACATAACGAGAAGCTTAATGGTGTGTTGTCCTCACCAGTTATTTTTCGGGTGATCAAATCGAGAAGAATGAGATTGGTGGGGCATGTGGCACGTATGGGGGTGAGGAGAGATGCACACAGGGATTTGGTGGGGAAGACTGAGGGAAAGAGGTCACTTGGAAGAACCAGACGTAGATGGGAGGATACTATTAAAATGGTTCTTCAGGAAGTTGTATTGAGGGGGCATGGACTGGATCGATCTGGCTTAGGATAGGGAGGGGCGGCGGGTATTTATGCATGTGGTAATGAACCTTCGGGATCCATAAAATGCTGGGAATTTCTTGATTAACTGAGAAACTGTTAGCTTCCCAAGAAGGACTCTGCTCCATGGAGATAGTTAGTTCGCGATATTACAAAAGCCATTACAAGATTTTCAAATGCGAATATCGACAAAACACATAAACGTGGAAAAGAGGAAATATTTCTGCTACAGAAAATGTTTCCTAGCGATATAGCTTTGCTGAAAGGTAGCAGTGTATCAGAGGAATCAGATACCTGTAACTGCAGGGTAGAATTATGATTTCTCCGAAATGTCGGTAACTAAGTACACGACATTAGGAAATGCTAAGCTGTGTCGGACACATCCAATTTCCCAGAAGAAGCTAATCTTCGACAACAGCGCCCTTAGGACTAATTTGGCTGATATAAATGGAGGGATGAGGAGAAGGAAAGATCGACCATGTTTTTTATGTTTATGGTTCCGTGCATCACTGATCTATATTAATAATTGTCCAATAAGATGCAACGCAAAGCAGTCTTTTTATAATTATGCAAGTTTACTCTACATGTTTCGGGTGTCAACTACACCCACCATCAGGAGTACACAAAACTGTAACTACAGCCTCCAGTATTGGTCATATTTTTGTGCAGCTACCTCCCTCCAACGTGCAATTAGCCACTTGGAGGGAGGTAGCTGCACAAAAATATGACCAATAGTGGAGGCTGTAGTTACAGTTTTGTGTACTACTGATGATGGGTGTGGTTGACACCCGAAACATGTAGAGTGAACTTGCAGAATAATAGACTACTCTGTGTTGCATCTCGCTGGACAATTATTAATATAGATCGACCATGTGTATTAGGAAGTTTAATTGGCGAAGAAGTCAAGTTATGAAGATAGGGAAGGTTTATTTGAATGCGGGTTTTTCGTTTTATTGCAGTCTTCACTCCACCCAAATCGCTTAGAAAATATTTGTTTCGCTTTATTTGTCCCTCTTCAACCTACTAGCAAAAAATATATATTTGTCCCTCTTCAACCCACTAGCAAAAAATATATATCAGGTATAAAAAATATTGGAGAAACATTTGCCCCCCCCCGCCCCCCGCGTCCTTGCCCCCTCCACCCAAGTTACGCCTATGATACCGACGTGAGTTCCTTAAACCTCACATTACGTAACCTCATATTTCACGAAAAAAAGAGTTCTTCGAATCAACTGCCTTGATATTGCTTGTCTCAAATCCACTGCAATTTTTTTTACGCAGTTTTGAAGAAAAAGAAAAGAGGCTCGTTGCAGGCTGTACTGCTATCGCAACAGTTCCTGGCCGATGAATTCGGCGAAGCTGGCGAAGGGTCGGAACTGTACCGAGTTGGTGACGTGGCGCAGGCAAATACAATTACAGAATATAGCCGTAGTAAAAGAAGAATTTTATTCGCGAGCAGAGAGAGAGAGAGAGAACAAGTCTGACACTCCCCAGATTGTAGGCTGCCACAGAGGCGATTATAAAGATTAACTCTTTATCCGTCCAATATCTAGTTCGACCCGACAGCGCTGTCTGTTGTACCAATCCCGATGTCGATTTGTCTGTCTCCATCAAACCAAAGTTTAATGCACCACTTATCATTCATCGCACGACAAGTTACACTTTTTAACTAATATTTCGACGCGTTTCGGCGCTCGTCGCAGCCATCTTGAGGGTGTCCAGTTTTGACTGTTAAATTTTCCATCACATCAGTCTGTAAAGACACTTGTCCTACCGTATACTGTAGAACTGCAGCCTTCACACAATTGCACAAGGATAAGCCTTCGCTACAACTATCCAAACTAGCAGAAGGTTTTGCTTTTATGTGGAGAACTTAACCTAGTTTCCCACTTTACGCCTGCCTAGTGCCAAGCAGCATTGCAAACTTCCTTAATGAACGCGTGTGAATGAATCAGGTATATATAGCAATGGTTCCCAAAGTGTGCCCCGCGGATCCGAAGGGATCCGCGACCATTTCCCAGAGGATCTGTGGATACATTTCTGTAACGGTTACTTTAATTAAAAACTAAGTTAACTTCAAAGGAATAATGTTTTTTTTAATAATTAAGGAATTTAATTGGCGAAGTGTTCATTTCACACGACAGTTAGGATATCTAGATAAGTAACCCACTGTACCCACCAAACGGGGGACAATAAGTTAAATTAACATAAAATCACGCAATGCATTGTTACGTTTGCTACTGGCGTGTGTTTAGTATCTATCTAAAATCAATTCTCATATAAATTTTTAATTTTGTATATCTGTCATACGGTGAGTCGATATTTACGTGATCAAGTATGTGAGGATCCGTGGTTATTTTTTGGAAGCCAAAAGGTTTCCGCGAGCGAAAACTTTTGGGCAACACTGATCCAGATGACCGATGGGATCCGGACATGGGATCCGTGTATCCGT
>Ga0131853_10004359_pt1 | contig 25359 bp, 13 predicted proteins | sample TergutLab28metaG_FD_92764 | JGI IMG/M metagenome (GOLD analysis project Ga0131853, IMG submission 92764) | Labiotermes labralis P1 segment gut microbial communities from Petit-Saut dam, French Guiana - Lab288 P1 (version 2) (version 2) | ecosystem: Host-associated > Arthropoda: Insects >... | reverse complement strand
GCAAACTACGCGACCTCAATAACTGGCTATATGGACCTTATATTGTAGTGACATGATATAGTAACATTATACAGCAACCTACGTAAACTTAATAAATGGCTTATGTACCTTATATTGTAGTGAGAAGAAATAGTAACATTATAAAGCAAGCTCCGCGACCTCAATAACTGGCTGCATGGGCCTTATATTGTAGTGACATGAAATAGTAACATTATACAGCAACCTACGCGACCTCAATAACTGGCTGTATGGACTTTATATTGTAGTGAAATGAAAGAGTATTATTATACAGCAGGCTACGTGACCTCATTAACTGGTTGTATGGACTTTATATTGTAGTGAAATGAAATAGTAATATTATACAACAGGTTACGTGACCTCAATAACTGGCTGTATGGACCTTATATTGTAGTGAAATGAAATAATAACATTATACAGCAAGCTATGTGACCTCAATAACTGGCTGTATGGGCCTTATATTGTAGTGACATGAAATAGTAACTTTATAGAGCAGGCTACGTGACCTAAATAAGTGGCTGTAAGGACCTTATATTGTAGTGACATGAAATATTTACATTATACAGCAGGTTACATTACCTCAATAACTGGCTGTATGGACCTTATATTGTAGTGACCTGAAATAGTAACGTTATACAGCAAGCTACGCGACCTCTTTCATACTATTACACAGAAAGCAACTTAACACTATCACTGGCCGTGTACCACTTACACAGTGTTGCGATAACGTAACAATATGTCAACTGTCTGAAAAAGTTAGATTAACGTCAGATGTACCGCAAGGAATTGTATTAGGTCTTCTACTGTTCCTATCCTACGTAAATTATATTTGGAGGAATATGGAATCAACTATTAGACTTTTTGGTGATGACTGTGTAATTTACAGAAATATTATAAATAATGAAGACATGGAAAAATTGCAGGAAGGCCTGGACAGGTTGGGGAGGGGGTGGGGCGGTTGAAAATGCGATGAAAATAAATCCAAGTAAAAGTAAGGCAATTCGCTTCACGAGAGCTAGGGTAAAGAATCCACTAAATTATTCGTTATTGGACACATTAATACCGGAAGAGATCAGTTGTAAATATTTAAGAATAATCTAACGTAGCGACTTAAGTTGGGCGGATCAAGTCAACTACACGGTGAGAAAGGCCTGGAAAGCACATTTCACAATGCGAATACTAAAAAAGGGTAATAGTCATACCAAAAACTTAGCCTACATGTCACTTGTACGTCCAGTTCTTGAATATGGGGCCGCGTGCTGGGATCCGTACAGGGAGGGACAAATAATTGCGTTAGACAGGGTGCAAAAAAAGCGGCGAAATTTGCACATCATATAAACACTCCGAACTAGGAAACTTTGGCGTCGCGTAGAAAGTTGTCACGCATATGTGCCCTTTTCAAAGCGTACTCTGGGGAACGCGCGTGGAAGGCTATTGGTGACAGATTACAACGGCCACACTATCTAAGCAAGGTAGATCATGAACGGAAAATTAGGAGTAGGAAGCAAAGGAAGGATTTAGGGAAATATTCTTTTTTAAATAGGATCATCCAACACTGGAACCAGTTACCGGCAGAAGTGTTAGGCACTCTCCTCTGCAAACCAACCACTTTTAGAAATAGGGCAATGAAAGTGATAATTGAGTTGAATTAAAAAGAAGTAAAGTGTGCTGGAAATCATCGAAAAGTGTAGAGAAGCGAAGTCTAGTGAAGTGAAAAGTCATCTAATATGAAGTGTGGCGAAGTGAAATAAAGTGAAGTGGAATGAGGTGAAGTGAAGTGCAGTATACGCAAGGGGGGGGGGGAAGAGTCTTTATGGAAAAGGTTTGTAGGTGTAGTAAGTGATGATAAGTGAAGGACTGTGATGAAAGCGTGAGTGAATTAATCATTGGAGGGGGTGGGGTGGGGGGGAATTACAAGAAACTATACGCAGTACTCTCTTACTTGGGTGTTTTTACCTTTTGTACATGTATTATAATTTGTCTCGTGTGTATTGTTGCCAGTTTTAAGTTGTCTTGTGTGTAATTGTTGTTGGTTGGCCGTGTGTATTGGTGTAGTTGTCGTGTGTGTATTGTTTTCATCTTATGTGTATTTGTAGTACTATGTGTGGATTGCTGTGTTTTTTTTTTCTTTCTTTCTTTTTTTGTACTTTAGATGCCGAACTGTTGGCTAGAAGTCAGTATTCGGAAGGTCTTGCGACCGGCCGTCTCGACACAGGTTTTTCTTGGTTTCCTTGTTCCTAAAATCAAATGCTAAGATGGTTCCCAACATTTCAAGTTGCCACTACATGTTTCTCATGTAGCCCTCCCGACTTAAATTTAGTAGTAACCAATTTCATGTTTTGTATACATGTAAAATAACCACTGCCACCGGGTGACAACCCAATTACAGTTAATAAATATTATTATTATTATTTTTTCTCCTCCGGTTCGAGGACAGGGCAGCCGCTTCGGTAGCGCAAGTCGAGGCAGCAGTTTATCATCTTTCTACACACGTACACTCCAACGTAAGACTCGCCGTTTTGTGGTTGGTTTCTTATAAAGTGACGTCACTGCATGTGACTAATGTATTGAACAAAAAGCGATCATTTGCAATACCTTTGCAAAGTACGCGCCATGCTAGAAATTTCGTCCAAATTTGCGTAAAATGTATCGCAGCTTTAGTAGCGTCGCGTAAAACAGCGATATGCTGAAGATTTAAAAAATCCAAAGATAGTTTCGCTGTTGAACGAAAATGAAATAGGAAAATATTATGTTATGACTGAAGAGGACACTTTTGTCTCCTTTGACTGTTTAATGGCAGTTGACATAAGCCCTATTTCACAGAATAAGAACACTGCACAAAACTACGTGCATATAAAATTATAGTCTTTAAACAGTTTTTACATATGGGCTGGGAAGCAAAACAGCTCTTTCAGCAGAAGTTTTCAAAAAGCATTAGCCAAAAACGGTAGATTTCTTTATTCACATTTCGCGTTTCTATTTTGTTTTTAAGTTAGCGGCGGGATGACACGTAGCTACATTAAATGTGAATCTATACAGTCAGAATATTAGGTAATGATGTTCAGAAAGCCCCGCGCAGTTTATGATGTTGGTATTCATGATATTCAATTAGGAGTCTTGTGTGCTGTGGGTGCTGGGAAATTCACAGAATCCATTTTTCTAGAAAAGAAAGTATTGACGCTGAGTTCGGTTAATTCTGACATCATCCTCCGACGAGTTACATTAGCAGAAAAAGAAATTATTTTATGTAAAATAACGGCATTTCTGGCACAGCAAACCTGTCAGTGTCTGCCCTTGATGGGGTATTCGGAGGACGTTTAACACGCCACGAACGGTGGCTTTCTAGAAACAGTTCTTAATCCGTGCGATTATCTGTGGGAGACACTGAAAGATCGCATTTATGTGAACAGTCCGCACTCTTTGTAAGGAGCAAGATAAAATATTAAGAGAAAAAGTGTCAATATCTCAAGCCAAAATCCCAATCTTGTAAAGAAATATTTTCAGCACATGCAAGGCCTGCTTGTAAGTCAGATATTAGGACTTCAAGACTTTTCTGTGATAAGGTACGGTAAAATGCAAGGAAAACGCAGCCTGCATACTCCGCCACTGGCAGGCCTCCTCTGTGATGAAGCTCGCAGAACAATTGCCATGGTGAGACTGCAGATTAAAAATACGCTCTAAGTTACCTTATTACAGCTGATTATTTTACCTAATAATAATAATAATGTCACAAATTTTACGAGAGAATGGGCCACGTTATATCAGTGTGAGAACAATACACAGAGACGTGATACAGGGCTGTTATACTGTACGTTAATACAATATCACTAACATGTCTTCGAACTGTTTCCACCGTCACTCCAAATAAAAATCGTTGTGTAATATATTTTACTTGGACGGATGGTGCAAATAGCCTTCCGAAGACATGATAGTGGTACTGTGCAGATTTCGCCATTGTCAAAAAGCTACACGATACAACGGTACTTTAAAATATGCGAGGAACTATGGGTAAAATTAGACAATGATCACTAGAATGAGCATGCTTAGTAGAAACAAGCCATGAAGGGAAGGTGCAAACGAACAGCACCACACCTAACAATAAAACGGACACTTTAATCCGTGGTAATGAATAAGAAAAGCACACGTTAATTTCAGGAGACGGAAATGTGATCAAGAAAGAAACCGAGAGTATTCTAAAATATAAAAACTTTACAACAGAAATACAGCGTATGTGGTTCGTAAAAACAAAAGCGATTCCAGTAATTGTACGGAAATCTCAAACATCTCAAAATCATTCAGAAAATGCCTGAGCAAAAATACAGCGAAAGCGCGAAATTAAGGAACTACAGAAAACGTCCATATTAGGTAATACAGACATACTTCAGAAAGTGACAGCACAAAACTTTCAACATTCGAAATATCATTACTTATACCATAAATTGCAACACCACAATAGCTGCAACAGAGATTATCCCAAAAAATGTTTTGTTTCAGGAATTTAACTGCAAATTCCCTGCACAAAGTTGATCACTAATAATAATAATAATAATAATACTCATCAGCAAAGTAATTCAATTGTGAAATTCACCTTCATATAGGCCTATTCTAGCACGCATATACGTGGTGTGTGCATGTGGTATATTCTCTGACCGAAAACCTAACTGTTATGGCTGTAGGTCGATTACGTGGCACGGCTTATAGTCTATCTAGCTGGCTGATGAAGAGGTGAAATTTGTCAAATCGTCCCAGAAAATATTCAGCAAGCCTGTCACTAGGATAGAGACTTCGCACGGTAAAACGCATATTTTCAAAACGAGGGTTAGAAAAGTGAAAACCAGTGAGGGGAGGTGAAGGCGATAAAAAGTAAAAAGTGAAGTGAGTTGTAGATATATATAGCAAAGTGTAGTGCAGTGAAATGTTGGGAGGTTCTTTAGGGCAGTGAAGGGTTTCATTATTTTGGAAATAAGTATAGATGAGAACTATATTGTGTCTAGTTTACTGATGTGAGGTGAAATTGAACGATAGGAAATGTAACCGTGTTGAGCCAAATGAGTGGGTAGTGACGTGTAAATGAGAGGAAGTGAACTGTCGATAAGTGGAGTGAAGTGAAGTTGGATGAAGTGTGGTTCAGTGTAGTGAAGTGTTGCAGTATAGTGATGGTCTTAGTAATAAGGTGTCCAACATTATTAGAAGACATATAGACACTATGAAGTTGCTGCTTATATGTATTTTAATATTATCACATTCTATCATAATCTTCAGGTTCTATTTTTTATCAATGCATATAGGGTTGTATTCCTGTTTGATACTGCAATTTATGTATTTTATTGTTATGTCTATTTATTCTTATTGTATGTTTATGTATCTTCATCGTGCCAACTGGCACTCTTCGGCTACCCTAACTGAAGTTTTTCCGTGCTTTTTCCTCAGTTGTAAGGCAAATGCAAGGGTAAAACCCGCAAAGACGGGGCACTGCCCGCACTCTTCCAAAATTTTGTGTTGTTCTGTGTATTGTTGGTTTTGTGTCGTTCTGTGTATTGTGTATTGTGTAAATGTGTACTGTACTCCTGCCACCGGGTAGCTAACCAATTGCAGTTAACAAATACATCATTTAATACTTTGGCAGAACTCCTTATGTGTTCACTTGTAAAACAAAATTAGAAGAGATTCTTGAGAAGTTCTGGGATACTTACACACTTTCATCAACCTGTTACTGTACAACAGAAACGTTTAACTGATATACGAATTTTATAGTTAAACCTTCAGTTATAAAGAAACGTTTGTAGCCTTAATGGACCCAAACTTAAGTCGTCGTACTTTAAAAAGAAACTTCCCTAGATTGTGTACCACGTAAAACTCTTTTAATGACTTGGTTTTATTGCTCTACCCAGGTTTCTTAAACTTCCCGAATAATGTCGTCATTAATGCTAATTAACAGCGGATTATTATGGCTGTATAAAACTTTTATTCCCACAAATTGGAAATAATGATACGCAGAGGAAGGAAATAGGAATGGAATGAAGAGATTAAACAGAGAGACATTATGTTCGATAGCTAACTGCGCAATGATCATCTCAAAACCTCCCGCACAAGTGGATAAAGAGCTGTGCATCGATTACCTCAAAACCTCCCATACAGGTAGACATAGGGCGGTCAGTAGCTACCTGTGCAACGATTATCTCAAAACTTCCCACACAAGTAGACATAGGGCGGTCAGTAGCTAACTGTGTAACGATTATCTCAAAACTTCCCACACAAGTAGACATGGAGCGGTCAGTAGCTACCTGTGCAACGATCATCGCAGAACATCCCACACAATCAGACATAGGGCGGTCAATAGCTAACTGTGCAACCATCATTTCTAAACCTCCCACACAAGTAGACACAGAGCGGTCAGTAACTCAGCGTGTAAGTGAGGAATGAATGAGAAGGGAAGCTGAAAGGAAGCAGGGTGGGCATAGTTTGATTGCTTATCCCGGAAGTTGCAGGAAGGTTCCGTGGAAAACCACAAAAAAAAAACTGAATCGAGATATTCAGTCCTAGCTTCGATATTTGGACCCGAGTACAAACCACGTAAGCTAATCAAACGACAGCGACGATCGTGGTCGGTCATGTTTGTGTATTTGTATGTGTCACTTGTAATTCCATTACACTGCGGCCTTACCCGATTCTGTTCTCGAACTGTGAAACATTTAAAAGAGTATAAAGCGCAAACTTCGTCAAAATGACATAAAACATAAGAATTTATTTCGTATCTCACAATCAGCACAATGTCTCTTCTTTGTAAGAACCAACCGGTTAATCTCATTTCGGAAAACACGTAAAGTTTATTGCTGGTAAGAATGGAAATATAAATACACTGTATGCGTTAAATGCAGGGAATTCTAATGTTAAGCCAAGTGGTACATGTGGTTACCAGTGTACCACTGCAGTGAACAGAGGTTTGTAATTAGGGGCCGAGGACTCCGCGCAATTCTATTATCTTGCATATTGTGCAATATTAAACTCAATGAAAGATTCGTCTGTTACTGTCTCCGTCATGTTCCCAAGCTCCTTCTCCACAATAAGAGTTCTGTTTGTACTGCTCCAAGGTATGAAGACGTGGGTTTGACTCATCTGCCCGACGACGGGGCCAGTGGCTGCTCTTGTGAGCAGGGTAATTTGGGTTTGGGGTTCAACACAAGGCGATGGATTTCGTGATTAACGGAGCGACCATAATGTTTTTTTTTTCAGAAGGAATTCAATTTGTGGAGTTGCTTTAGAGGAGCTTATAGGAATCTTCATAGGTCAGTGTTGGATCATAACACAATCCGGTAATGTTGCCATCGTTCACCAAATTATCCATTTAAATATGGATCTCAACCAGGCAGCTAACGCAAAGTTTGAGCTAGAAGAGAGTGGGACAGAACATGCAGTGTGACAAGGGACAGGGCCCAACTGTTCCTTCCAATTCAAGTTCCAACTGTGAAACTGAGATTGGCTTGTCTCCAAACGGACTCACCCCAGCTTCTAGAAGTAAGAGGAAGTCTGATGTGCGATTCTTATAAATCAGGCGCTTGCCCACAGGGCGCAAAGTACTGGCGAATGTTTTTAGATCAGAAAGGTCTAATAACGGATCTACGTACTCATAGCACGTTCTCCACACCTTTGGGCTGTGTTTAGTCCGAGACGTCTTAAGTAACGTTCCTGTTGTAAGAGGTCAAAAATTTACGCTTGATAAAAGAATTCGACTTACTCTTCGCAAAACGATACGAATTGTTTATTGTCTTGCTGTCGTTATCAAATTATTGAAGTGTCTATATATATATTACTTATTTACATACAAATATATAAATAATATAAACGGCATAATAGTCCTAACTGTGTAGATTTTTGTATATTCTCCTTGCCTATATACTGTAACATATTAGGTACAATTATATACACTCATGAAGAGGCAATATTGCTTTACTTAAGATTTATTGTTATTTAGCGTATAGTTTCGAGGAAGAATCACAAAAATACCAGATTCCTCAGTCAGCGCTAAACTGCTCTAATCATCCATACTAGATAGCATATATTTTCCGCATCCAGTCTGAAACACGCATCTTGTCTGCAGGAATATTCGGGGGCAAAACCGAGAAGACATTAGACAACCACAATGTAATCACACTTTGGTGTACAATAAATTTGTTTATTTAGAGTGACTGCTCTGTAGATGGAGCTTGTTGTTGATGTAAACTGCTTTATCACGGAATGTTCGTTATAATGACAGAAACTGCAAGTTACGGTATAATGAAGAATGAAAGCCGTCTTTAAATTTGGTATTTAAATTCCTAACTAATTATAAAATGCGTTGCAAATGTGTCAAAATAAATATCACTTTTAATCGTCAAACATTTTAGCGTGTAGGTTGAAGAAATCCAACAAGATGCAACAGTATGCAGATATTTACTTACTGCTAAATTACTCTACATGTTTCGGACGTCCATCGCACCCATCATCAGGAGTACATAAAACTGTAGTTGCAGCCTGTGTTACAGATCACACTAACTGAGAAACAAGCTTCTTCAAACGTAACCAAATAAGGACTGGTTGAGACAGTCGAGACACTGTCTCAACCAGTCCTTATTTGGTTACGTTTGAAGAAGCTTGCTTCTCAGTATGATCTGTACCAGAGGCTGCATCTACAGTTTTATGTACTCCTGATGATGGGCGCGATGGACGTCAGAAACATGTAGAGTAATTTAGCAGTAAGTAAATACCTGCATACTGTTGCATCTTGTTGGATTTCTTCAATCTAGAATTACAATGCAAGGAATGTATTTTCAGAATTATATTTTGACTTGCTGAGCGCTAAAGCTTGCGTTATATATTGAATCGCGAGAAACCAAGACCAGAAAGTGTATGACCTCTGACCATCTAGCACAGAAATTTACGCTCACCCCTCGAAGTCCGAACTCCGAATGTCCTCATTCATCCCAAGATGAGAGCGTAAGACGTGGCTCTCAGCGTTAATAGGGATTGAAAATGTCTAAGTGGGGCTTCTGCTTGTCTCTTTGCCTTCTGTGCAGAGGAAGCTGATTCAATGCGTGATTTCAGGCTTCCGCCGCGATGTATGATATCTGCGCTCTTCGTGGAGTGGTACTTCCCTACCAATATTTCGGGACAAAGTTTCTGTCCCATCTTCAAGGTACCAATAGGTTGTTCCTAAACGTCAATACGATATCACCATTCTATGCTGCTTAATATTCCAGAACAGTGCAGATTTCAAGCTGATTCAAACTTGACCAAGATTATTCAGCAATGTTTTTGATACGTTCAAAAGATTATAATAATATTTATTAACTGCATTTGGGTTGTCACCCGGTGGCAGTGGTTATTTTATATGTATATAAAATACGAAACTGGTTACTAATAAATTTAAGTCGGGAGGGCTACATGAGAAGCATGTAGTGGCAACTTGGAATCTTGGGAACCATCTCAGCATTTGCTTATGGACAGAGGGAAACCAAGAAAAACCTGTGTCGAGGTGGCCGGTCGCAGGACCTTCCGAATACTGACTTCTAGCCAGCAGTCCGGCATCTAAAGTTAAAACAGCAATACACACATAGTACTAGCAAATAGACATAAGATGACAACAATTCGCACAAGACAACTAAAAACAATACACATAGGACATCTTAAAATACAACATGTACAAAAGGTAAACAACACCAAGGTAAGAAAGTACTGTATATAGTTTCTTGTATTTTTTCCCACACATATTTTACTCACGCTTTCACCCCAGCCCTTCACTTCTCACCACTTTACTGCTCATATTACAAAACTGCCTTCTCTTTTCAATTGTTACATTCACTTAGACCATCAAAATGTTGGCGTATGACAGCGTCAAATGTGCGTAAGCCATGGTAAAGATTGAAATAATTTTTTTTTATAATATTCACGACACGACTTAATAAGACCCAGTCTTTGCAAGTCGAAGCAATATGGACATCATTTATAATCCACTTCCCATCTTAGGAAGCCTGTCCTAGAATCTAAATTCGTTCCACGTCCAGTTCCACTAATCATCGTTTATGCCACGCTGTAGTGTGCTTTATGAAACAAACCGTGAACATTTTGTAACTTATCCACGGCAACTGTCTCCGAAGATTGTGCTCATCAAGTTACAGGCATGACGCCCGATACGATTTGTTGGCTGGAGGTAGCCATATTAATTGCAAAAATGTTAACTACTAATACTATATTAACCGTCCCACAACAAAATACAGAAATGTATAAAAGTATAGCATTTGTAACTGAATAACATCTTTAAGTTTCCTTCCGAACAATCTTCTCACTTTACCAAACCAAAACTTTCACATTCCGTACTTTGGCTCGATATTCCACGCCATATATTTTTCACTTTCCACCTAGCCTATTCTTTTAGACTGTAATATCGTCATATGTTTGTTCAAGTTTTACTCTGTCAAAAGTTAGATTGGACTGCCACGGACTGGTAGAAGGGCTTCTTTATACTGACACTATCAAAAATAAAGACTTACCAGGAGATGAAGTAGGTATCTATACACGATATATCTCCTTCGCTAGTGGAAGTTAAAAGAGAACATGTGCCCTGAACAGTAAGATAGGCAGGCTACACACACATTGCACTTCAGACTGTCAACAAATAAAACAGGAATGTCGGAGTACAGTCTAAATTACGCGTGAGATAATTATCAGAATGAGAAATTCGAACTGTCACATTTTAGTTTAGGATTAGAATATATTATGTGAAATATATACAAATTTCGCATCAGTACAAAATAAAACAAATTCATTAAGGCAAGTTAATTCTCATTTTATATTTATCACTTGGGTGAGAAAATAAATTTAAATTAATGATAACACACTTCTAGGTTGTGATTTGATTCTAGAAATAAAAGGGTTTATAAGACTTTCAAGTCCTTTTTTTAAGATTCGGTTAGGAAGTCCCTTTGACGCCCTGTTACCCCTCTACCAAATTACACAGCACCACAGTTCAAAAGGTCGTTTGCTCTTCGAAAACTTACTCGAGATAAAAGCGTGAAGGGAGTTAGATATGAAAAATCCAACAAAACGAAGATTTATGTCACACAGTCAGTTGCAGAGAATGTAAGGAAGGGGTTTCTTTCATTTGCAGAAATCAGCATCTGTCTGGTGGCCACAGCCGTCGCGAGGTGCCGGCAGATGTCTCCACCGCTACAATATGAACCAATCATCATTTGTTTGACAGTAGATGTGCACAAGCATGAGGAGGGCTGAAGACACGACGAAGGCAAATGAGCACCCACAGAGTAGCGCACGTGTAAGTGTATTCAACACTGAAAATGCACCTCTATCGAAAACACGAAACGTGAGCAAGACCACCAAACTACGTGGTACACACAGGCCATTAGCTTTGTATTGTTGGGCAGGACAGCAGTAGGCATTAGGGCGAATAATTTAAATGACTTAACAGTAGACACCGTGATTCAAGAGATTATGCCGTGTGTCCTGGAATACCAGTTTAATTCAACAAACGAAGGCAAAGAACAGAAAGATAAACCGTAAATGATAATGATAAACGAAGAGTCTAGAAGAAATTGAGGAAGAGACAATACAGAATAAAAAGGAACAGAAAAATAAGCAATAATACATCAGAGTAAAAGGTGAAAACAAACACATACACTGGGAAATACAATAAATCAACAAACTAGGAATAAATGAGAGAAAATAAGCACCATTATACCTGTCGGAAATGTCTCGAACCGAAGTTCTGCATTCTAATTCTGTTGCTAATTGACACATGCAGAAGTGTTTTACGATGATCAGTGTCAATAAACCCTGCCACTGTTTTGCCCCGAAGATGGGCATGTAGAACAATAGACTTCTATATAACGTCGAAAAGTTTGTTGACATATACGAAGTACGTGCTTCGACAAGCTGGCAGGATATTTCGAGTTTCAGTTACTTGTTCAGTCACTCAAACAGTTAGTCACAAAATCAGTTGAATGGCAGGCCTTGCAGTACCTCGACAACTTAGACTCTGCCAGCTTACCGCGGACAAACGTCTGTAATCCCAGAGAATTTCCTGTGGGAATTTTTAAGGACACAGTGGCGCTGAGGCAGGTATTTTACCGCGTACCTCGGTTTACCCTGACACCAAACAGTCCATACTATCTGTCAACAGGGCTGGTACTGCAGGTTCCTTAGTTGGCCGTAGGTTAAAGGACCTTAATTTCAGTTTCATCCCGTCACAGGACTAAGATTTTTTTTTTTTAAATCTCAAAACTTTTGAAATGAAACTGAGATATTAAATTGCCAATACGGCAGAATTCCACTTATCCGGATCGGCTTGGTCCTTCGGGTAGACATTTTCTTACTGTAACTGTACAACATCTTTTTTGTGGTTTAAATTTTTCCCAATTGTCATATACTTATAAGTAATTATGTATTAATATTTTATTTGTACGTAAATAAGTATGTAGCGTAAAACAGCCATTTGTAGAACTTTTTTCCACTTCAAACTTCCAATGTAGCCTATTTTCAAAGAAAACCCCAATTATCCCGATTTATTGTATATCAGAATGGCTCACTCTCCTAATTAATCCGGATAAGAGGAGTTATACCGTATACCCCAATTTATTCCCATTTTTTTTCAAGCATTTACAAATACACACTATGTTGTCTGTAGCGTCGAAATCCACACTAATGATCCGTACAGAGGCAAACTTGACAGGAGAATTATTATATGCATGTACCGTGCATCTTTTATCGTTTTCATTTCAACCACCTGATACGCAAATATATATCACAACAGTATCTCTTTACATAATGTGCACTCCTACATGTTTCGACATCTTTACGTCATCCTCAGGGAGTTTTACATTTTTGCCTAGCTAAGTTCCATAAATTCTTAAACTTTAAGCTGTTAAAATTGCAATTCCTTAAAACTATTAATCGATATTAAAACATTATTTGGTCTTTGTTTAGTGGCACAGTAAAATCTGTTCGACTTTATAATATATTGTGCAAGCAGTGTGTATTTGTAGCTGCATATACAATCCCTCGTTAGTGTTGTTAGTGTGCTGGTCTGGCACGCTAACAACACCAGCTTGAATCAATTTTGCCGAAATTCAATAAGTACCAGAGACGGTATTGCAGAGTAGGTATAGAAATTATGCTATGGGCTGAACAACAAGAGTTACATTTACAAAAGGGGTAAGAGATTTTATATTCCCTAAAACAGCCAGATTAACTCTGGAGCCCACCGAACATCCTATTTCGTGGGTAAAGCGATGGGTGCGTGAGACTGAAACACCTTCCCATCTAACGCCGGGTTTATGCCTTCACGCCGTACACAGGAACAACTTTACCCTCGAGATACATTTAATTAATCAGCACTTGTAGATTCATAACTTATGAACTTTTCAACATACACCTCAACCTTAAAAGCACTAGGCTCCACTACCATTGGCCAAGCTGTCTATTTCATTTTTTTTGTCTCTTATTCCAAAATTATAGGATTAAAATTTCAAACTTCTGCCTGAGATGCTCGACCCTTCTGTGATGGAGGGCTGTTATACTGCTGTAATTAAAATAACATAAGTTGGTAGCGCCAGTGGTTCACGGCTCGCAGTCACGTGACGACGCGACAGCATCAGTCCCTCAACACGCAGAACCTCGTGCCTTTGAGAAGGAATTTTACTGCTCAGAATTTCAAATGTGCTGGAATACTGCGCCAGTAAAACCGTACGGATTATGCGTCGATTTCCAAGTAACACTTAGGGCATCACGCATAGACACACGATAGCCTCTAAAGCACAGAGATTATTATACGCAACTTCTGGTTTAGCATCCCCTATCTCCGCATTTAGCCCAAAAAAGAGACACTTACATATCTCCTACGGTTCTGAAAACACAGCGATTATTTCCCTAACCGGCATTAACCGCTTGGAATTTATAATGGGGAGGAGCAAAGTAAAGCTGTCGACGGGCATGCTGTGATGACGGATGGCTGAACGGATTTTGAGGTGCATTTATTCTAAGCCTCGAAATTAATTGAAGGTGACCGGTCAGGTTTATGGTCCTGCCGCTGTGCAGCCGGCGAACAAGCGTCAGATAGTCATCCAAATGGAGGCTGAGTGAATCCCAGAGCTGGTCTAGACCCTTCGGACAATAGACATTTCTTGCTCATCTCGAGAATCGAATCACGATTCCTCCTTTGTCCAGCACGTAGCCTGTAATAGCTTCTATATCGACTAAGCTCTCCCTCTGTTCTGTCGAATAGGAACTAAATTTCTGTGTGTTATTTAGATTAATTTCCCTCCCAGAATTGATATAAAAATTTCCGCCCCGTGCCGCCATCCTGGTGCAGATATCGAAGTCCAACCCGAATAGATTAGCGACTTAAATTTCTTCTTGTCCTGCACAATCAAAAACAGTCCATTTCCTAACGCTTTACTTGGCCATTAAGCTATCCTTCCCGAAAGACGGTGCGGTCACTGCGTTCTCTGGGCAAGCCATATAGTCACGGGTTTTCTACAACTTCAAGGAAATGCGGAGATTGTTCTTAGTTCCAAGTTGCTACTGCATGCATCTTATGGGGCCGTCCCGATTTATTTCGCAAAATTAATCCCTTCTTCTAATGATCACTCAATTATTTTTCCGAATTAAGCTTTTCACTCTTCACCAGCAAATCGAAACTCAGCAACCATTGTCTCAAGCCACTATATCTACATCTTCACAATTTTATTGTTGCCACAGAGATAAAAGGCGAATCCTGGCAAACATCTAGTAAAATCATGCTCTCACTGCAGACCCCCAGATAAAAATTGTCTGTCACCTGTCCCATAATTTCACGTTCACACATGCTTCAGCCAATTACTACTCTCTCCCTCCCAATTGCTGCCTCCACACTTCAAAACGCTGAGCAGTATGTACCGCAGTCTGTTACTGCGAAGGTGGTAATGTCCACTAGCATAATGTCCGGTTGTCTGCCAACAGCGAACAAGCAAGGTTCACTAGAATTGCATTCTCAGAGAATCGCAAATTAGGTCACAGTCTCTGACAAATAACAAAGATATACCGTTTTAATAACGTCTGTACCAACTTACGTCCTTTCACTGTCGCACATTACTAGCTTTATTGCGGGGAGGGAAGGGGTGAAGATAGGAACTAGAAATAGACAGATGCTCAGGAACCGCGTGCAGAAGTTCCTGAGGTTTTGATGGTTAGTCCAGGAAGAGAAACTCATCGGTGTTTGTCGAAGAATATTTAAAGTTTTCACCTAAGTTCTTGGGTTAGTGCAACATGTGAGGGTCATCAGCTTCTCCCAATGCGCAACAAAATCATTCTTCTATTCAAGTTCATCTCGTACTTGCACCACTTCCCACAGGACACTTGTGCATCACTTCCCACAGCACAATCGTGCACCACTTCCCACAGCACACTTGTGCATCACTTCCCAAAGCACATTCGTGCACCACTTCCCACAGCACACTCGTGCACCACTTCCCACAGAACACTAGTGCACCACTTCTCACAGCACACTCGTGCATCACTTTCCAACTTCTAGGTTTCATTAAATTAAGCCCTCCTCACTCTCTTCGTGTTTCTTATTTATTAAGCAAACTACATGTTTTAAAAGGTTGCTAATATGGAAACATACAATTACTGAAACAAATACTCTATAATTATATAAAATAAGTGCAATATCTGACAATAGTACCTTCCTTATGCCATCTGCAGTTTACAAGGCTAACTTATCCTCAGCGAGTAACGAAATGTTCAGTGACCATTCCAGGATGTACATGTCACAAATGTGGCGAACAGAACACCCAGAGCAACAACACTGGCGCTTTCTCTCACGTAAAATTATTTCTAACAACAGGAAAGGTGCAACAGACATAGAGAGTAAAGGGGTTCTTTGCTCCCTGCAACTTTAGCAGATAGGATTCATTGGCGATATCAGTCAAAAGACTTCCTTGCTTTATTGCTGCGTGTACAAACACGTCGGGTGAAGAGAACCACACTGATGGCTGCACAGGGGATGAAAGAAGTGAAATAAAATGGCTGAAAGCAGGGATTTGAAAGCTACGAAGGATTAGGAGAAAATTCTAGACAGAAGTATACCCTTATATTTGGGAAAGGTGATTGCCAAACTTGTATTATGAAAATGTCCAAAAAAATGTATAAAGAAAATATATGTAGTAAATATTTTGCGTATGTTGGTCAGGTTGATGGTATAGTATTATTCATTGGACCGTGTTCGTGTCGGTTTTGTAGTAAATGTTTGAGTAGAAATGGGAATGCAGCTTATAGGAAATCATTAACTTTACAAATGTAAAGGAAATAAAAGTATTGTGAAATACCTATTTAAAATTAGATTGAAATTATAAAATAAAATCAATAAAGACGACGCTTTTATTGTAGGCTGGTGGGAAATGGAAGGAGAAACAAAGACAATTATTGCAGAGAAATGAAGAGAAAATGCAGTCCTGTAGTACTATAAGCAGAAAATGAGAATGTAGTACAAGACAGGTATAATGTTAAGGAACTCTTTGTGCTTCACGAGAATCTGATGTCACACGGACACGAAATCATGAAACACAACACAAAAAACATGTATACATGTAATAAGAACCAACAAAATGCACACTTTTTTTCATGAATAATTGAATTCAATTACATTGTCTTCGACATGTTGCGAACAACCAAGCTTTCAACCTCAGGAAGATTTGTACATGCAGTTTTATGCTATTTCTGTCATGCATCTCTATAAGCAGTTTGGTCGATCAGACTGCTTATAGAGATGCATGACAGAAATACCATGAAACTGCATGTAAAAACTTTCCTGTGGTTGAAAGCTTGGTTGTTCGCAACATGTCGAAGACAGTGTAATTGAATTCAATCGTTAATGAAAAAAAGTGTGCATTTTGTTGGTTCTTATTACATACGTATGTCACAATGCACGGTTAAAAAAACAAAAACAGAATACACTTATTGACAACTTGTGTCCCAAACGTTTTTCTCCGCTAAATATTTGAAAGTCACGCTGCAGACGCGCATAGCAGCACGTGAAGGTATCTGTAGGTGTGTTGTTTATGTTTTCCGATTGTAAACAAAATTGCACTAGTAAATAAATTTACATGTTCTCCTCTTACGAAATTTGATTCAAATACGTTGAACGGTTCAATAAAAATGTAGAAAAGTAAGGATCGTCTGAGGTATTGTAACAGGCACTTTACAGGGACAATAAGAAGTCCGTACGGTAAAGAACTGAGGTATTGTAACAGGCACTTCACAGAGACAATAAGAAGTCCGTACGGTAAAGAACTGAGGTATTGTAACAGGCACTCCACAGGGACAAGAAGTCCGTACGGTAAAGAAGGAGCTCATTTACTAGCAGTAATAACTTCTAAAACAGACAACATGATATATTATTTTTCATTTTATTTTCTTCGCGTAGTTTCGTACTTTTATTTCTTTAATTAGCTCGACGTAGCGGTATTTTACTAGACATACACTAATTACTCAGGTTGCACAGAAATCCTCCTCCTTTTTGCAATCCAAAAGGCTTTCAAAACAGAACTTTATCCTTCATCAATCTACAAACACACGCTGTGTTTCTGTAAGGTATGTTATAATATAATTCTCGATCTTTCTGTGTCTTCAGTGGCAGGTAATGTCACAGAAGACACATTCACCAATAACAGAATAGAGAGACAGGCGTTGTCAGTGGGCCAAAAAATTCAACTACTCGCATTATCTTACGTCCCATAAACCGGACATGTGTAAACATTACACATCCAAAAATTTATAACACTGTAAACTACACCGTCAACGTAGTCATCAACTTTACTAAAGATCTAATTGTGTATGACCTATTAATGTGCATAATATTTAAACTGGAGGCACAGGCATAATTCAATACTGGGTCCTACAGGACATGAATGTCGTTACTAGCTAATTACTGAATATTTTAGCACTTAAACCAAAGTGAGTTCTTCTAACAGCAGGTGTACATTTACAAGTGTGTGTGTATATAGCACTGTGATCTGCAATAAAGCACTCGTGTAGACAAGACAGAATAAGTAATCAAAAGAAATGTTATTTCAGAAGCTTTAATACAAGACAACTTAACGGAAAAACAATTTTATGTAAACTTTATTTAGTTCCACTGCATCTCGTATAATTGTCTCCCCCTGCTGATGGTCTTACGTTGACTGAACCATGCATCACCAAAACAGACGGTACTGTACCATATATGCCCACAAATGCGTGATGATGGTTATTATTTTAAGAATAAATATCTAGGTTGCATGGTGGATCATGAATCATTTCATATTATTTATATGAATTTCAGCCTTAAAGTGGTTTGAACATGTCGTAAGGGTTCTTGGTTTAAAAGTTAAAAAAAGGGAACAAGAATCAGGTCTATCTACAGCTTGTATCTGCGTCGAGTGTGGGGCGTTTTGTGGGCTCTAGGTTTATTGCAAATGTAAATTTTGTTCCAGATTCCACCCACACAACAATAACAGTAACACTACCAGCATTCCGAAAAATTATGTCAGATCACTAGTTATTAGGCGTAATGGATGAATATATCCCTGTTTGTTACGCCAGTGCTACCACACTAAATTATATGTATATATATATGTATTGAATTTCAAACTAAAAATTCACGGAATATTATGTGAAATTTCATACTGACGAGTCACTAATGTAAAATCCAAAATTATACAAAATAAGTGGACCAATATTTAATGGAGAGCTTATAGAAATCGAAACAGTGGCGTGTTGAGGGTTGTGTAAAAAATTTGGCACACGCGGATTTGCCTTCTATCTATGCATTTTATTAGTTCCGCAGAATTTGTAGTTTCTCTTGAGTCAATAAAAGCAGCACACACCGAATGTGCACTTAGCTTTTAGCCAATATTGTCACAACTCTCATAATGAACGTTTTCGTACTACTAGATTTATAAATACCAAGATCTCTTCAGACTGTCAGTTGTCATTCCGGTCGTCAAATTCTCGTCTCCCCCGGTCTTTAAAGAAATGCTGAATATACCCAGGTGCCTCTTTGCATTATTTACACATAACCGTTACAATTTTCAACGGAAGGACTAAGCCATACAGTAACACATTATTCGTTCCTTATAGTTACAGCTAAAAATGCATCTTTACCTGTCTCCTAAATGTGTCAGTCCTTACTCGATGAACTGCTGCAGGAAGAAGTGACGAATATCAAAATCATTTTCAGACGTTACGTTATTCGAACCAATTTAAGATTCTTCAGTTCCGTTGGTACACTTATGCTTCTTCGGCTTTAATCTAAATGTGAGTTGTTCTCTGATACCTGAATAACTGCGGTGGTCTAATCTAACGCAGTGTCTTCTACTGTGATAACAGAGTGTACCGCCGAGATTTTCTCGTTGCGATTTGATAAAAGTTGTGACTAAAACTGTGTAAGAACATTATTTGATTCATGTGATTCTTAAAGTGACCAAAGGATAGTAAACAGTGCTAATTTGTAAGAATATTACAGTATGTGGCTGCAGTACGAAATATATCATGTGCGACGGGACAACTGGAGTGCGGTAGGTAGAGAGAAAGGCCGAATGAAATGACATAAACCAAAGCTGCTGACAACATACACTGATTTTAACATCTGGAGCCTTCAAATTAACTCTCCAATGTATAAAACAATTTCGTTAATAACCCAGAATACACAGAAAGTGCCTTCAGTACAAATAATAAAGTGTTAATGCTGTGTAGGATGATAATCGATGTTCATTATTTGAGGCGGTGTGTGCGACTTGACTGCTACGGTAACTGATATGGCAGCAGCCACAGCGTAAAGACATCCACCACCACTATACTTCGGACCAGGGCACATGGGAGCGCTAAGACTGAATACCATTAAAACGCAGCAAAATGCGACACGAACGTAATCAGCCAAACATGTTACATTAAAGATGCAGAAAACACACATAAAAATATAATTTTATGTAATAACGGAAACCGAGCTCTCTATACAATCGAAGATGCAGAACATGATAACCATATTTAGTAAATATTGGATATTGTGGTGTACTGCAGTAAGGTAATAATAAAACAGGTTGTTTACTACAAGGTTCACCTGAGTGTTGACTACGGGTACAGATCTGTTGTGACAGAAAATAAAATAGGGAACAAGTAAATAATGTGTTAGTTTTAACATGTAATGTACATAACAACACTCAAATTAATTGTCCTGAAACGTGTGTAAATGTATTCTGTGACCTAATACAGAGAGTTTTGACGGAATCTGATTGGCTTAGAGCCGAGTTCTAGCAAAAATGGTAATGAACAATTTTTTAAATGGCGCATTTTTGGACAGTGCGCTACATGCAAAGACATTTTTGTACCATCTTAACACTATTTACTTTAGAATGACAAATTTATTTACAGCACAGTCCTCAGAATCCACCCAAAAGTCCTATTGTAGGCGCACACGTTCTCGGGTCTGAAGCTGACTTTTCATTTCCATTTAATGTCGCACTTCAGCATAAATGGAGTTATGCCTCCACTCCCCCAAATACGTTGATGGGGTGTACAAAACAAAATTTACCTTGACACATTTATAGCTGTCTCCTACCTAAGACTCGTTGACTTAATTTGACAGTCTCCGTGGTGATGGCCTTTAAATTGGAACACGTACGAGAGAACAGTAATGTAAATAAATATGACTTCCTGACGGCAATAAATCTCTGAGAGTCACAATAGCTAGACTAATTCCGACCACCTGAGTTATAATTAGATTTTCAAGAAGGAGCAGAGCAGTGACGTTATTGACTTGTATTTGGGAAGTTCTCTGCTCGAATCTCGACCGCGCACCCTTCATTCTGACAGCGGCTTTTTGTGATTTCCTTCGGACAGTACACAACACAACACAACACGAGGCCACTATCTTTACCTTCCACATCCTCTCAAATTCCTTCATAATCAGCCATCCTAGCATTCGGCGCTGTATGATCTGAGTTAGAAACTATCCGTTTTTATCCGTTTAAGGCGCAGTGGTAATTACACGTGCCATATGAACTAACGTTCAATAACTTGGAATTTTCCCCTATGTGGGTTTTGTATTATATCCACTATAAAAGTCTATTGTTTCGTTAAAGAGCATTAACCTGCTGGTCTCTGTAATGCAGCATGTAGGTTTACTTAGGCTTCTATTATCTGGATTATACTCGCGCTTCGCGGAATAAAACAAAGTCTAAAAACATTAAGAAAGACTCCTGCCCATCTATCACTTCGAGTTTATACGGCTGTAATTGTGTTCCTGTAAGATCGTGTGTGTGTGACCGTCTTGCTGTTTGTTTCCACTGTGTCTGGAGTGCATATTCAGACTGATCTTCACCGTCTGCTTTCTCTTTTACGTGTGCTATACTTATTCCTCGACGAAGAGTAGCAAAGTGATTTCTGGAAGCGCTTCTCTTGATATATTCTATTAGAGCTTATTACTCCACGCTGCAGACATTGTTTCAGCAACTCACAATGTCATAAATTATGGCGCCTAAGCTGCGTTTGCCACCTGGTTATTATGTTTTCCTTCGAATCACTGTACAATATGTTGTTTCAACGCAGTTCTTGTATAGTGGGTTAGGCAAATATACCAACAATATACAAAGCAGTTTTTTGCTTATTATTTTCCTATTGTAGTGTTATACGAGGTAAATACGTGTCAAAAACAGCAGCTCTTTATATCTCCGCCACAACCTATGAATGAGAGTTACCGTTATGGCGCACGGTTTGCTGTTAAACGCGTGAGATTGTGTGATTATTTGCGAACAGTGCATCTTCTTGCTTTTTAAAAAAGTAACACGATGATTAGTAAATGAGAGATTGGAAACGTCACAAACAGAGTAGGAGAGAAAATAACAGGCAATATTTTTAAACGTAAACTCAAACATCTTGGACCTTCATGTGTTGAAATAGCATGACTATTGTCCCAGATAATATCTTCGTCTTAAGGTTTTCAATCACGACCTTTCGGAAACTGGATTCTTCCCCTTCACTGGGTATAAAGTTGTCTATTCCATTTAGCCGCTGAGAAAGAGGTTTTCTCAGTCAATGAAAGAAGTAAATGTTTTGGTGTCCAGAAATATATAACGGAAATTGATACAGTTTCAGAAATGTTGTTAGAAAGAAGTCAAGACGTTGGGTACTGTCAAATTAAGGGAAAACTATCCGGCTTTTCTTCCTGTGTGACACTGTGTTTGAATTCCACATAACACCGGAGACAATTACTTTTCTAGTCAGCTAGTGAGAACACTGAAATAAATCTTCGGGTCCCATAAAATGCAGGGAATTCCTTGTCTAGCACAGAAACTATCAGCTTCTCAAGAAACACCCTACGCTATGGAGTTAGGTACATACGCAGATATATGCATTCCACTCAAAAATGAATGAAATCCTACACGCTAACGGTGTGGGATATGGGTGCAGACAGAATATTCAGTTATGTTTGTGCCTTAGCAGTGCCCACAGACAAAACTTCAGTGACGTGCGTTCCAAAGGAAGGCCTATAGTTAGCATTGTAGTTGACGTGTATGACTAAATAATGCCTACAGACGGCTTTAATGACGTATGTGCCTTAAAAATGCATTCGACCACTTGATAGGACCGCAATGCGGGTACAAGGACATCTGAGTAATTGCTTCGTTCATCCTGCTCAAGTTAATCCCCGTTTCGGTGTGTGCTGATAGGGATGAATAAGCTTATGTGCTGTAATGGGTAGAGTCATATCTGCACTTAATTTCGTGATGGAGGAACCGAAAATTAAAGGAGCCATCACCAGTACTAATTTGCATTGTAGCCTAGGTTATGAAGAAAGGATCATCTTCAATCACAAGCTACTAGTTATTAATTAGGAAGTAGTTACTACATTTGTCTATTACGTCTCACGGTTCCGTGGTTCCTTCTTTAGCGAGGTTCCTTCCTTTACTCTACATTCTACACCGCTGCACTTTTTAGTCAAAGATATATCTCATTAACAGTGACGGATTTAGCTTTCTTATTTCCAGCTTTCCCTCCTGCTTAAGTAACGGATTTGGTTTAACATGTACAATGGGCTAAGCCATATGCTATAGACCCCACAGCATGACACTGTGTTCTGCGTGTCCAGTCTGCCAATTTAAGTACCAGTTCACTGATCGTCATGAAGTGTGTTATTTGAGAAGCCACTCAACTGCATATATATATATAGTTTTTTTTAAATCTGTAGTAATATTGATGGACAGGCGAATTTTGAGTTTAAAGTCCCAGTAGCACCACTTGTACTTAGGGTTCTAAAATGACGTATGGTAAAAAATCTTGCAACAATGTGGAACACTTTCCGGTAATTTTCCACAGAAGAGTACATTTTCCTTTCCGTATGGCAAGAATAACTGATAAAATTCTGGAACAATGCATGTGAAATTAGGTGCAGAAATTGATCAGAGCATTAGCAAAGACTGTCAAGGTTAGTAACTAAAATTACTGCAACTCAGACTTTGATCTTATACCCTACAGACTTAACGTAGAAAGAATCTGTTAGTAATTACAATAACAATAATAACAAATCCCCTGTATAATATACGTCGTGTGATTTATACACTTCATACGAGTCACTCCTTCCTTGCCCCTGTTACGGTTGCTGCTGTATTTCATTTGGACGCGAATCGGTATAGAAGAAACATGATCATCCAGCATAGTATCCACGGTTACTGCGCGTGTTCACTGTGAGGTAGGACCTACGCGCTGAGGCAGAAGAAATAGGCAAGCATCGAGCATAAATTTGAGCCTCGAGAATAAAATACAAAGAACACAAAAAGATAGAAACGGTAAATAGATATTAACAGTTGGATTGCTCTATGAATAAGGGAACGACCAATGAAAAAGGCCGTGTAGTAACGCGTGAATATTATGGAGGGTCGTCCTACGACGGACACCGTAGATATTCTCTCTGAGGCACCAGCTGAGGAAGAAGAAAACTGGCAGCATTAAGCAAGGATTGCATGGTAACCGTCAGTGGCTGACTAGGGACAGGGGCAAGCCGAACAATGGGGTAGGGTTTGGATCTTACTGCAGCCCAGTATATTGTGGACACAAGGTCAGAACAATAATTATTTTTACTATTACTATTACTGTCACTGTAGAAATTATATATTTATTTACGTGCTGACTCAAAGAGACAGTGGGCGATTTCAAAGGCAGCACAAATCTAAGGACACAACAACTAAACAAGATAAGATAAAAGCCTTGAAAAAAAGCATAAAACTGAATTTACTTAAAAGTCGTTAACTCGAATAAAGAAAACAAAACTACTCATGATTATAAGCCCTGATAAAGGTAATTAGTGCGTAAGGCAGAACAACAGTAATACGAACTGTGATTGTTGGATGAGCAATGTCTTATGAATGCATAGGGAATAATAATAATAACGGAGTGAACAATAAAATCAAGTAATAATAAATATAATAATTAAACAGAAAAGAACAACTTCACATAAAGAATAAGAAAAGCATAATTCGATTCCTATTATTAATATGTTGGTGCTGCAGCTATACAGAGAATTAGTCCAATTCCAGAGAGAGCAAAGGAACATGAGAAAAAATATACAAATAACAAACAATAAAAAGGACACACAGAAAATAGATAATCAGAAATCACATCTAAACAACAGCGTTAATAAAATTATTATTTTTTAATTCTGGGGGAGGCAATTTTTTCCTCCATATATTGATAATACTCTTCTATTCAATAACATTTATTAACACAAAGACTTAACTGGGCAGGTCCAGTTACTAGATGGATATCCGAATGCGGCCACACAAATACACAGATAATGAATAATTACTTTACAAGAGAAGGGAAAGCAGACGGAAGGTAAGAGTGAAATCACATTAATTCCAAATATCACAGGCCTAACTAAATTAAATCCACATTTCACACGAAACGTCAATGACCGAACTGAGCTGTAAAATGTGATTTACTTAGTAAAAAAATCTGCATCTAACAAATCGTTAATCAAAACAGGCCTTCCATTCAGTATACCAATATCCGTTCTATCAGAATTAGCCGCAGAAGCGCATCTAACGGAAGGACACTTGCGAAGCTTAAAATCAACAAAAATAAATTAAAATCTTTGAGATTTTAATTCAGCACGCGAAGGCCGACAGTTTCCAGAAGGGTAGGACAAAATTTGGAATGTAATAATAATATTAACTTCGGGATGTCCCATTTTGGCAACGAACGAATATTTAATGAGACACGATAAAGTTTGTACACATTTGCACTACTCAATATGCAAAGCCTTAGGTATTGAAATTACAG
>Ga0131853_10004357_pt1 | contig 25362 bp, 19 predicted proteins | sample TergutLab28metaG_FD_92764 | JGI IMG/M metagenome (GOLD analysis project Ga0131853, IMG submission 92764) | Labiotermes labralis P1 segment gut microbial communities from Petit-Saut dam, French Guiana - Lab288 P1 (version 2) (version 2) | ecosystem: Host-associated > Arthropoda: Insects >... | reverse complement strand
GCCAATATCTCCGTAACCATTGAACTTTGGATATAGGTGTTTTGGGTTATATCGGTATAGTTTGACCTAAGGAACACTCTCCCGAAGTTAGGTCCTTTCCTCCTGGGACACCCTGTATATGGAGGAGTTAACCTTAGCCCTAAATATAGGAGAGTCGTGAACTTCATACATCACAGCCTTCAGTACCTGCTTAATAGAAGACTAGGTGGGTAGAATTCTGACCTGTTACAGTCGAAAGATGATCCTCCCATGAAACATTGTAGGTCTTCTTTTCTCCATTGTTCTCAACAGCAGCTGGGTCAAACAGTGAGTCTACCATGTAGTTGTTCTGTTGATTTCCTGCGGCCAAGTAAACAAACTCCTAGGCAGAAGATAACCAACTGAATGTAATCAGAGTATAAAACATGTTCCAGACAATATTATAAATTAATGGCTCAAAATTTCTTCATATATAACATACCCACAGCCAATCAGCAATAAACTCATTCAATCACATGAAAGCAGAAAATGTCACGAATGCAAAACTGATGTGTAGTTAACACCAAATTTCTCATGAACTTAAACTTGTAATCCCTACTTTGTTTAGAAAGTATTTGGTAATTGCGTAGAAGAGAAAAAATAACACACAGAAGGAAAGTGTAAAAGACTCTAAAATTATGGTCTTTTAATGTGTTTTAATTGCTAAATAAAAAAATATAAAATACGAACTACTGCATGATACACACCATAAAATACATCGTGTGTGTGTCACATAAACAAAATGGTTTATAAACCAATAATAGAGAAGCAAAGTAGTGAATGAATAAAGGATCAAAAATACAACTACAGGCAATACTACACCTGCACACATACACACACGACCATTCTACCAAGGACTGATTTCCTGCTTCAACATGCAATCAGGCAGCTGTACTGAGAATGGTACTAACCTTCTGGTCCATCCTCCTTCCTTCAGGACAGGCACTTGCAGTTGCTTCCTTAACACCGCAGAAGCAGTTACCATGCGGTTCAACAATGACCTGACTCAAGCCTGTCTGAACATTAAGCCAACCAGCACCATGCATCACAAAGTCTAGAAAGCACCCTTGCAGATGTATGACTAGGAATGGATTGAATTTAACTTTGCGAGGACCATAGTGACTCCAATCAGGCGCACTGTCTTTTACCTGAAATGCATTTTCAGATGCACATTTTACACTGCATTTAATCACACAGAAGCACACAGAAATCTTAGAACAGCTTTTAAGAAAATAAAATTCATATTCATGCAAACAAATTTTAAATTACAAAATATTTTGAATTCTGCTATGTAGAAAATTACCTCATATCGAAAACACAGGTTCGTTTGTTGCCAGAAACAAGCCTTGCAATTAGCATCAACTCCAGTAAACAAGCCAGTGTCATATTAGTAGTTTTAACGGTTACATTTAGCAGTTTTGGTGAAATAAGACGAGGCTTTGGTTAACCTTAGTTTTAAAAAAATTATTTTATTCAACATTTCAAAACACATCGAGATCCCAAACAAAATTAGAAGACTTCTTGCAAAACAGTACCCACAATGAACCTTTTAAAGACCTGTGTTTGTGGATGGAAATGCATGTAGAAAATATCCCCATTAATTCATTTCATATTCACTAAGAATCAAAACCAACTTGTTGCACAATACTCCTTTGTATTTGCAGTTCATATCTCCATTATGTTTCAGCCAGATTTACTGGTCACCTTCAGGGAGTCATATGCAGTGATGCTTCAACTTAGAATTATCAGTGTGGTTACAACTGTTGTGCATATCACTACCTGAAAATGGCCAATAAATCTGGCTGAAACATGTTGGAGATATGAACTGCAAATAAAAAGGAGTACCATGCAACAAGTTGGTCTTGATTCTTTGTGAATATAATACAGTTGCATGGAAAATGTATGATATAAGATCATTTTACATATTTAGGCAACAATGTAATTATGTAATTTACTACACTTTGAAGACATGCTGCATAATCTCAGTCTTATTTTACAAAAAAGTCATTTATTTCAAAATTTTATCTTTTTTTATTCCAATAATACGTCTTTTTAACCATCTGGTAGGATAAAGGTTAACTCCATAAAAATCACATAACAAATACTCATTAAAATTTTCAGTTGTTGTAACATGAAATGAAAAATGCTTGAAGGGTGAGGTAACACTGCATTATAAAAATGTATTGAAGCAACAAATGTGAAAACCTTCCATACCTTGAAAGTCACAGAGGCTTGCTGAACATAGAAACCTATGTGATAAGTCTGGCCTCCATAAGCATGGTGCTGTTCGGCTGACCAATCTTCATTCCAGGAGATGGGCGATAGCGATGGTACCCAGCTCCATGCCCAGCCAGCCCATGATTCATTTGCTGAATCTGTAAAACCTCATTAGTTCAATCTTCCTGGGATCAAGAATAAATACGGTAAAATGTAATTACGGTGAGCAAGGTCCTTCTTGAGAAGCCAACAGTGCTTCAGCTAGTGAAATATCCCATATTTTATGCAAATCTGGAACTCAGAGGTTTATAACTGTGTTCACGTGAGCCCAAAATTTCTCCCTATCTTGAACTACATGAATCTAGTCAATGTTGTCCCATCCCATTTCTTTAACATTCATTTAACTACTATTCTTGTTTTTATGCACAGACTTCATTCAGGATTCCCCACCATAACCTCATGTTCATATCTCTTTTCTCCTGTAAATGCCAAATGCCCTTTCATCTAATCAACATTGTTTTGATCAACATTAACAGTACTTGGTATATATAAATAAACACATTAATTAATTAATTAATTAACTTTCCACTCACCAGACAATGTCATGGGGACAGGGTCCTGCATGACATCTGAATCATGTTCCACGCTTGGAGACTGCTCAGGACGCAGTTCCTTGCCGTGAAGAGCTATTCCTAGCAATGCAAGTCGCATGAACATGGGCACCTGCTGCTCTGTGAGGCTGAAATTCATGTTCTCACAGTGAATGTCAACTCGGGTCACTGACACCTGCTTGGCTGTTGCAGTGTGATAACTCCTCAACAAGTGAAGTTCCATAGAGCAGCGGTAGAGGAGAGGTTCCTGTACAACATTGTGACTGTTTCATCACATTTCCATTTCAATCCTATTTTAATTGGAAGTGTGTCAGAAAGAAAGCTTGTATATATATAATCATAACTGACAGCAGCAGATGCATGAAAACCTTCTATCACTGTACAGTGTTTTTCTTTAAAGCACAAACTTGTCCTTACTCACAACATAACACATCAGCAATGAATGGAAACAACAATGGGATCCAGTCTACCTATGTCCTATCATTGTGTGGCCATCACATGATTTAAACATTTAAACAACCTAGGAAACACCTCTAGAATTTAATTTTTTATACTTAGGCAACAAGGAAATTTACTGCATTTTTAAGACACGCTGCATAACCTTTGTCTTATTTTCCACAAAATGCAGTTTAGTTCATAATTTCATCTTTTTCTGTTAATAAATAACACTTTCTTTTGTGAACCATGCACTAAAATTTAAGTACCAATCCTATCCCTCAAAGGTTAACCCTTAGCTCCCTAATGACATATATATATATATATATATGTCGTGCAGTGAGGCCTTTAAATAGCCGAATGGCCACTAAAATGGGCGGGGGGGTGAAAATTCAATTTTCATTAAAAAATCTGACACAAGGGTAATTTACATGAAGACATATGTACATTTATGATAATATCTCATTCAGTTCTTCTCAGAATGAGAAATGTTTCAGACAAAAGTTGTACAGAAAATCAAAACACACATTTTATGTTCAAGAGTTATGAGATAATATGGAAAAATATGTGACAGCCAGAGAGGCCACAGACACCCACACAGAATACGTAATACGTACTGATTTTCCATGCCAACAATGGTTATGTGAATGTGCTTAGATGTTACATACATACGTGCATTGCCTGTCTTGTTAAGTACTATACATGGACACAAATGAAGATATTGCAAGATGTTTCCCAAGTGGTGACAACAGAGAGGTACCATCCAGAAAAGGAATAATTCTTTGTAAACTGTCCTCTGTATCCTCTGATACCATGTAAGACATGCAACACAATTTCAAGATCTAAGTTGATCAAAGAAACTGAAGTGCACTCACACACAGTAAGTATTCCTTACCTGATACATCTCTATCTTTCCAGAGGCATTCCTCTTGTCTAGACAAATAGTAACATCGGCAAGATTGACCAATTTCCGCAACATTATTTGTGTTGGTGATAGGTCTGAAATGACAAATATTTGTGAACGATGACATTTTTCATTAAATCAATTGTAAAACAAAAACACCTCACAACTTGAAACTTCAGCTGGAAAATGACAGCAAGTAATTATTATTACTTTTTGCACAGTAAAGGAAGTATTATTTGTCTCATGCCTATACTTATGGTCTTAATTAACTTTTCTGACCTATACCCATCTAGAAAAATCACAGAATCCATTTCCAAGATGTTAGCACACATATAGATATTTCTGTAACCCAAATAATACAATAAATCTGGACCTGAGAAGTAGAAGGGCATACATCCAACTTTACATCTGAGATAATACACAATTTTTCTTAGACCAATATGTGACTTCCTGCTGTTAGTTCTTGGTCCAGCCACAATGTGACAGTATTTGGACTTACAATCATCTGTACCTGAAGGAGTTTGAAATTCTAAGAAAAATGGTGTATTAACTGAAACAAAATAAAACTGGACTTTCAGCCTCTTGTTTCTCAGGTCCAGAAATTATCCAGAGATAACAACTGGCAGAGGAGATCTACAGCTTAATTAGGACTTTGAACCATGGAAGGGTTACATGATTTATGCTAAGGACATGTTATCAACACATACATACCACAAATACCCAGTTACCAGAGTATAGTTTATTCTAAAGTGATTCTGACATAAGTCACACTAGCATGTAACACTATCATGAACAATACTGCAGTCCTACACAGCAACTATGCTGCTACAATTATGGAGATAAGACGATATTCAGCTTGTTAAGTGCCGACTAGGAATAAGTTTAAATATCTGCTAATGGGAGTCTTGAAAAACCACATTAAAAATAAAAAATGAGGTTTAATATTCCCCAACACAAAGCAAACAAATACAGCACTAAGAAGACTAAAAACTATTTCAAACACATCAAGAGCTCTCAATCAACATAAGGGACCTTAGGAACCTGGTAGAAAGTGTTGAAGTACTCACCTATGAATGCTGGTTGCCATGATTCATTAGCTGACTGCAGGGTCACAGTTTTCACATTGACAGACAGTACAATATCCTCTTCCACATACTTGAGGATAAGATTGCTGCAGATGATGGTGATGTTGCTCACAATCTTGTTCACTAAACTCTGCACATACCCTGGAGGTGCAACCACATCTTGCCTGTAGTCACAAAAATCTCAATTTGTTTATGTTCACACTCTACATTCCAATATGCAGTACTGTGTTTATACTCACCACCACCAACCTACTGTATATTCCAGCACCTGTAATCACCTCTTATTATTGAAAAAAGTAAATCAACACCCCAAGAAATCATGATGTACCTGGCAATTTGCTGCATCTGTTAATGCAATACATTAAAGTGCCACTGTCTTCCCAAGTCTGTGTTTCTAAACATGTGCTCTTCAGAATGCTAGGTTATTTAAAAAAAACTGTATAATAGATGCTAAATCAAACTTCCATAGCAGCAGTATCATTGTATTTATACAGCCACTTCTATAATGCTGCAGTATTCATTACAGCACCCACAGCATACTATGGTCCTTATAGGGACAAACTGTTGATCACTGGTGACACATTGCTGTATTATAATTTTACCAAACAAATAAAACTCTAAATGTATTATGAAGCCACAAAAAACATTCATTACTTGTACGATCTTATAAACACCAACAGTGTTATCCTTACATACACATACATTTACTTTAGTAAGTGCAATGGAACATGTGCATTTAGGGTATTAAACAGTTTCATTTGTACAAAAAATTACAATTCCAATTACAGAAAATAATGAAAATTACAACCACTATCAGTGAAGCATCTGTGTGGTTGATGAGATGCAACAGGCAGCTTCTTGCAAAATTTTCTAAGAGCAAGGGTCTGTATTTTGTTTCTGTTGTTCTAATGTGTAAGAACTAGTTTTGTACACATGACAAGTTAAAAATGTCCAAGACAAAAATCAGGCAATGAATGCTCCAGAGATGTATGAGGTCAAACATGTTGAATAATTCAGCAATCACTGATTCCTGCAGCTTTCCCACTGACAAAATTTGTGGTATTAGCTGTTGCCCAATCTGCTCATTGCTTTATGCTACAAAAATAAAGTACTTAACATTTTTTAGCCCAAAACTCATCATGATGTATCCCAATCCCAATCAGTCATAGCTTCCTTGTGTTTCTCAGTGTGTGACTTTTCTCTATCTTCCATCGATTACAATCACTTATGCCAGATATCTTTTAAGCAAACATAACCAATATGACTGCTTCATTTGAAGAAAAACAGAGATTAATGTCAATGACTGAAATTCAGAGATGTGTGACTATGCCTGAGGCCAATGTCGGTATGGACTATACTGCTTGTGAACATGCATATACACCGGTACACAAGTAACAGACTAGCTATGATGCAGTTGCCAGATATATCAATTCAAGTTGTGACACCAGCACACATGTATATTTCTTTTTCTTTTTCTTCCCCACCACGCAACACCTCCACCCCCACCCCTTTTTTTGGGCATGTTTAAACTCTGGTAAAGGCTAACACACTAATTCACATTTTGCATAAGTAAGTGGTATACCTGAAGAAACAAACAACACTTCTAAAGTATGCTCTCTGCAAATAAAATTGTTTTGTCTACTCTCACACTGAAATGTGAAGTCTTTAAATAATAATGCCAATTTCTGTAACAACAGATCACAGATGTGTAACAGAAAAATCAACATCTCTCACATTTCTAACCTTGACAATGTAGCACAGATGTCTACGGAAACACATAATGGCAAAATATAACTGTTCAGGATTAATTTATTTGCCATGGCAGGCTGCTCATGAATAAGAGGTAACTGTAGGGTCTGCATCTAGTCCTTCAGCACTGTGCATGCATCAGTGATCCTTTCACGAAACGTACCGTTTGTTGCCCTTCCTGCGACTGTCTCTGGAGGTATTTGTAGTTGCACTTGCATGACTTCCAGAGTCAGAAGCTACTGAATCTTCGCCACGCAACTTAAGTATGCATTCTGAAAAGAAATGGCACATGCTTAATTTAAAACAAAGCCATTTTACATAAATAACCTTTAAACACAATATGATTAATTGCAATGAAATCCATCCCACATCCTCAACAAATCACCTTCAAAGGAGAAATAAATACGAAGGCTGAAAATAAAACCTTCTCTGGAACTTCATGTATGCTAAAGCGACAATGCAACATACAATATTGTAACAACAAACAGAAGACATTATTTTTATTGTTGTACTGTGCATTTTGATATTTATAAAGTTCATACACCAACAAATGCACTCTGTATCAAACTTGATAAAGTTTTTAAAATTTACATTTAAAAATCACTTTGATCTGCTCCTACATGTTTCGGTCTTTAATTATGACCATCCTCAGGGAGCCTTCATTAGAGCCTAGCTAAAGTTATATTTGGGTTAAATTCAGTAAAAGATTATGTCATTATATGTCACGCAGTGGTGTGGCAGCATGTTGTAGGTATGGTATGTGTACTGTTCGCTGTGTTGAGTGTGACCTTAATGGGCGCACTCAACACAGCAAAACGTGACCAAATAAGGACTTAGAGTCCTTATTTGATCACATATGAAGAAGCTTGCTTCCCAGATAATGTGATCTGTACCAAAGGCTGCAACTACAGTTTTATGTACTCCTGACGATGGACGCCCCAAACATGTAGAGTAATTTAGCAGTAAATAAATATCTGCATACAGTTGCATCTTGTTGGATTTCTTCAACCCACATTTTTCTTACTACAGTCACATCAGACCTATTGTGTTTATAGTGATGGTAATAGGTTCCGAAGCCAACTTCGTCCATGGCACATGTATCAGCAACTCATGAATGCGGCCACTAATAAAACTGAATGGTAGCTGCAGTTCCTGCTCCAGTACTTCCAACCTAAGATCCAGGCTATGAAATGAGACATCTCCGCCCCACAGGGACACCTAAAACATAAATACAGAACTGCACCTGCATTTGCAAAAAAATTATACATACAGCAGGCATTACTCCACTCAAAAATGAATAAACTATTTCTCCAAACTACAAGGAATATAAATGTACAAAAAATTATAGTGCCTAATAAATTAGTACCACCTTGATGGTTCTCTCTGGCACACATTTTCAATGATCACTGAATTGAGGATGTATGTATTGTGAGGAAAAAAAAAGGTGTTTGATTACTCTGTACTTTCACCAAAAGAAGGTTCCATGTCAACATACAGTTTCTGTATGTTGTTCCTCCACAAAAACATAAACCTATAATTCAATACTTGTTTAACTTTAAGCGGAATTTGTACCAATGAAGAATACCTTGACATTACATTTCTAAATTTTTTTACTCAAGATGATGATATACAAAAATGTTACAAGAATATTATGTTGAACAATGTCCACTATCTGCCTCAGACAATGGCCAGAGTCAAAAATAACATTCTCATAATCACAGATGCACAAATCTGGGAAAAGTCTAAGAGGCACCACAAAATGCTAGGTGCCTGAAGTGTGACATGAAGCAAGTTCCATACTCAGAACCCACACATACTAAGTGCCACCATACAAACTTCAGGTGTCCAGGACACTTGGCTCCCAGGATATGTGCACCCCTGCCTATAACATCTGAGTACTGTCACAAACCCCTACAGGATGATGGTAACCATGATATGTAACTCATGGATGGAACAACAACACAAATCAGTGTACTATAAGTAAGTTCTGTGTGGCAAATCCTGGCCCAAAGAGAAGTCACCCATTTTAACAATTTTTGTGGTCTTCTTCAGTCCCTCCACACAAATACCTCAAATTAGGCCACAAATGTTTCTATTCACATCATTTCTGACTAATTACACACCAACCTTCATACCATTCTATGATATTCAGTCTGATTTACTGACACTGTGATTAAATAAATCACAGATAAAAATAATAAATAAGTAACAATAAAGCTAAAGACCATGATGTAACAAAAATTTGCCATTTCTTTTGCGTAGGTGTAAAATGAGGTTTCTTATTCTGGGTAATAAATGTAAATTACAAATTTCTGAAGACAAAATTCTCAGGAAAGTATATTAAACCAATCGGCAGTTTAGGATATTAAAAGAGAGATAAAAAAGACTGATACAAATTACTTTGCAGCCTAATATTAGGACAATGAAATCTAAAAGCTTTAGGTGTGCTGGGCATGTCCTCAAAATGGGAAAAACATGCAACACAAACATAATTTTTTTATATTCAGAAGAAGTTCACTCTGACAGTCCAAAAAGAAAAAAAGGTGATAAAATGGTGAGGATCAGGGAGTGATAAAACTGGCTCAAAATTGTGTCCAATTCCAGGCCTTAGTATTGGTGATGTTGCACACAATACTGAAAATAACTATTCTGGCACTTTATTCATGTAATATTTATACTGACAGCAATTGTACCTGTGAATCTTCAGGTCTAAAATTCTTTATGTACTTGTCTACATAGCTGAGTAGTATTGGTGTGATATAGGATTCAATCTTGAACATTTTCCTGCTACAAAGTTATCCAGTGTTGCTATCCATCATGGTTCTGAAAACAATAGTGTTAGACCAAGTGATGCATTTTACATCAATCTGTCTTTTCATGTATCAATCTACCCCACTAATTTTAGTTTTTTACTGTTTGTGATAGGCATTCATGCAAAAGTTATTTAAATTCCACAAACAATTCAACACTGTACAAAGCAGAGTCCAAAAGTACAGTGAATTTATTATGTACTTCATGTACAACAATCTGTGACAAATGCAAAGTATCATTTCTCAAAACAATCATCCCTTTTTTTCAATGCATATTGTGTGGCAATGCAATGCACAAGCCTTCTGATTCCATCTGCCAAAAAAAAAAAAAAGAAAAACCTTTTCCGTTGTGATCGAAGCCACATATGCACTGTGTCTATAACTTTTAAAAATGTGCGACACAAATCTTGAAGATATTAACATAAAGGAACATAATCTAAATGCCAATGTGAATAAAATTGGACGGACATTAATGTGTCTGTAACTGCTGGCGTGTAAGAAAACAATATACTGTTCTTCATATTGCACAGTGCACTACCATGTATATTAGAAGGCAGATCAACAGCTAAGAGTGTAGATAACAGGTGTACATGATATGGGGCACAGATGAAACCTGGGGTACAGTTTCTGCTGGCAAACCTACAGGGAGTGTATGTATCTTTGTCACAAATCAACACATTTATAACAAAGTTGGTACCTCACACTACTGCAAAGAGGATTTGGAAATCTTTATTAACTAATTAATACTACTCCAAAAACAAACACCCAACTCATTATCACACTTCATGCTCAGAAACGTACAAAATGTCATCTACGCAAGAACTTAACATCCTAGGTACTGGAAAGCATGATGCCCAAAGAACAAGACCCTTCTTGCATTGCTTGACCATACCTTGGAACATAATATGTGAATGTGGGTAATTACTTACGTTATATTTGATGGCAAGTATAATTCACTAATGGTGACACACAATATCAGAATTTAAATGTAATGATCAGCATCAACCATGACAATCAAGAGGGCAGGTTTCTGTGAATTGTTAGACCATTACCAGACTACATGTGTCACAACCCAGAATCTACCATCATCATATTCATTGCCCAGAGAACCCCAAATTTCACAAAAGATAAATACTTGAAATTTATAAAGAAATGCTAGCAAATCCAGCGGTTACACTACAACCAGGGACTCAGTATCTGCTGTTTTGCATGAAACCCTCATTCCATTGTCTATGGAGTTCTCATGCTCTTTAGTCCACTGAATGCCTAAAATTTTGGCCCGCCAAAACAAACATGGGACTCCAAATCAAATGATAAGGCGTACATAATTAACTTCATGCAAGATTTGAGGTTATCACATAGATGCTGATGAAGATTCAAATAAAGTACGAAGTTAACGAATCGCCACTTCATTATAACAGAATATTACAATCTTTAAAATATTACAGTATAATAAAATACCTTCATACTGTATACGAAAAAAAGAAGTAAAGAAAACTACGCTACGCTTTACGCTGTAATCGTAATTCGCCATAGGTACAGCACGTTCTCATGCGGGAATATATACTGTTTGTGTAACATGCCGATCTGTAGGTTTAAGACGTGTGAAACGGTTCACAATTTAGCATGTCAACCAAAGCAAGTCGAAATTTCTCACCTGTGTGTGTAAAATAACGGCAAGATAGTTTTCTACCATATAAATTCGACCAACGCCGAATAAACAATTTATCTCACTTCATAAATACAGCAGGTGGGACGGAACACGATGCTGTGTTCACTTCCCACGTATACTGCGTTTACGTCACGTAAATATACCAGAGCATCCAAACACGTGACAAACAATCGCAGACACCTACTGCGGCTCATACGCAATGATACACTTCACGGCTGTCAGATTTACAAGCACTGCCACTACTCACGCTTGTTCGTCTGTATAGGCTGCGCATAAGAAATCAGGAACGCACACAGACCTTAATTTCCAATCGTCGTTCATTGATTAGTCCGTGGAATCGCCACGGAGTACAGCTCACGTACCTTTCGCCTCGCACACTATCGCCAGTATTTGGAACCTTTAGAAGCCGAAATGACGAGAATATTAGTAAAAGGAAGTATTAATACAACCTTATACGGGACTTCATTTTGGGTGAAACTCAATTGAAAATGTACATAGAAATGTTTTCTACAAACCTAAATGCAATACGTTGCAGTTGTCTTATTGCGATGGGATATCGATGAACGATTTAAGAGTGCAACAATCCACGACTGTTACCCGGCCGACAGCACTGACTGATGCCCGGTCTCGAGCACAGAGTACTATTTATGGGTGTGGAGTATCAGAAAAATCGCTCGAAAGGAAGGCGAGATACAGACGAGAAGTTACGTTGTTCTCCAAGTAATGTGCCATTCGTTTTTGACCGATCGCAACCTAACCTATACTAATGAGTGATACCGCATCCCAATTTTTATCACGTATCTGACGAATGCAGAATATTTTATGGTCAGTAGTTGACCTGCTGCGCCGAAACGCACATGATTTCCACCATTTTCCCCTACATATGTAGTTAACCTTGACAGCAAAGTGATATGTCTCTAATTTCTATAGTCAGTTTTATCACCCATCTCATAAATAGGTACGAAGTAACCACTACTCGTCTCATAATAACTCAGAAGAGTGCAGTTCTCTTCTACCTTGCAGCGGAAGCCCCAGACCTTGGCCGTTTCTTTAGCTTTTCAATTGGCATCTCAACCTCAAAAGCACTAGGCTCAGGCTTGAACTGGAAAGAGAGACAATATCGCCCCTCTCCGCACTAGCCACCAGCGCATTCACATTCCAGTCCACACGTCACACTTGCAGTTTTAAAATGTAAAGAAGTACAATGAAACATGGAATGCAAAGGAGAAATATTAAGCTTACTTTTTGTTAGAATGTTCTGTCCATTTTAAGGAAAGCTGGGAATGCAGCCAGTACAGTTTTAGGCCAACATTAAATGCAAATGTATCTCCTCAGATGATACACGCCGCCTCTGTGTGTGCATGACCTGAAGAGAGTAGGGAGTAGGTACACATTACCAAGGCTAAAATATCTTACCAAAGCTTCTGTCTTTTTCTCAGCAGTGTCATCTGTCAACTGTGCAAATTAATCCTTCCAGAACAAATTGAAGTCACTCTGCTACTGACAGCCAGTTTTTCCAACCTAGTGTTAAGATTTGTAGTTGGTTTGCCCTTGCAGAGCATAAAAAATTTTTTCACCGAGATTCAAACCCAATCTTGGTCACCCTGTGTGTGTGTGTGTGTGTCAGTCCATAATAACTATGCAGTAAACAACCTCTCCACCTCAGTTACAAATGCCCATCTGTTAATGCAGTATATAGCAAAAGTTGTTTTCTGTCATAAGACCCATACAAAATACACACAATTCATTGTCCGGGCCATGCAGACTTTCTGAATGTTGAACCTGGTGATATGTTAAGTAACAGCCATGCTTCAAAAGGTTAAATATTAATATTTCACCACAGTATTTAAGTAGAACATAGCAGGTTAGCCCTCTGAGGCAGGACATTTATTCAAATAATACGAATGCACAAAAAATGTATTTCCTATCCTACAGATGACTGGAGAATTGGAATGCCATTTCTGAGTGGAGCTAAATTTTATCACTCCCCCACAACTGGCCACTGCAAACGTACCAGGTTTATAGCCAAAACAATCTCTTGTATGATGAACAACGGAGTTCCTTCACCATAAACACAGCGTCCAGCATGTGCAGCTAACTCTGTACCTCATGTAGTTCGAAAGGTTAAGAAAGGCTGGAGCTATAACTCCACTCCCTTATACATTCATTAATTATATGCAACTTTATTTTGTCTTTCAGCATCATGTTTAACAAAGAACAGCAGGTTACTTTAATGTTGCACACTTTTCTTGCTTATTTTTCCCCTGTAAAGGCATCATTTTGAAAACAGTTTGACATATTTGTATGTAAAAGCATGAATGCACAATATAGTGTGTAAGGAAAGAGGGACATGACAAGAACTAGAAGTAGTGAAAAATCAGACTTAAAATGTCAGATCATCTGAAAGAGTTGGAAGAAAGTATGCAGGGCACATGCACTATACAGGGTAAACAAAATGTACATGGAACAAGCAGCATATGGGACACATGCAAGATGAGTGGCATGTGCAGCATACACAGCACATACAGGATACAGGACACATGAATGAACTGGGTCACAATCATCATAAGGGGTTCATGCAAAAGCAATGGCACACGCAGCATACAGGGCACACGAATGAAATGGGTCACAAACAGCATAAGGGATACACCCAGTATAAGGGGCACACTGAATGTATGGTTCACACGCAGCATACCATCACATGTAGAACGGGTGAAACCAGCAGCACACGCGTCATACGCGGGATTGTAAGCTGAGCTGCTGTAACCACCCATGTCATGCAGCCTTCAGCACAATGCCTCAACTTGGCTTGGGTGGACCATTGCCCCTGTTAGCCATCTAAAGATGTTACCCCAATCTGTGACGGGGATGCCAGATGCCAGGGGTTGGATTTTGGAGGGGAGATTGCCCAGAAAGTAAGCCACACATGGTTCAGGAAAAGGAAGGGATGGCAGGTTATAGGGCAAACAGATTTAAGGTTTCAGTCACTTATAAACAGTGTTATAAATAGTTCTGACAGACAGCAACACTGCAGCAGCGCCTCACAATGCAGGCAGTCAATGACGTGCTGTGACAACTGTGTGTTGCCAGTTAACAGCCAGTGAGAATCATCCATACATCCCTGCAATATCTATGGAATCTACCTATAAATATTTACTGAGAAAAATATGGGGCTTTACTTTGTGGGCAACTGGCACGCATGCGCTCTCTCTCTCTCTCTCTCACAAACACAGACACACACAAATATTATATATATATATATATATATATATGTATACAAAAAATAAAAGATAATTTAACAAAAGAGGTAAGAATCTCCTCCAAGCCAAATACATCAACTTATCATAACGGAAACAAGGTAGAGTACCACGAACACAAATGAATAAAAAAGAAAGGAAAACAAGCGTAACATAAAAAAGAATACTTGCATTCTCAAAACACAAAAATAAGAAAAATGTCAAACTCTATAGGATCTTCTTGTTTCATAAAAACATTTAATAATTTCAACTGAAAAACTAAATTCAACAAACTAATACCTTTAAGACAGCTCATGTCTCATCAAGCTATTCAAACCAGATTACAATTAAAGAACTACTGACTATGCTACCTTTGGACGGTCAAAATACCGCAGCCCTTCAACTCATAAAAGTCAGTGGGCAGACCATACTACAAAAAATAACAAGAAAAGATGTTTTTGTTAAACAGGTGGATATGAAATTTTGCCTAATTCCTCAAAAGAAATTAACATCCAAATATAAACAACATAATAAACAAGATTTACTAACTACACAATAACTACTATACAAACCAAAGATAAGGAAAACATTTCAATAAACAAATTAAATTACAAACAAATAAACAAAAGAAAAAATAAAATTTTAAAATAATCAAATTGAAAATCACTATAAAATCCACAAAACTTACATGCCCATTACCACTGTTATGTACCCTGTACTTCTGCCCATATACAAGGTCCTACCCAAAAGTCCACGAAATTTGAATGCCATGCAAAAACTCCTTGTAGTACAGTTGTGTGCTGCTAGGTATCGCCAACTCTTATCCTTTGTGAACCAGTCTGCCAGGTGGCACTAGGCTGCGTGGACGTGTGTTTTTCCTGTGTATTTGTGTGCCATCGTGTTATTGTTGTTTTACAATTGTACCACCCTGCTAAAATGACTGATATGAAGGAACAACAGATCTGCATCAAATTCAGCAAGACAGCAGCAGAAACACAAAATGCTTAAAGCAGCATTTCGTGATAATGCCCTACACCAAACACAAACCTACGAAGGGTTTAAGCATTTTAAGACTGGACGTTATGTCAGTCGATGATGATGAGGAGCATTCTGGCAACATTTGACGGGAACCACAATCAAAAATGTGGAAACATTGCGACAGGCTCTCCTGGAAGACCGAAGACGAACAATTCACGGCGTTTGCAACAATGTCGGGCTGTCGCATGGTAAGTGCCACAGCAATCTGTCAGATGTGTGGTGCATTGCAGCAAAATTTGTGCCAAGGCTGATGAGCAAAGATCAAAAGGGATACTGCATCGCTATCTGAAACAAGATCAAGGAACAGCCCGAAAAGACCCTAACTTCATCTGCAACATTACTAGTGATGAATCTTGGGTATTTGGGTACAACCCTAAGAAGACACAGCAATCGTCTCAGTGGAAGACTCCAACTTCACTACGACTGAAGAAAGTTCGGAGCAATGTCCAATCAATGCTGATTTTTTTTCTTTGATGCTGATGGCAATGTGTATAAGGAATTTGTTCTACCATTACAGGCAGTGAAGGGAAAATTCTGTTGCAATGTTCCGAGTCAACTAACAGAAAACATCTGACGCAAACGTCCAGACAAGTGGCGCAACAACTCCTGGGCCCTGAATCATGACAATGCTTTGGCTCAGGTATCGCTTCTTGTGCTGCTCTTTTTTGACTACTACAAACTTGACAGTCATCCTCCACCCTCCCTACTCACCAGACCTCATCCCGTGATAATTCTTCCTATTCCCGAAGATGAAATTGATGCTCAAGGGTTGACTTTTAACAGAACTGAAGAGATCTGGTCGAATTACATGACGTGATGAAGACGTTAAAGCAAAATGACTTCCAGCAGTGCTATTGATCATGGAAATCTCGCTGGGATCGCTGTATCAATGCAGAAGGGAACTATTTTGAAGGGGATGGGGTCAAATAGAAATTTCAGCAAGTGGTTAAGCTGTAGCAGAAGAATTTTGAAAACTTTTGGGTAGCACCTTGTATGTGGTACTTCTCATGTATGTCCAGTAGTTGGCCCCTTTCTTTACTTCCATGATCAGCACAACATCCTGGATTGGGCCACATTCTGAAGAATTGGAGTGTACAGTGGATGCAAGTCCTATATGTGCATTATCTTCACTGTCTTTGCTACTCTCTGCGAAATGCCATCTACAGTGCACATAAATTTGAAACACCCTTATTTTTTTTTCATTTTTTGTATTTTATTTTCATTTTTGTTTGTTTTTTATAATAATCATATATGTAACAATATATAATAATTATAATAATAATAAAACTACATGTCATAACCCACCATGGTTCATTTAGTCTACGAGTTTGCCAATTCAAGAATGTTGTACGGTATGGGACTTACGTGAGACGATACCTCAGTCCTGATGCCTGCAACACAAACAAACAGTGGTAGGCTGTTTCTCTAAAACATCAGTAAACTTGAGGTTCAGTTCTTCTGATATAACAATGTTTAGGTGAGTGTTTCCTGACATTCTGAAAGCTCCTCACAGTCTGGCATTCCAAGAAGAATCAGCACCCATTTACCAAACAACAAAGAATATCATCCCACATAACTTGCACCTTGGGCAACACTGTTGTGAGAACCTCAAACCTCAAATGAGAAGAAATGTGGTCAAATCTGATATTGGAATCTAAGGATGTCAAATTTCATAGCACTAAGAATTGGCAGCCATATTTTCAGTCTGGGAAAACACACTAACTTCTGAAAATATGAAACTTTGAACTACCTGCTTCTTCAATGCTGGAAGGTGTATTTTAACTCCTATTTCTGTTGCAAATTCAGTGCCTGGCCACCTTGACTACATATATGTGCTGCTACTGCAATACAATGCATGGATGATAAGGCATAAGTTGTATGGGAAATTTCATCTTTGTCTGTGTCCGTGTAACACAACTTCCACTTTCCAAACCTCATTAATAGACGAAACATTGGCATGTATCAAACCTCTCATGTCATTACACACTGCAACACACATTATGAAGTGTTTGCTGAATGAATTACAAGAAAACATACTTCACACTTTTAGACTTTTTATGTATCTACTGTAGACAGTCAACAATAGAGTATGATTATAACTTGAAGTATCTCTACCGAACATACACTTTGTTAGCAAAAAGACTTGCATCTGCACTACACCAACATCTCTATTAAAAAGTGATACAAAGTAGGAATGAAAATATTTGGAGACCCTCCATACTGTGACATTTGGAACATCATGCATAAAAATGTCCTATAATACAACTGGTTCGTACCCACAATTATGATGGATTACGTATAATGTTCACAAATGATTACCTGCACTGTAATGTGAAGAGTACGCATACCTGCTGGAAATTGTTTCCATATTGACGACGACGACAACAACAACAACATAAACAAAACATACTGATGCAAAATTCCATGCTTATGTAATAACTGCAATGCCAGTGTGATTTCCACAGCATAAAATTGTGATCTTCTCTGGCTTTAGAACTTCACCTCAGCCAGCTGGTCCCTGAGGTCCCCTCCACTCACGTATTCCAATACAAAGAAGATATGATCCTGTAATCAAGTACCACAGTCAATACACCATACACAATTTCAAATAACTTCACTTTTACTCTTAGACTTAGGTATGCACAAGGTATCCATTAACTGCTGCAGAGTATGTGATTATGAATATCAAGAAAACAAATTTTCTAGACACACTGTGCATTTGCATCTTGATTTAATTAATGTCAACTGCAGTGATTTAGATAATACAGTCAGAAAAGATACAATAATTTAGAATCAGTGTACAGAGTAAAGGAGAAATGTCTGGATCTATTTGAAGATACAGCGACACACGAGAACTTCCTAATTCATATTCAAAGAAATGTCCAACATATGAAGCATGAGAGAACCAATACACTGCAAATGTTGCAGGAAACCTTGTGTTCATTCAGAACTGAATTAAGTGCACGAAGATCATACCTGCAGCAAATAAATTTATTTTTAAGTCAATGCAGTAATCTACTTTTACCCATTACAAATGTCATAACATAATTCTAACATATGTGCAGGAATTTTATAAAAAAGTGACATCTGCCTGTACTATATACTTCCTAGTGATTGGCAGTTAAGACGTTTAATACTCTTATTCCTCTCACATGAATAGGAACATAACAGTAATGACTGGTCAATACAAGGGACCACAGGTACAAAGAAAAACTGCTGTATTTTCACACTGACAGTAAACTTCAGTACTAATGACAGCCTGAAAATATGTAAAGAGTTTCAGAAATTTAGACATACCTTAATTTGGGAACAAGAGTGAATGTTGTGACCAATGGATAACCAGATGTCGGCATCAAGGTTTCCTTCTCAGCAACGATCTGAGAGATGCTGATGGAAGTGATGATTTGTTTTCTCAAAGCCTTGATTTCATACTGTTCTTCGGGTCTTCCAGGCAACTTCCCCTTGGCAAGGACCACTGTCCCAAATCCTCCTTTGGCCAACATTTTAATGCATCAGAAATTGTCTAAAGACACTTTTCCATCATCGATTGGGTCTATTCCACACCAACCACCTTTAACACAACCATTTGTATAACTTTATAGACAGAAGAAATACACAGAAACTTTTCTATATTGCACACAAAAACTTCAATGCGTGACTAACGGAAAGGATACTGTACAAAATAAAGCTTGTTATAATTATAACAAAATAAGATACCATGAACTTAAATGTAAAATCTAATGTGATACTGCAAATTCTAACTTATGAAAATTATGAAAAATGGATAATACATTAAAAAAATTTGTCAGGGTGATAAAGTCCATGACACTGATGACACAGCACAACATGTTTTGTGATAAGATCATCTACACTGTGAATATTTAAAGCACAAGGCATACACTTGCAGTTATTAATAAACCCCATATATTATCTACACATTTTCGTTTCTACAGACAGGCCAATATTCAGCATTATTCCCTGCCACAGACCACGTTCATAAATCATCACACAAATCAGGAAATTCTGGATAAGCGTCCATGAATTACAGAATGTAATAGCCGAAGTAATTACCTTCTTGTGGTTCTGAACTGCTACAGTCCAACTGCACATTCTCCTCTGGCATGCTGGCCTGTAACAAAAATGAGTAAGAATGGAACATAGCCGTCTGCTGATGATCCAAACAGAACAAACTTATACCATACATTCCTTTACACCCCAAAATGTTATATGGAATGCTCAAACACTGGGGATGTTTCAGACAAATACATTCCGGTAATAAGAATATGTGTGTGAATAAAAGTCCGAAACATGCAGTAAACACATAATTTTTGGCTATGGAGAAGCAGAGCAGACCATTATGAACAAGGAATAATGCCAAAATCTGGAAATAATAACTAATCCTTCTTCAATCAACCCTTCCAAATAAACCTTTAAGTTTTTGTTTTTATGGAATCATTTACCTCATTCTATCATACCTCTGTTTATAGAGTGCAGACCGTTATCTGATCTGCAAGGTACAGGGTTTGGACATGGGCATAAATTTACAGTTCATATGCTGTGACTACAGCTAAAATAATGGGAACTTGCAGTGCTATTTCTTGAACGTTGTCCGAGTTGCATTGTAAGTGTATTGGCATACAAAAGCTACACTGTAAAACAGCTCAAATACATAGTAAAATGCACCCTTTCCATGAAGTGCAAAACCTCCTTCCTATTTTGTAAGCTCCATTCCAGTATCCTTCTATCTATGACAACTGAGCCATTCCTACCACAATGGTGTATGAATTTCTCTTCCCTCAAATCTGTGGTGTCCATTCTCAACTGCGGGTTAAACACAAGTTGAGACCATTACTTCCCTCACAGAGGCAAAGAATATGCTACTTAAGGCATGAACACTTCAAAGACAGAACCATAGATACACCCCTTGTGGTTTCACAACTACAATCTTAGATGTAATGAAATGGAAAAGCAGTGCATATTAAATGTAACAATTGTGGTGTAGCTTAAAGTGGGTATGAATGCTGGGATATTTCTGACATCACCTCAGTTTCATTGGCATTTAAATAGTAGTGATTAAATCTAGCCATCTTAATAAACAATTACAATTTATCTCCAAGATATGAGGAAATGTGGTTCAACAGCTTTAAAGCTGGAAACACAATCTACAGATCACAGGATACACATAGCAATTTTACCTTGTGTGATCAATATGGTTTTTTGTGGGTAAGGTACATGTGGCAGCCACAAACTCAAGTCCAATCACACTTGCTACAAGAATTACTGTGTAAGCATGCTTATGTTATTAAGCCTGGAAGCTATGGCACCAAACCCCTCATGGTACAACAAAGCTGTCAGCTTTCTAGTAGAGTGAAGAATTGTATTTAATCCTATTTCAAAGACTTCCCTACAGGACCACTTATTACATCTGACCTTACTGAACCAGTGTTTCGGGAAAATATCTACCAGTGAAACACAAGTGGCTTGCATGAATAGAGTAGGTGATGCAGAGGTGCACCACATATCTCATGTATCAATTCTACACAGTTTCTATACATATACACAAAAACCTAACCTCCAAGCGTTGTATTTCCTTTTCTTCCACTAAGTCACTCTCTCCTTCCTTCTATTGTTTTTGTAACACACTACACGCCTATTTGTTGGCCTGGCCTTTTTCTCTGTCGGTGATATGCCTTCTGGAAAATGTCTTTCTAGAAGTCGCAGCACATTTTTGTCTGTGGAATGATGGCCTTGAATTTTCCTGACACTTTCACTTCCATGTTCAATAAGTAGTGCCTGTACCAGTTCTACTCTGAATTTAAAATGGTCTATTTTGGTCTGTCCTGAATTTGCACGGCATATTACCATACAATTTAGAACTGTAACATTTAGTAATCTCCTAAACAGTTTTATGTACCAATATACATTCATTTAAAATACCAACACATGCACCTTGTCTTTAAAATATTGTAAAACCTTATTTGGTTAAAACACTTTAAAAACAGTACACTCGAAGACACTGACAGACAAGGGGAGGACCAGTCATAACATATCCGAAAACATCAGCCACATAAAACGACATGCTGTCGCAACACTATTATCACCATATATATAATGCAAATAAGTAACTTTAGCAGAACTTTAAGGCTCCCTGATGATGGTTGAAAAATAGCAACTGAAACATGTTGGAGACTAACGAATGTTTTTAAAGTGTTTTAACCAAACAAGGTTTTACAATATTTTAAAGACAAGGTGCATGCGTTGGTATTTTAAATGAATGTATATTGATTCAACATGCACGGTGGAAAAAAAAAAAAAGTTTTATGTACCATTTAGTAATTTTCTTTCTTTCCAAAAGGTAGGGTTCAAGGAGTCTTTTAGATCAACTCCACCCATTTTTTCGTTGCAATCTAGAACTGATACAGGCTTTTGCTTCTCCTGTCTACATTTCATTAGCTTCATTCTTGTTTCCTCTCCATGGTAAGCTGAAATCATTGTCACTTCTTTTTTGTCTTTCCACTTCAGAATGGACACTGGTCCTGAATGCTGAGCCACCAGTTCTCCTTTCTTTAGCTTCTTCTCTTTCACACTTTGTGGAATGTCTTTCCTACTAAGACACAGGGTTCCAACACAGTCAGTTTCCAAGGATTTTAGCCTTTGAGCCAGAGCTGGCGAGTTATAAAAATTGTCTATCCACAACGTGCGGCCCTTTTTCAGCAATGGCTCCACAAGTGACAACAAAATTGTTGCTATTTTGTTTGTGTCAGCTGAAATGAATGGTGTCTGAAACACAGTGTCTTTGCCAGTATAAATTATAAAGGACCACAAGTAACCTGAACTGGACACACATAGTTCATTTGACTTGATTCCAAATTTGGAAGACTTTAGGGGAATATACTGCCTGAAAGAAAGTCTTCCTCTCCATAGTGTTAGTGACTTACCTATTGCAATGTTCTGTCCAGTTAAGTACAAACTCTGAAACTTTGTGTTGAGATGGGACAGGACTGGATAGATTTTGAAAAGTTTAGATGCTCCCTGGTATGTCCCTATTTGATCATTGTTGTTGAAATGCATAAAATTGCTTACTGATTCAAACTGATCCATAGAAATAATAGAACCAAAGATTAGAGTCACCAAAATAAATTTTTTTTGAAAAATATGAATGTAGTGTGGGCTTCTGTATTATTCCCATCAGCATGAAAAGTGCCAACACAACATACATTTCGTCTTTAGTGACAGGTTTCCAGGCCCGCATTTTGGAACACAATGGAATGAAACTTCTGGCTTGTATTTTTTGTGCTGCATAAGTGTTTGTTTCGCGCACTATTAGTTCCACCAGTTCATCATCAAAAAACATTTTGAACACTTTAGCACAATGAGTTTCATTTTGGGCTTCATTTTGAGGCCCATAGTTATCAACAAACTGTGTCCTTTGCCCTACATAATTCGTCATGTCTTCCCACGTAAATGTAGCACTCAAAGCAGTAGGTGCACTGGATGCAGTAGCACATTGCACATCATCACTTTCATTATCACTACATTCTGAACCAGTTACCTCAACTACAGTCAAATCATCGGTCCCACTTGAGTCATCATCATCACTACAACTACTCTGATCAGAATCTGTAAGTTCCTGTAGCAAACTTTGTTCAATCTCATCCTCCAACAAACCCTTCCTACTTGACACCATCATTGCAACAGACTGCAGCTTCAAACGAAATCCAGACCTGAAATCAGTGGTGAGGAAACAAACAGTCTGTTGATATATGAGGGTGACATCATACACCATTTCAAAGCTACATAACTAAGTTACTTGAAGACAGCAATAACGTTCGTTATGTGAGGATAGTGATAACATTCGTTTCCTATTTCATTTCACTGTTAAAGGGACGCATAAAACCGTCTGTGAAATTAGGGACTGCAAAAAGAAAACCCACACTTCGAGAGCAGAGAAAAAATGAAGAAATAATTTCTAGCAACTGTCTCCCACACCATAAGAGAGCCAGCTCCTTCATGAACAAGCACGAAGCAGCCCTATTACATATGCCCCCTATGTTGTCGAGATATAGACGAATGAGTGAGAGCGTGCAGCATGACGAGCAGTGCTCATCACTCCACGCTGAAGGGTTAACAGTCCATGTCACTTCCTTGAGACAGAGGTTAGTCCGCTCGGGGTGTGGGGAAGGAGGGAGATGTCGTTGAACAGTACTAAATATGTTGAGAGAACGGGAATTATTTTGTAAATTGGAGTGTGCAACGATATCTAAAGTAAAGTTGCGTGTGACCGTTCAAGTTTTGTTGAAGTTAGTATAAATACCACGTCTCATTGTAAAGCATTCACCCAGCTATATCAACATAAGTAAAACGACAACAAAATGCACAATATTACAATTTATAGTGTTAAATATTTCTCCCGTCTTACACATTAAACACTATTATTTCTAAAGCCTACCCTGCGTTCTCAGATTCTTATTTCACGGTAAGATGCATCCAACACCACTTTTATGCTGTTGTACAACAACTTACTTCTCAAGCACGCCATCGTATCCAGTTTAGCCAACCACCAATTGCACAAACCAAATATCTTTACGCATCTCCATTACCCAAGACACTTGGATAATGTCACAGCACCGTTGCTGACAAACGAATTGCACCGCCACGGTTGGGATGTGAGGCCTTTTTTTTAATCGTGTAGGTATATGAACCGTTTCAGTTTATTCATAAAGCTTAAAGGTTAGGGTTAACAGTGTTCTTCTAGTGATATACATGCTTTGCGTTTTCATTTCTCACTCTGCAGCATAAATTTTAACGGGTCCACCATGATATGCAAACAGATTTGCAAAGAACCGTCTCGTTGGCATGCTGTCATTCCACAGAAATTGTCTTCTAAAACAGCGTATTGGCCCATCTACAATTAGGTATTCGTGTTAATATATCCTTACCACATCCCTCAGTGATTTAAACCCTAATGGGTCTAATTGTTTTCTTCACATATAACTACTTATGGTCTCGAGTACGAGTTCGTCAGCGAGTAGGAGGCTATGTACTCATTTGCCCCAGCACCGAGTACGAGGGATCGGAGTGAAGGTTGCTCGGCTGTGAACAGGAGGGTTGAACCAAAACAAACCTTTTTAGTATAGTAAATATGTGCCACATACCGTTGCGTCCAATTACAAGCACGTGAAGTGTAATACTTTTACATCAACGCTACTATGGCGTGTTTTCACTGTACTGAGTAGTGGGCAGTTCTACGGACGATCCGTTTATACCTCTTCAGCTATCCTGACAGCCTAATACATTTTGTCCGCTACGCGTCGCTCTTGTCGTGGGGAGGACTGAGTGTCGCTTTCGTCGTATCACTATCGTCGCTTAGCGTTCGCGGTGAGGTACGCATTAAATAAATGACGTGTCGTGCACGGATTGGCCAGACGCCTTAGGCGTCATTCATACTGCAATCCCAGCCGAGCCGAACAGAACGGAACCGAATCAGACTGCCTGAGTCGTGAGCAGTTCTACGGACGCTCCGTTTATACCTCTTCAGCTATCCTGACAGCCTAATCTATTTTGTCCGCTCCGCGTCGCTCTTGTCG